>Ga0137796_10000014_pt1 | contig 144338 bp, 131 predicted proteins | sample OV2TP3_FD_97704 | JGI IMG/M metagenome (GOLD analysis project Ga0137796, IMG submission 97704) | reverse complement strand
GGGCCGGCCAGGTACTCAGCGAATCAGCCCTCGGCAAAGTCCTGTCCTACCTCTCCCCCATTGAACACTTCGAGAACCTCGTCAAGGGACTGGTGGACACAAAGGACCTGGTGTACTTCGCGGCGGGGATCGTCTTCAGCATTTTCCTGACCCATCGGGTCATTGACTCGCAGCGGTGGCGGCGATGAATCAACGGCTGACATTCTTATTGGGCGTTCTCGGGGGAGTGCTGGCGGGAGGCGGAATCGCCATCTACCTGATCGCTCCTCAACTCACCGTTGCCATCGCCGTGTCGGAGGCCCTGGCGGCGACCTGCCTGACCGTCTTCCTGGTCACGCACTTCGAAATGCTACGGGAGTTCTCGCTTCGCCGCTCGAGCCGACTGGGGTTCAACAGCGTCCTGATGGTCGCCCTCTTTGCGATCATACTGGGCATCCTCAACTTTCTCGCCGCGCGCCACAACGTCCGCTGGGATTTCTCGGAAACGAAACGGTTCACGCTCGCTCCGCAGACCGCCCGCCTACTGCGGGAGCTGCCTCGCGAGGTGAAGGCGACCGTCTTCACCGGCGATCAGGGGCCCGCCCGCCTGGCCTATCGTGACCTGTTCGAGAGTTACAAAACCCACACGGCCAAACTCACCGTGGAATTCGTGGATCCGGAGAAGAAACCGGGCCTCGCCCGGCGGTACGCCGTCACACGACCGGATACCGCCGTGCTGGAGAGCGGCAAGCAGGAGACGCGGATCACCGCCGCCACCGAGCAGGAACTGACGAACGCTCTGGTCCGCGTAACCAAGGATGAGAAAAAAACCGTGTACTTCCTTACCGGCCACTCGGAACATTTATTGGAGGACTCCGACAAAGAGGGCTACTCCTTCCTGAAGGAGTCGCTGGAGCGCCAGGGCTATACGCCGCGGTCCCTCTCGCTTTATGAATCCAAGAACATCCCGGCCGATACGTCGGTCCTGATTATGGCCGGACCGCAGCGGCCGGTGTCCGCCGGGGAGCAGGCACTGATCGCCGACTATGTCAAAGGAGGCGGCCGGCTGATTGTCCTGTGGGATCCTGGTTCGCGTGCCGGTCTCGAGGGGCTCCTGGCCGGCTGGGGCCTGCGATCGGACGACCGCACCGTGTTGGACACCCAAACCATCTTGGGCGGCGATCTGACCATGCCGGTGGTGAACTCATACGGCCCGCACGAGATCACGCAGGATTTGGGCAAGGTCTTCACGATGTTTCCCCATGCCCGCCCCATCGCTTTCCAGGATAAGCAGGGCACCGAGTGGGATTTCCACCCTCTCGCCAAGTCCAGCCCACGGAGCTGGGGCCGCCCCGAACCCCCTCCCGCTGGAGTCGGCCAGGTTCGTGACTTCAACCCATCCAAAGACACGCCAGGCCCATTGACGCTGGCTGCCGTGGTTTCGGCTCGAGTGGGCGCGGGAGGGGCGCGGGTACCCGGCTCTGCGGGTGATGGGCCCCCTCCCGGTGAAATGGACGCGCCCGCCAAAGCATCGGCTCAAGATGCTCGGCATCCGGCGGTCCTGCTCGTCGGCGATTCGGACTTCGCCAGCAATGCCTACCTGGACTTCGCAGGCAACAGCGACTTCATGTTGCATGCGGTGGCCTGGCTCGCCGAAGAGAAGAGCCTGATCACGATTGCGCCTAAGAACACCGCATTCGGCACGTTCCTGCTCACGGCGGCTCAATCCAACGTGCTGTTCAGCCTCCAGGTCTTGGTTCTGCCGGGCTTCCTCCTGGCGACGGGATTTGCCGTGTGGCGCCGCCGGCGCCATCTTTAGCCTCCGTCTTCACCGATGTCCCGCGGAACCTTGTTCCTTCTTATCACGGCCGCCGGCTTGGGACTTTACCTGTGGCTGGTGGAGGTGCCCACCGAACAGAAACGTGCCGAAAGCGAGGCCGCCGAGAAAAAGCTGGTGGATTTCAAGGAGAGCGACGTGCAGTCATTGACGCTTCGCTCTCTTGCCGGTGAGATTGAAGTGGCTCGGGAACCCGACGGCACATGGACGATCATCAAGCCGAAAAAATTGCAGGCCGACCCGCAAGCCGTCGAGGAGTTCCTGCGCACGCTGATGCTGGCCAAGGTGTCCCGCGTCGTGGACGAATCCGGCGCGGATCTCAAATCATTCGGACTGGTGTCCCCGTCCTTGACCGTCTCCATCCGCCTGGCCTCAGGAGCGCAGACGCTTCGCCTCGGCGACCCCGGACCGCTATCCTCCACCCTCTATGCCATGCGTGAGGGCGCTCCCAAGGTCCTCCTCACCACCCTTGCAGGCCGCGAGACCCTCACGAAGAGCGTGCAAGATTTTCGCCGCAAGCGCGTCGTTCAGTTCGATCGGGACCGGGTGACCCGACTCAAGATTGCCACGCCCCACGAGACCGTCGTCCTTTACAAGGAAGGCCACGGTCAGAAGTCGGAATGGAAGATCAAGGCTCCGGTCGAAACTGCGGCGGACCAGCCGGAGGTGCGGAGCCTCTTGTTCGCCCTGGAGGACCTGAAGGCTCAGGCCTTCCTCGACGATCCGAACGAGCGCCAAGCCAAGAAGGCCACGTTAGGCAAGCCGCATGCGACGTTTACCATTCACGAGGGCGAGACCGACCGGCTGCTGTCCCTCTTCCAGGACCCGCGGGACAAGACAGCCGCCTACGCGGAGACGGCGGTCCAGGAACCGCTCTGCCTGATTGCGCCCGCGACGGCCAAGGACCTCACAAAGGGCTTGTTCGCGCTGCGCAACAAACAGCTCATCGCGGCCGAACCGGACCGCGTCAAGACGCTCATCATCAAGAAAGACGGTCAGGAATACTCCGTCACGCACGAGGGAGGCGACTGGCTGGTGGACGGCGACCCCGGGGCCAAGGCAGACGCCGCCCGCTTGAACATGTTCGTCAGCCGAGTGGTCCGCCTCCAGGCGGAGCGGATCGTGACGGAAAAACCGGGCGATCTGAAGCCGTATGGGCTGACCTCGCCGACTGCCGAACTGATCGCCACGGACGCCCAGGGTAAGCTGTTGGGGCGGATCGTCCTTGGCCGACAGGAACAGGGGCTGGCTTACGCCCAGGGTTCCGCGATGGCCGGCATCTTCCAGGTCCGCCCGGACATCCTCAATGACATTCCCAAGAAGAACGACTTGATCGCATCAGGAACTCACCCACGACAAGGAAAGGATGGCGTCAAATGAAGCTGGTACACCTACGCAGCACCGCAGGAATCGGATTGTCGCTCTTCATCGCATTCATTGCCCTGGCAGGATGCAACGGAGGATACGGGACGCAAAGTGAATCTGGCAGCGAGGCAGGCTACGCAGCCGCGACACCGGGCCAGCAACTCCTGTTGGATCAGACGCAGAAGCGGAACGCAAAGGAAGTCATGACGCAAGCACCGGACTTCCCGGCCCCGACCAGCGCGGCGTCGAGCAAGTGCGAGGGATTTCCGGGATTCGACCGGGGCTGCCCCGGCGGCGGGAAATAGATCAAGGCCAGGTGATGGTCAACCCCACCGTCACCTGGTTTCGCAGCAACCCGGATCCCACAGCCCCTTCGGACCGCTGGTTGTAATACGAATACGACGCTGTCAGCCTGGCCCACTTGGTGAAATCATACGTTAGACCAGGACTGATGCTGTAGGTCGTGATGTCCACCGTCCGAGTGCCCTGAGTTGTGGCGGTGGCATAGTTGCCCGTCAGGGTCGCCGTCATTGCTTTAGTCACTCGATGTGTGATGAAGGCCGACAGTATCTCTCGCTCAGAAACTTGGGCCGCCAGGCCACCGCTGCTGGAGACAGATCGGACTAAGCGCAGCCCGACATCGGTCGCGGAAAACTTTTGTGTTGCTCCTATGTTAAAACTAGGGCTGAGACGGTCCGAAGAGGGCACATAGGTCCCCCCCATATTAGCGTCTACGATCAAGTCCTTCAAGAACTGCCGGCGGATTCCCACACTCGCGGCGTGCGTATCTATGCTGCTCCCACCGCTCCCTCCGCTCCCGCCGCTGAATGAGAATTTCGAATAAGTGTAATTGCTCAGGAATGTTGTCTGCGGTTCGATCAAGTAGCTCCATCCACCGGTCAGCGCATGGCCAGTGGTGTTGAACAAACCGCTATTACTGCTGAACGTTGTATAGGAATTGGTATAGCTTCCGGACACTTGCGCTCGCGCCGATATAACGTAGGGCACGGTCACCCCGGCATTGTTCGAAAATGACGTGAACCGACCCGTCTGAATACCCCCGCTTGCCGGATCGTCCGGGGTGGCGAATCCCGCGAACGTTGGATGATCCTTCGTGTACACATAGTTATCGGTCACCGTCAGGCCCAAGCCCCGAAGAAACCGCCCGGTCAAGGTATCCGCCTTGAGAACCAGCCCGCCTTGTGTGCTAAAAAAGGAGAGTTCTGGGTTCTTGGCGTATTGCGTCCGTGTGACCCCTAGATTTGCAGTCAGGTCGAGATCCTCCCCACGAGCAATCACTAAAACCTTAGGGGTGGCATCCGTCGCGAAGTCGTCTATTTTCGACCGGGAAAAGAGGACATTATCGTCGTAACGTTCGGCAATTGTAAGACTAGGCGTCACGCGGAATTCGACGGCCCGCGCCACCCCGCCTCCCCAGAGGAACCACGTCCAGGCCAAAATGGAGAGAGTGATCCACCTCGTAGGTCGGCAGACGGAGATTAGTCTCCGGGTTCGACTTACCACGACATAGGCCGGCTCACTTCGCGCCCCTCCATTGGACAGCTAGTGTCGTGTCTCTAAATCTCCGTTCGTGCTGAGCCTGTCGAAGCATGAACGGAAGCACGCGACAATGTTGGCCCTTCGACAAGCTCAGGGCGAACGGAAAATTAACATGATTTTCGAGACGGAATACTATGGCACAACGACCGTGTCCCCTGGAATCAGCAGCACGTTTTGGGCGATATCCCCGCCCGATACGACATCATCGTATCGAACGTTGATCCGACTTTCAGCGCCCGTGCCCGGCATTTTTCGAAGCACGAAGATCCTGTTTTTCGCCGCGTAAGGAGTAAACCCACCCGCGAGCGAGATGGCCTGGAGAATGGTCGAATAGGTTTTAAGCTGGTACCGGCCTGGCTTTGCCACTTCCCCCATGACATAGACGCTGTAACTATTGACCTGTTGCACCACCACCGAGACATTGGGAGTGTCCTTATAGCCTTTCAGCCTCGCCGAAATTTCCTTCGTCAATTGATCCGCCGTCAAGCCCACCGCCGTCACATCCCCCACCAAGGGCAGAGAGATTTTCCCGTCGGGGCGGACCGCCACCGTCTTCGAGAGATCGGCGTTCCGCCACACGATCACCTCCACGACATCCTCAGGCCCGATCTTATAATCTCCCGTGACGTAAGCCGCCGATGATCCCGCCTCTCCAGAAGACGGGGGGTTAGGCTCCAACGCTGCACAGGCGCCCAGCGTCAACGCACTCATCGCCGCGAGCAGCGCTAAACATGCCATGACGGGTCGTTTCATTACCCCCTCACCCACACCCTCTCCCCCAAGGGGGCGAGGGGTTCTCCTCCGGTTGTTTCATGTTCCCCTCACCCTCTCCCCCAAGGGGCGAGGGGTTCTCCTATTGCGTCAGCACCATAGTCTCTGACGGCACCACAATGGTGTCTCCCGGCTTCAGGATCACGTTTTGGGTAGAGCTGTCCCTCAAAACAATATCGTCATAACTGGCTTTCAGCTTTGTTTCCCTGTTCTGATTTGGCCCTTCGCCCCAACGGAAGATGACAATCTTGTTCCGGGCCGCAGTCGGGGTGAATCCGCCGGCATTCGTGACGGCCTGCAGCAATGTGGTCTTGCTTTTCAGGAAATATCGCCCCGGCTTCGTGACCTCCCCCAGAACATAGACGCCGTAACTGTTGACTTGCTGGAGGATGACCGAAACGGTCGGTGTCTCCTTAAACTGTTTGAGCTTTCCGACGATGTTGGCGGTCAATTGGGCGGGCGTTAACCCCGTCGCTTCGACATCGCCGAGCAACGGCAACGAGATCCGTCCGTCCGGTCGGACCGTCACCACCTTGGATAAGTCGGCGTTGCGCCACACGATGATCTCCAGGACATCTTCCGGTCCGATGTAGTATTCCGACGTGACGATCAATGAGCTTTTCTCCAACGCTTGTTCCCCTGCAGGCGAAGCGGGCGGTTTCGCTTCTTGGCCGGCGGCCGGGAGGACCGTTCCAAAAGTCAACACTAATAAGCCCGCGCAGAATACGTCCCACCTTCCACCCATTCGAATCACCCCCTCACCTCCGCATTTCGACGCGAACCGATCTGAAGAACCATCTTGCCCATCTCCAGGAATATCAAGGGGTTTAGTTTGAGCGCCACAGTAAACGACATAGGGCTTTTTGTCAAGAAGCATAAGGAGTTTCAATATCCCCCGCGCGATAGAGCGTGGTATAGTGACGCCCATGCGGAACTCTTTCCCCCTGGTCGCTAAGCCAGTGTAATGCGTCTGCCACTTCTTTACATATTTTCCGTTCGCCCTGAGCGCAGTCGAAGGGTCGAAGGACGCGCATTATCGCACGATTCCGTTCATGCTTCGACAGGCTCAGCACGAACGGGAATGGAAAAGTATATCGGACGCACTACACTAGGCATCCTATCCATCGTCCTGCTCCTCGTGCTCGCACCGATTGCTTCAAGTGAGCCGGCAGCCGATCAGATTGCGATTCTTGCAAACTCCAATACCCAGGATAGTCCGGTAGTAGCCAAGCACTACGCATCCCGCCGGGGTGTGCCCGACACGAATATCATCCAAGTCGCTCTTCCCACCCAGGAGACGATCAGCCGCAAGGAATATGAAAAGGGATTGGTGCAACCCGTCCGACGGGCCCTTGAGGAACGACGATTAGCCGGCAAGGTCCGGGTCTTGATGACGACCTACGGCATTCCTCTGCGCATCTCGGCGCCTCAGCCGACCGACATCGAGGAACGATGGCTCAAGGACGCCTTGGACCGCCAAACGCGCGCGCGCCAGATCCTCGAGACCGTCGAAGACCGGCTCACGCGAATAGCTTCCCCGGAGGGACAAGACACTACCCCACGCACCGACTCCACCCCTAAGGGTAAGAACCCGGATGCTTCCGCGGGGGGTGTTGACCCACGTCTGGAACGTGTGGCTGTGGAAATTCGAAAGGCGTGGGAGCGGCTGTCGCTTGTGCGTGATCGCGGCAAGGCCGAGGAGTGGACCAAGGAATTTCTTCGAATCACGGTTCTCGTCGGGGGGACGGCGGCGCTCGTCAAAGGCCTGCGTCCTTTGCCGACAACCGACTCCGAGCGTTCACAGGCGGGGCTGGAGAAGCTTCGCAAGCAGGTAGCCTCGGCGCAGATTATGATCCGGGTTCTGAGTGAGGCCCCCTCCGAAACCAATCGGCAGACGGCTTATCGTCTGGCAGAGCAGGTCTTCGGAATGCAGGGCGTTCTCACTCTTGCCAAGGAGGAACTGGAGACCTTCAGCTACAAAGACGGCGACGCAAGCCTCGACAGTGAACTGAGCCTGCTGTGGTGGGATCCAGGCGACTACCGTATCGCCGAACGCCTCCCCAATCCCGTGTATTACGGGACCTCCTCCGCAGCGGTGAAACTTGCCACGCCCCAGCCGATTCTCCCAATCCTCATGGTGAGCCGACTCGATGCTCCGACGCCCCAATTGGCCATGCAGATGGTGGATCAGGCCCTCCTGGCGGAACAAACCGGACTGTCCGGGAGAGCTTACATTGATGCACGAGGCATGCAAGCCGGACCGCCGTACAGCTATGGATTCTACGACCAGAACTTGCGGGACCTTGCGGGACTGCTTCGCCGCATGACTTCCTATGAGGTGGTCCTTGATGACACCGAACGGCGGTTCAGCCGACCCGGTGAGGCTCCCGAGGTAGCGATGTATGTGGGCTGGTACCGCCTGAGGTCCTACGAAGATGCCTTCACCTTTAATCCCGGCGCGATCGGCTATCACATGGCGTCAGGCGAAGCCGTCAGCATCCACGATCCGGACGAGCCTGGCTGGTGCAAAAACGCCCTGGAGCGCGGTATCACGGTCACGCTCGGCTCCACCGGAGAACCGCTATTAGACGCATTCCCCTTGCCCGGCGAGTTCGTGGGTCTCCTCCTGAGCGGTCGTTATGCCCTCGTGGAGGCATACTATCTGAGCACACGGTATCTCAGTTGGCGTATGGTTCTTTTCGGAGACCCGCTGTATAATCCTTGGCGTGGCAGGGGCTTGGTCGGTGGGCAGGCATGGAAAGACGGAAAGGCCGGACTCCCAACGGCGCCGGCTGATCTTCCGTTGAACGATCCGATCCAGGCGAGGCAACAGGTCAAGCAACTCCGCGAAACGACGCTGGCCCAGATTGATCGTTTCATGGAGCAACTTGAAGATCGAAGCGCGCGCGACCCCGCCAGCTCCCTGAAACAGAAACCGTGAGACTTACCATAATGCGCAACAGACACGATTCGCCGTGGCATTTGACATTCCTTGGAAATCTTTTCCGGCTCCCGCTCATCGCCCTCCTCTTCTTCCTGGCCGCCTGCTCCTCAAGCCTCGAAGAGAAGAAAGCCACGCACATGGAGCGAGGCAATAAGTATTTTGATCAGGGGAAGTTCAATGAAGCGGTGATCGAATACAAGAACGTGATTCAGATAGACCCTAAAGACGCCGTCGGCCACTACAAGCTGGCTCAGACCTACCTGAAACTCGGAGGGCTGACCAATCTTCGAAGCGGGTTCGCCGAGTTGACCAAAACCGTGGAGTACGATCCGGACCTCTATGAGGCCCAGATCAAGCTCGGCGAACTCTACCTGCTGTCCGGCGAGGTCAAAAAGGCCAAGGAGAAGGCCGAACTGGCCCTGGAATTGGCGCCGGAGAGCGCCGAGGGCCAGGTTCTCCTCGGCAAAACCCACGCAGTCGGGAAGGACTTCGACCAGGGCGTTGAGGCCCTGCAGGAGGCGCTCAAACTGGACCCCAAGCGCATCCCGACCTATCTCGACCTGGCCACCGTTTACCTCTTCAAAAAGGACTTTGCGGCCGTTGAGCGGACCCTCCGCAAAGCATTGGAAGTGGACCCAAGGTCCATCCCCGCCCACATGGCCCTTGGCGATTTCTGGGTGATCCAGCGCAAACTCCCGGAGGCTGAAGCGGAGTACAAAGAGACGATCGCTTTGGATCCTAAGAACCGCGCTCTCCACTTCAAAATAGCCAGGTTCTACCTGGCAACGAAGAGAATTCCGGAAGCGGAAGCCAAGTTCATCGAAATGACCACGATCAAGCCCGATGAAGAAGGCCCTCTCCTCACCCTGGGCGACTTCTATGCCTTGACCGGTAAACCGGAGAAAGCCGTCGAGACTTACCAGAAGGCCGAGACTCTGAAACCCAAGTCGCCGCTCCCGAAGAAAAAGCTGGCCACCTTGTACCTGGCGACAAAAAAACCCGACGAGGCCGAGAAGGTAGTGGCGGCCATCTTGGAGAAGAACCCCAAGGATACGGACGGGTTGTTCCTCACCGCCCGCCTTCACCTCTCAAAGAACAAAACCAAGGACGCCATCGAGGCGCTGCAACAAGTAATCAAGCTGGAGCCTAGGGCCCCGCAAGCCCGGTATTTCCTCGGGATTGCGTACGTGCAAGCCAACGACGCGCCGCAGGCCCGTCGGGAATTCGCCGAGGCCGTGAAGCTCGCTCCCACTCACACCGAGGCAAGGCTTGCTCTGGGCGGCATTCACCTGGTGGAAGGCTTTTATGACCTGGCCCTCGAACAGGGCGAATCCGTCCTCAAGGTCCAGCCCAAGAACCTGGCTGCGCATGTGATGGTCGGGAACGCCCTGATCGGCAAGAAAGACCTGGTAAAGGCAAAGGCGAAGTTCGAGCAAGTCGTGGAGCTCGCGCCGAATCAGCCGGTCGGGCATTATCGGCTCGGGTTGATCGCCCGAGCGCAAAAGCGCGACAAGGAGGCGCTGGCCTACTTTGAGACAGCCCTCACAAAGGACCCGAACTCGGCCGACATTCTAGCCAACGCCATGGCCATTTATGCGTCGCAGAAGGGGATAAAAAAAGCCATTGAGCGGGGCTTGGAGCAGTTGAAAGCATCGCCCAACAACCCCCGCCTTTACAATCTCCTGGGGCAAGTCTCCATTCTGGCCAAAGACTTGGCGCAGGCCGAGACCTACTTCAACAAGTCGCTCGAGCTTGATCCCAACCTGCTCCAGTCCTACATGGGTCTCGGGCGTCTGTACCTAAGCCAAAACGACCCCAGCAAAGCCATTGACAAGTATGAGGCGTTGCTGAAAGTCAAGCCCGACTTTGTTCCGGCCCATACGCTTCTCGGCACGATTCACGAGGGGCTCAAGGAATACGACAAGGCCAAGGCACGATACGAGCAGGCGTTGAAGATCAACCCGAGGTTCGGACCGGCAGCGAACAACCTGGCTTGGCTGTATTCTGAACACGGAGGAAGTATTGACACGGCGCTCGCATTGGCGCAGACGGCGCGGGAGCAGCTCCCGCAGGACCCGAACGTCGCCGATACCTTGGGATGGCTGTATTACAAAAAGAACGCCTACCTGCGGGCTGTCAGCCTCCTGAAGGAGGCCGCCGAGAAGGCCCCCGGCGACCCCGTGATCCAGTACCATCTCGGCATGGCCTACCACAAGAACGGGGATAAGGCCGCAGCGAAGAAGGCCCTCGAAGTTTCGCTCAAAAAGGGTGGGAACTTCCCTGGATCTGAGGAAGCCAAGAAGGTTCTCCAAGAGCTGTAAATCCTAACCTACCACCACTGCCATTTTCTCACCCTCCCCCTTTTTACCACCACTGCCACTCGCCCGTCACCAGCACATGAATCCCGCTTTTTGCCCCTCCCCCCACCGAGGGGGAGGGTGCGGGTGGGGGGGATCTTTTCTACCACCACCACCATTCACCAGTAACCAGCACGTGGATCCCCAGCGCCAGATTCGTAACCCCGTGCGCAAGGATACAGGGCCACAGGCGTCCCGTCCGGTACAGGAGAAGGGTGTAAGCCGCACCCGCCAGCATCCCGGCCAGCCAGAGGTGATGCTCCAAACCGAAGAGCACGATCGTGGCAAGGCATGAAAACGGAGTGGCTGCCCCCAGACGGACCGCCTCGAACCGCGCCGCAATGAGGTACCGGAGCAGGAAGGAACGCCAGAAGAGCTCCTCCATAACAGGAACCACCAATGTTGCCCCGAGAACCCTGACGCCGGCCAGGACTATCCCAGGACCTTCACCGGCCTGAAAAGGGTCATACCCCGTAGGGATGCCCAGCATCGCCCAGGGCCAATCCATCCGCACCCAGGCCAGATAAACAAGGATACCGGTGGCAAGGGCAAAGACCACCTCTCTCCCGCTACCGAACGACCGCCCCTTCAACTCCTCATACCGAGGCCAGAAATACGCCAGCACCCCGAAGACCACAGCCGCCTTCAAAGGGTAAAGCCAGAGGTCCGCCACCGGTCCCCAGGAATCCAGGCCGGGCACGCCCTGGGATAGCCAGGCGATCCCCTCTCCAAGGGCAAGGAAGCCCACGTAGACCGCAAAGGGGAGAATGCGGGGAATCACGTGCAGCGTGTACGGGGTACAATCACGAATGAAGAAGGCCCCCTTCCCATGACCACCAAGTCTACGGGAAGGGGGCCTTCGAAACAAGAACGCTGAGGATCGCGTTAAACCTGCTTACGCCTCCGCCATAAGGCCAGCCCCGCTAAGCCGGAGCCGAGCAAAAGCAGGGACGCAGGTTCCGGAACAACGGTATCAGGGAGTGCTCCTACGAACAGCGAACCAGGACCCTCACAAGCGGCAGCAACCTCCGCGCAAGCCTGCCAATGCATTCCAACCCACGCGTCATTGGGTTGTGTTGGGAGGTCGTTCGGGCCGCCACCGTGCGATGTCCAATGGAGCGTTTCCAGCGTGATGTCGCCGTTATTCAATGCAAGGTAGAAATGAAGCGGCTCATTAATGAAGTTTTGACTTGGGTCGACCAAGAGGTCGAACTTGAGGCCAGGATCCGAGAAGTTGGGAAGATTCCCACTATCATCGATATCATTTGTACTATCCGTGAAGGTCACGCCCCCTGGTTGATCCGTTGGGCTTACCCAATAAAAAAGAAAATGACCGGCCGGGCTACCGTCGACGTTGTAGTTAAAAGCAATGGCATCAACTTTAGTGTCGCCGTTCATCTGCACCGTAATGTCCAAGTAGGCGTTTACGGCTTGAGAGAACGTACCCGGATCCCCCGCCGTCAGCACTGCCGTAACCGTTCCAAAAGTCGTGCCGGCGTCTGTACACCCATTAACACCGAGGAGACAATCTATGTTGAAGGTGAGCGTGTCTCCAACGATCGTTGTGGTTGCGCCGGCATCCCTTGGCACGACCATATCGCTCACGCTGAAGAGCCCCAACGCCACCAGCACCACCAACGCCATGGACCACATCCAGAATCTGCGTGATTGAGCTTTCATTAACCACCCCTTCCTATTCGCTCTACGTGGAATATCCAGTTGTTTAAGCATCTCAAATACCCTTCCCGCCATACAGTGAAGCAAGTCAGATGCCGTATGGTTTAGGGGAACGTAACATGCTGTTTTACAATGCACTATTGCCCAGCCCATGAGGATTTTGAATGGGCGCCGCGATCAAACTGTCTAGGAAATTGTCATAAGACGAAAGTCCAACGATTTTGTCCGTTACTAATAATTACAATGAGTTGTGATGAAAAGAATGCTGAGATAGGGCTAATGATGGCCCTAGAGCTGTCAATTTCCCTGTCAACGAAGATTCACGTAAATCAAAGGTCTCGACCAATCAATAAGAAGGCCCCCTCCCCGATTCCGGGGAGGGGGCCTCCAGATTCAAGGATCTTTGAGTGTTGAGCTTAGCCCTGCTCACGCCGCCGCCACAAGGCCAGCCCCGCCAGGCCGGATCCGAGTAACAGCAGGGACGCGGGTTCCGGAACAACGGTATCAGGGAGTGCTCCTGCCCAGAACGATTGGCCCGTCGCCACTCCTTGTGGGCAAGTGAGGATCGAGCAATTGACACTCAAGAGATGCAATCCAACCCATGCATCATTGGGTTGTGTTGGGAAGGCCCCCGTGCCATTACCGTTAAATGTCCAATGGAGGGCTGTCACGGGCGTGATAGCCGCGTTGTCCAAGGCGAGCCAGAAGACAAACGGTTCGTTGGGGGGGGGACCACTTACCAGAGGCGAAACCTGGAGGTCGAATGGGATTATCTGCGCACCGTCAGCGACGACGTTATCTTCGCCGACAGGATCCGAAAAGGTTCCGGGACTGCCTGACGGGAGTCTCCAAACAAAAACGAAATGTTGGTCCGGGGCATTATTGATGTTATAGTTAAAATCAAGCTTGCCCACCTTTATGTCGCCTTTTATGCTCGTCTCAATCCTTAAGTAGGTGGCTTGCGTGATCCCTAAATCTATCTGCGCTTGCCCAGTATCAAACTGCTGTACCACAACCGTTCCCAAACAGTTTGAGTCGGTGGCGCAATCTGTCACCGGAGTTGCGCCGATGGCTGTACACCCTGTCCCGCCAAGATAACAATCTATGTTGAAGGTCAGCGTCTTTCCATCGCCGGAGATTATGGTGGTTGCGCCGGCATCCCTTGGCGCGACCATGTCGCTCACGCCGAAGAGCCCCAACGCCATCAGCATCACCAGGCCAAGAAATGTTATCCAGTGTTTAATGGGATTCTTTTTCATCGGATGTCCCTCACCATTTCGCGAACCCAACCCATTGGTTTTTTGGTTTTTTCCTCATCCTGGCACCCCGACTACATAATGAAGCAAACCCCATACCCAATATGCAATTAACACGTAAGTTATTGAAATTGAAAAATTAGAACCATCATCTTCAAAAGTAACCAAGCGATGGATATTGCAAAGTGTCAAGTTTTTTGTCATGACCAGTAAGACCGTACTTTCATTAAATAATTGATTAACAACACGTTCCAAATGATTGTCAGGCAATACCTGACACTTGGAGCTGTGAAAAGCTGTCACCTTTTTTGTCACCTTATACTTACTTAGAGTAAAGACTCTTACCACATCTGTTTCTCATTTCCTCACTACCCCACCTTAACCTCCCCTTACAAAGGGGAGGAAGTATTTTAAAAAGAGAAGCCCCCTCCCCGTGAACATCGGAAAGGGGGCCGCTCTAAAACGAAAAAGCTTCTGCTCGCGCTAGCCCTGCTTACGCCGCCGCCAGAACGCCAGTCCAGCCAGGCCTGAGCCTAGGAGAAGCAACGTGGCCGGTTCAGGGACCTCAGTCGGAACACAGATAGTCTGAGCCGCATTACACCCCGGTCTTCCAAAGAGTACACCCGAGCCGAACTCAAATCGGATATCGCGCAGATCGAACACGAAATTTGTCGGAAGATTCCCGGAGAGAGTGAGGTGAAACAGGACCGAATTTTCTATCGCCCATTGACCCCCAAGGGCGTAAACTGGGGGGCTAGCTACCACCCCTCCTTGTGGTCCATCAAGACCCGCAGGGCCAGCCAAGTTACCAGTCGCAAACCTGAAATCTGTGGCAGCCTCAAGAGTATTCACCCAAATCTGTCCGGTAGGCGGAATCACGGCCTGGTTGAACAAAGGGGCACTACCGGTGTAACTACTTTCAAAGGAATATCCCCATTCCGACGAGACATCAGCACCCGCACCCAGGGCAGGGCCTCCTGAACCGGTGGACGCAGATCCTGAACCTACCTCAGCCGTCCCTCCCGTTATGAAAAGACCACCGAGATCAAACTCCATCCCCACCAGGATTTGATTAGAACTGTTTTGGCTTAATGTAAAGCCTGAAAGTATCGAAGGCGCACCAGTTGAAGTGTTGGTAAGAAGGAGATCTAGCTGATTATTACCGGTCCACGTAAATATCGCCTGAGCATTAAATGGCTGAACAGTGGGGTTGAGCGGGTTCCAATTAACGGTAAGTGTGGCTGCTGAAGCATCGCCCAAAGAGCCTATGACGAGCATCGCCAGCAGGCCAAGAAACGTTATCCATTGTTTCATTGGATTCATTTTCATCGGGTTTCCCTCACCATTTGGGGAACCGTCCCATCGGTTTTTCCTTATCCCCTTACCCCGACTAAAGTATAAAGCAAGCCCTATACCCAATATTCCAGCGACCTACAACATATTGGAATTGAAACATTAGTAGCAGCATCACCAAAAGCGGTCCGATGGCACCCTTTTCAAAGTGTCAAGTTTTTTGTCATGGCCGGCAGGACCGCTCTTTCATTAACTAAGTGATTAACAATGCGTTTCAAAGAATTGTAGGGAAATACCTGGCCCGCGAAGCCGTAAAATCTGTCACCTTTTTTGTCACCTTAGAGTTACGTAGAGTAAAGACTCTTACCACATCTGTTTCTCATCTCCTCGCTACCCCACTTTAACCTCCCCTTACAAAGGGGAGGAAGCATTTTAAAAAGAGAAGCCCCCTCCCCGTGAATCTCGGGAAGGGGGCCTCCAGCAAAAGGAGCTGAGATGAAGTTACGCTTTGCTCTGCCGCCGACGCGCCCAGAACCCCAGCCCAGCCAAGCCGGAGCCAAGGAGAAGGAGTGACGCAGGCTCAGGCATCGGACCGGGAACTTGATGTTGGTGACCATCACCTGCCGGCGATCCAACCGACGCCCAGGGTGACCCTGGCGCCCCATCAAGGGCAGCCGCGTTCACGAATATAGGACCGAACGGCGATAGCCCGAACAAGATGTTCGACTGCTCATCGTGATCAATCTTCGGCGAAAAGAACCACGACGCCGTACCGCCACCTAAGCTGGTAAAAGCAGCCGGGTTAGCAGCCACCGTCACGGAGATAAGCGCATGCCCATCAAACCCGTTTACCTCGCTCCCTATAACCAGATCACCCGCCGCAGCGGCAAGAAACGAAATCGAGCTAAACAAGGTAGGCAGGGTGATCGTGTACGACCCGATATCATTCAACGACCCTGTCTCATTGAGCCCGGTCGTGGCCTCGAGCTGATACACATACAGGTAATCTGTAGGCGCCGCAACGCTTGAAACGAGTGTCGTGCCGGTTGACCCGACAGTTCCGGCATCCCCGGGCGCGTAGACCTCAAAATCCACCCGAATGGTGGCAGCCGGGAAGGTCGCATTGTGCAACACTGCTTCCCCGGACAAAATCGGCGCGGCAGAAGCAGGTCCGGCCATCCCTCCTAAGGCCATCACTACAATGAGGGCTATTACAAACATTGTCTTTTTCATTTTCCTGCTCCTTTTGTTATGCAAGCCCATTGTGAACATGTTTCAAATCCTGTTGGCCAAGTAACAAAGCAAGCCATATGCCTCGTTTGTAAGTGATTCAGAACGTATTGTTTAATAAACATAAATTCACACCATCAAATTTGAAAGGCCAAGCCTGCCAACATTGAACTGTCAAATAAATTGTCATGACAAAATTCCACCGTTTTCATGAGACTTATTGTTTTTCAATGAGTTGGAAATGACTGGAGGGAAAGACTGGAACTAAGGCAACTCGAAATTTGTCAAATTCTCTGTCACCATTATACTACTTAGTCTTCTCCAGGCCATATTTTTGGATCAGCGCATGCAGGCCCTGCCGGGAGACTCCCAGCTCCTCCGCCGCCCGACTGATATTCCAGTTCTGGCAGATCAAAGCCTGCTGCACGACATCTTTCTCGACCTGGGCCTTCGCCTCCTTGAGCGTGGGGGACGATTTCATAGCCCCCTCCCATGGAATCTCCAAGTCTCCGGGTTGGACGACCTGGGCCTTCGCCATAATCACGGCCCGCTTGATTTTGTTTTGCAGCTCTCGCACATTGCCCGGCCACTGGTAGGCCCTGATGGCCTGGCGGGCCTCTTCAGATAAGCCGGTCACGCGCGAATGCAATTCGTCTCGGAATTGCGAGACGAACGCTTGGGCCAGGAGCAATACGTCCTCTCCCCGGTCACGCAACGATGGGACGGGGATCTCAACCACGCTGAGCCGGTAGAAAAGGTCTTCGCGGAAGAGCCCCTTCTCGATAGCCGCCTTCAGGTCGGTATTGGTGGCGGCGAGAACCCGCGTGTTCACCGCAATCTGTTCACGCCCCCCTACACGTTCCACCAGGCCGTCCTGGAGGAACCGCAGCAGCTTGACCTGCAGCCCGAGGGGCATCTCACCCACTTCGTCCAGCAGCAGCGTACCGCCGTCGGCGTACTCCACCTTTCCCTTCTGTTGCCGATGGGCGCCGGTAAAGGACCCCTTCTCATGGCCGAACAGCTCGCTCTCCAGGAGATTCTCAGGAATGGCGCCGCAATTGATGACGACGAACGGGCCTGCCTTCCGCGCGCTCAGGCGATGGAGGGAGCGGGCGACCAATTCCTTGCCGGTCCCGCTCTCCCCCAGGATCAAGACCGGCACGTCGGTGGTGGCCACCCGCCGGATCGTTTCAAAGAGGCGTTGCATGGGAGGGCTGGAGCCGATGATCTCATAGAAGCTTTCTCCACTCTCTCGTTCCTGAAGCGCCCGGTACTCTTGCTCAAGCTGGTACAGGTATGCTGCCCGATTGAGGACAACCTTCAGCACGTCAATCTGGACCGGCTTCTCCATGAAATCATAGGCCCCTCGCTGAATCGCCGCCATGGCATTGGTCCGCTCGTTGTTGCCGGTAATGACGATCACTTTGGCCATCCGGTCCACCGCCAGCAACTCTTCCAGCAGGGCCAGCCCTTCCACGGCTTCAGCCGGGTGCGGGGGAAGGCCCAGATCCAACGTGACCAAGGAGGGACGTTCCCGCTTCATCACGGCAAGCGCTTCCCGCGGGGTCTCGGCCAAATGGACGATATGGGTGTCATCGAGCGCCCATCGCATTTGATCCCGGATCTCCGGATCGTCTTCCACAACGAGCAACGTGGGCTTATCCATAAACCTCCAATCTAATTATCCCCCCTGACCACTATCCCCCCTCACCTTTATCCTCTCCCCCGAAGCGGGGGCGAGGGATTCATGGTCTGGTTGGTGGTGAGGGGCTTCTCGGTGAGCGGGGAGTCGCACAGTAAACCGGCTGCCCTTCCTTGGCTCGCTGTCCACTTCCAAAACACCCTGGTGCGCCTCGACGATCTTCCGGCATTGGTACAATCCAATGCCCAGACCCCGCCCCTTCGCCGTGCGAAATGGACGGAACAGCTTGGCAACCGTCGCCCGATCCATGCCGCATCCATTATCCTCCACCACCAACCGAACTGTTTCTCCCTCAGCCGTGGTTCTGACGGTAATGGCCCCTTCCGGATCCACCGCCTCCCGAGCATTCAGGACCAGATTCAGCAACACCTGTTGAAGTTGTTCCGGGTCGGCCTCAACCGGGGGGACCGGCTGGGTCTCGCAGAGCAGCCTGGCCCCGGCAGACCTGTCGAATCCTTTGAGGACCTCATCTACCATGGCATTGAGGTCCAAACGAACCCGCTTCGGCCGAGGGTCCTGCGAAAGGGCGGTAAGTTGCCCGATCAAGGTCGTCATCTTCTGGACCGTCGCGCGGACGGTGTCCATCGCAGCCCGCTGGAACGACGGATCGCTCCCGTGCCGCTCGGCATTCTGAGTGACGAGCGAAAGCGTCGCGGTGAAGTTCTTCAAGTCGTGGAGGAAAAACGTGGAATATTCGTAGAAAGCCTCCATCTCACGGCCTATGGCCAGCTTCTCGGCCAACAGCAAATGCTGGAGGCGGTCCGCCACCTGGGCCGCGATGGATCGGAGCAAATCCAGGTCCTGCTGGTCATAGGGCCTCCCTCCCGCGGTCGGACCCATCGTGATCCACCCGATCACCTGCCTGCCCGCTTTCAACGGGGTAATCAGCGCCGCGCCGGCATCCTTCATGACTTGGCCCAACGAAGGCGGCATTACCTCGTAAGAAGGAGAGCCGGCTGAGTCTGTGAAGACCAGCGGCCCATTCTGGCGCTCAATCCAAGCCTTTACTTCTCCGGCCCCCTCCAGCCGGTCCGGGGTGTCAGGGACGTTGTGCACACCAATCCTCGCCCAGGCATCCCGCTCCATATCCATCGTCACCCAGACGGAGAGTCGCCGAGGTCCCCAAACGCCCCGAAGGATCTGTGACACCCGCTCCGCGATCTGTTCGGGCGCGCCATGTGCCCCGATCGCCTCCGTCACCTCCATCCATCGTACCCGGTAGTCGTACTTGTGGGGAAAGAAGTGCCGTTCCACAAACCTCCCGAGCGCCAGTCGCACATTGTGGGAAGAGAGTGTGAGCGCCACACCCAGGATCGCCATGAAAACGAAGAGCGTGCTCAGGGACACCTTCCCGGTAATACCTGAGTACCGAATCACCTGCGCCACCAACCCCATCCCTACCAGAACCACGCCGACGACGAGGAAGGTCAACGAATCAGAGAGAACCCGCCGGGAGACGTAAATCTGGACATCCGGCAGAGGCCTACGCATCAATCCGTACCCGACCAACGTGCACGCCGTAACCGATATGGCGCTGCTCAACCAGGCAAGTCCTGGGTGCCAGATCCTGTACAACAGCAGGTCAGCCGACTGGTAGATGAAGAACACGCACAAGAGGCCCACACCGAAAACCGGAAACTTGAGGGACCAGCGCGTGGACTCGTCGGCATGGCGCAAGGTCTGCTCCAGGTTCGCAAGGATCAGGACCTGCGCGACCAGATAGAGGCACGCGTACACCACACCGGAGAGACCCAAACCGACATAGGCTGTTGTCGAGTCCCACGGGAAAACCAGGGTGAACATTCGTTCGGAGCCCACAAGGGCCAGAAAGAGCACGGTCAGCAAGCCGGCTGCCGACAACCTGCCTCGCCAGTCTCGAAGCAGGGCCTGTGCATTCGACCGGGCGAAGGTGAGGCTGAACACCAACCAGCCCAGCGGCATGAGGATCTCGCCGGCCAGGGCCACACGTCGCCACCTCAACTCCTCCAGCGAGGAGTCGGCCATCAGACTGAACCCGTTCCCTGCCTGGGCCAAACCCAAAGAAAGCAGAGCAGCGGCCAACGCCCAGTGAACCGGCGTCCGCTGGAAGCGGGCCAGGACCAACCCGGCGAGGGCCAGGCAAAGAACGACGCTCAGGAAGGAAGGCAGGGAGTAGAGGTCTTGACTGGACATGCTTCGTACTTTGTTACGTTGGTAAATGGCCGGCGAGCAGAGGGAACGTCGCCCGCATGAATTCGACCCCCATGGCAAACGCCTGCTCTGTTGATTGTCCTACCGGAACCGACACCCTGACCAAGGCTCCATCCGTTCGATTACGGGTCATGGCATCCCATACCAGGTAAAACTTCGCCCAATACTCGCTGGCGATGATACGGCCGCGATCCTGATACCAGTAGAGAATGACCTGCTTGTCCACACCTTTTTGAATCAAAACCTTGTTGATGGTGATGGGCGCTCCCCCAGAGACCGGAATAGCCATTTGTTCAGATTCTACGAATTGCCACCCCGCCCCCGGAAGGCAATTCTTGGGCGAGTGATACGTGGAACCTGTCCGCTGGCTCTGGTAATACCCCACATACAGATAGACCGGGACATTTCCCGGCTTCGCGACGTAGACCCGATTCATGTAATCAGTGAGCTTCAGGACATCCAGGAACTTCTGTTCAATGCCGAGTTCCCGGCCTCGCCAACGGTCACCGATGGTAAGCGGGAACTCAGTGAATGGTTTCTGCTCCAGAACCGGCTCAGCGCGTGAGAATGATTGCAGCAAGCCCCATGTGCTGACCAGCATCACAACCGCGACAATGATCGGCCACTTCTTCATGCCTTCCTCCCGATCTTCGACAAGACGGCGCCGGAAGCCAACAGCAGCACGAACGCCACCACGAAGATCAACCAGCCCGCGAACGTGTGGTAGAACCCCTCCGCAGCTTCAAGACCCCAGTAATTGGCCAAGACGCCGGTGCCGGTGACCCGAAACGCGTTCGCGATGATGGCGATCGGTATCGAGAGCAAGACCAGCAGCCACCGCTTCCACATCGCGCGTTGGGAAAAGTAAGCATACACGGTCCCCAAAGCCAGGAGCGCCTGCAACGACCGGATGCCGCTACACGCCTCGGCCACTTCAAGAGTGGTCCCCGCCAGCTCAATGACGTTCCCCTCCCGCAGCACCGGGATGCCGATTTTGAATAAACAGAAGGCTGCGGTCTCGGCGGCGAAGATTTGGAGCGGGAAGGACACCATGTTGACGACTATGGCGGGCAAGGGGACCATGAAGAACAGAAAGGCGATGGGAAACGCGAGGACACGCAAGTAATCGCGACCAAGCAATAAAAGCGCCAACCCAGCCAGGACCACAATAACGGAAGTCCGCTGCAAGTACAGCTCAGCGCCGACCGAGCCGATGACGAGCATCAGCAACCCGAACCCCAGCAGGCCGATGCCCCAGACGTTGGGCGCAAGGGGGAGGGCGAGTAACTTTGCGCGACGCTCCCACGCGAAATAAGCGCACATCAAGGGGACCAGGAACCCATGAGAGTAATCAGGATCGTGGTACCACTGAAGGCCCATATTGTAGAAAATCTTGTAGTAAAGCGCGCCCAGCAGCCCAGCCAGGACTACACCTTGGAAGGCGGTCATTGTAAAGCCTGATTGAACCTCCGCGGCCCTGTTTTCCATGAGGACACCAGCTTTACCCATAATCAGTTGACTCCGCTCCCCTTCGATAAGAGATATTCAGCGTGCAAATACAATTGCCCGCTTCGGCTGATCCAGCCCAGTTCCTTGGTGAATGTTCCAGGCCAACCTAAGCGGATCGGACCGCGCTTGTCCGGATCAACAAACTTGTCACGGCTTAAGTTACCTGTCTCCCGATAGAACATTAGATCACGGAAAAGTCGCCTCGCAAAGTCCAGGTATTCCTTGGCCTTCTGTGAATCCTTGTCTTTGAGCATCATGTAACCGTAGGCAAATCCACCCGCTACATGGATATTATGCTGATAGGCTCCGCCTGTATTCTTTGACCTGTCATTTGGATCGGTGGAATAGGACAGTGTAAGCGGGGAATACTGTCCAGCCTGATCGGTCACGCCACCCACATAGGCGAAGTTCTTCAACCAATCCAGGGATCTGATCAAGTACGCCTCCAAAGCTCTGCCATCCAACCCGGCTGACGAGGCCTCATAGTGCAGCTCGGAGAGCGGCTCAAGCGGGTAGGTCAGAAACGTGATCACTGCCTTCCCAATGTAGCTCTTGTCCTTATACTGTCCGATGGTGATATACCCTTTGCCGCCACTTCCCGGCACGGTGTCGAGTTGCTCCGTATGCAGCAGGCTGTTGGCAAAGATCGTCAGCGCATCCCGCAAATGCTCGACATCTCCATCAATGCGGTACAGGTTCACCAGCATCAGTATCGTCCATCCCTGGGAGCGGGTCTGATCAAAGGCCACGGGGGCTTGAGACACCTTTCTGTTCTCGAACCAGTACCGTCGTCCGGCCTTTGCCCCCGCTTCCGCCGCTTCCCGGTAGCGTGGGTTCCCGGTGAGCAGGTACCCTAGCGCGTACCCTCCATTCCATGTATGCGAGATAATGAGACCGGCACCCTGGGTGGAGCGGTGATGACCCTTTCCATCGCGGAGTTGCTCCCACCACCAGACCCCATCCAGGACGTTGGGATTCTGAGTGGGTTTGTTATGGATCTGATCCAGGTCGGCGCTGTGGTCGGTCATCTCAAGCGCAAGCGGCAGATAGCGAAAATCCCCCGAACGGATCAGATGCAGCCACATGATGTAAGACCAATCATAGTGAAGGGCGCTGTACGTGCCGACGCGATTGCCTCCCCAGGGAATTTCGCCGAAAGTTTCCAAGCCGTAAAGGTCCAGATTGAAGTGAAACCCTGGAGCTTGGGGTGCCGCCAGTCCACGCGTCTCCCGCAACCGTTCCAGAGTCACCCCATCGCTTGACACTTCGGGATCAACCAGCACCGCCCGAAAACGCTCGTATCGCTCTACCGCTTCCCGTGATGCCGCATCAAGGGAACGAAACCCTGCCGGGGCGATAAGCCCCCATGCCCGCGTGTCGGCATACCAACTCGGAGGAGCGAGAAGCAAAAGAGGGGTGGTGAGCAGCCCACCCTCAGCCAGCGGATTTCGTCCTCCTTGTGGCCAGAATGCCAGGAATACCTCATGAGTCTTATGCCACCCCCCGCTGAAGAAATAGCCGCCACGGCCGTATTCACCGACCTCACCCGACGTGACTCCAAGGGGCCACAAGCCAATTGCCGCTCCCGTCTCGCTGCTCTCCAAGCTCTTGGGATAGTTTTGCCAGAAGGCCCTCACCCCAACCCCTCCGCAACGGGTATCATCGCACAAGGACGCCCACCCATCGCTACGCTGTCCGGATTTCACGATCTTGCCGTTGCGGGCCAACTGACGGTCAAAGTTCTTGCTCTCATCCATTGGATCTCGGACTGCGTGTGTCTGGGACAGCACCCACCGCCCACCGGGCGCTGTGGTTTCATCGTGCTCTGGAAACGCCACCCGGCGAACCGCCCCCATTTGCCAGGGGACATCCAGGTACAAGCCATCAAAAAAAGTATCGTTCACCGGGTGGTACGTCGAGAGACTGTTGCCGTTGTTTTCCAAGGTGATGGTCAGCTTCACATAGGATTTGTCGGCATAAAAGCTGATGCGCGCATCGAACTCCAGAGGTCGCCCTTCTGATCCAGGCCGTCCGTCTTTGGCGACCGGACGGGCATCACCGCCCATCCACGGCTTGCCGTCAGGAGCCTGAAAGGTCCCTCGCATTCGTACGACCGTCCGTAAGGGGCCGGCCTCTTCGATTGTTACCCCGACCGTTTTGGAAATCAGCGACCGAAAAGGACCTCCTACCTTCTCTACCCGCAGGCTTACTCGGTCAGAAAGAAGCGCCTGCCTGGGAGCACCTCCAGCGCCTCTCGTGTCCCCTGCGTTGATCATCCAAAGCTGCTCCAGGAAACCAACTCCCTGCTTGGGAATCCGCGCTGCAATCGGGCCGGTCACCACTTCCACGGCAGCGTCCTTGTCCGACACCTCGATTCCGGCCGGTAGCGGCGCCGGCGGTCCCTGCTGGAGGCGATAAGTCGCGGTGCCTCGTGGAGGCACATCAGCCTGAAAATCCACGAGCACCCAACGAATCGGCGCTTTGGCATCTTCGAGCCGCCCCCAACGAGACAGCACCCGAAACTGGGCCGGCACCGGTTTCCCCTGGGCATCGGTCACCCGAAGCTGGTCCGTTGAGATAATCCCACTTTCCTTGGCCAACGGGATTCCAGATGTCACTGGCTCGCCTTGACGTGGAACTTGGGCTGGATTCTGGACACGAAGGGGAACCTGAAGCGGCTGGACTACTGCCGTGTCCCATTGAGGCGCGGCCCGACTCGCCAGAGCGGAAGGAGCCCCGCAACCTACCGTTAGGCCCAGCGACAGAGCTAACGCAACCCGCCACGGACATTGAGGGCCCTTAGTCGGCATACTGCTCCGCCCAGCTCGCAAGGACCACCAGAGCCCACACGGTTGAGGCATGGTCCGCCCGCCCGGCAAAATGCTCATCCACAATCCGCCGCAGGCCGGCCGGTTCAAACACCCCCAAGTCCGCCAGCGAGCCATGCAGCACACGATCCGTCACGACGGCCTGCAGATCGCCTCGAAACCATCGCTCCAAGGGAACAGTGAATCCCTGCTTCGGACGGTCGAAGAAGCCCTGCGGGAATCGGTCTTTCATAGCATCTTTTAGAAGCAATTTACTTACGCCTGAGTTCACCTTGTAAGACGAGGGAAGGCCCAGCACCCATTCCACCAAATCGGAGTCCAAGAGGGGAGACCGACACTCCAGCGCATGCGCCATCGAAGTTCGATCCACCTTCACAAGCAGGTCCTCGGCCATATAAGTGACCAGATCCGTCGCCATCATCCGGTTGAGGGGATCGTCCATCGCGCTGTGATCGTACCGATCTGCCAACCAGCCGAGCGCACTCCTGCCGGTCCGGGACAGAAACCCGCTTGTGTAGAGCGATGCTTTCACTTCGGGGCCTGCCACCTGACGGAGAGCCGCATACCGTTCACCCGGCGACCGGACAAGTAGGGCGGCCGCCTTGCCTATCCTCCGAAGGGGACGAGGGACAGGCACCGCTGCCATACGGGCGCCTATCCGTGCCATCCAGCGGGGGATAAACGAGGCTGCTTCCAGAGCGCGTCCCGTGTAGTACCAGGAATAGCCTCCGAACAGCTCATCGCCCCCATCCCCCGTCAAGGCCACCGTCACCGATTTTCGCGTCAATTGCGAGAGGTACCACGTCGGCAAGGCCGAAGAATCTGCAAAAGGCTCTCCGAAGTGGGCGACAAGCTCATCCAGGATACCGACGCTGTCAGGTTCCAGAACGTACTCGTGATGATCGGTGCCAAAGTGTTGGGCAATCGTTCTTGCGTAAGGCAGCTCGCTGTAGTCCTCCTCAGGAAACCCGATCGAGAAGGTCTTCACCGGCTGTTGAGACAATTCAGCCATGAAGGACAGCACGGTGCTGGAGTCCACCCCTCCGCTCAAAAAGCAGCCGATCGGAACATCGCTGACCATCCGTAGAGCCGTCGCAGTTCGGAGCCGGCGGACCAGTTCCTGCTTGGCTTCCTCCCAACCCATAGGCTCTTGAGCAGAGCGCTGGGGCGCCCAATAGGGTTCGTTACGCAGCCCACCCGATTTAACCTGCAAGTAATGCCCCGCCTCTAATTTCCTGACGTGACGAAAGATCGTCCGTGGGGCCGGGATATAACCCAGCGTCAGGTACTGATCGAGCGCCAGATCATCGAGCTCGCGGGACAGATCGGGCACCGCCATCAGAGCCTGGAGTTCAGACGCAAACAGAAACATGCCCTGATGAGTCGCGTAGTAGAGAGGCTTCTTCCCCACCCGGTCGCGCGCCAGCAAGAGGGTTTGGGCACGCTCGTCCCAGACGGCAAAAGCGAACATCCCTTTTAAGTCCTTCAGGCAGGCCGTTCCTGCTTCTTGGTAGAGATAAACAATAACTTCCGTATCGGTCTTTGTATGGAAGCGATGCCCGCGGGACAGTAACGCTTCTCGTAGCTGCTGATAACCGTAGATCTCGCCGTTGAAGGTGATCATGACGGAGCCGTCGTCATTGCCCAGAGGTTGCAGACCGGTCGCTAAGTCAATGATCCGGAGCCGCCGATGACCGAGACTGACCGTGCGCGAGGGATTCACGTAGTGCCCCTCCTCATCGGGACCACGATGAATAAGGCGTTCCGTCATCGCTCTGACCAACTCGGGCCGCTCAAGCGATCGACCGGTGAGGGACATCATGCCGGCGATCCCGCACATGTCAGTTCCCGCCTCCCGACAACACAGCCTCGTACACAGTCTCGTACTCCTTTAAGGTCCGCTCAAAACTGTAGCGTGATTGCACAACCTCGAGCGCTTTGGCCGCCAGGCTCTGCCGTTTCTCACGATCGGCGATCAAGCCTTCCAACGCTTCGGCCATCGCTTCCGCATCCCCCGGCCGCACCAGCAGCCCCGTCCGTCCGTCCTGAATTACTTCCGGCACACCACCCACCCCGGTAGCGACCACAGCTTTACCGGCGGCCATGGCTTCCAACAGCACCATCGGCAACCCCTCGCGGGAAGAGGCCAAGGTCACCACATCGCATGAGGCGAACAATTCGGGAATATCCCCTCTCACCCCCAGGAATCGGACCGATCCGTTCAAGCCGAGCGCCTCGGCGGTTGCCGTCAATCGCTCTCGTTCGCCCCCCTCTCCTATCAGCAGGAGCCTCGCGCGGGGATTCCGCTCATGGAGTCGCCGAAAGGCGTCCAGCAAGACCGCATGCCCCTTCTCCGGCTCCAGCCTGGCGACACAGCCGATTACTACATCCTCATCACGCCACCCCCAGTCTGAGCGTTTGATTGGACGCGCAGATTGGAAGCGCGCAATATCCACACCGTTGGGGATCGTCCGAATCTTCCCGGCAGGGATTCCGACCTGATCCCTCAAAAATTCCGCAACCGGCTCGGCCACAGCCGTCACCACATCCGCTAAGGCCGACAGCACTCGCAGGAGTCGTCTGGCTCGGCGCCTGCTCAGCGTGTAGAACTCATGTTCGGTGTGAATGACCCTCGCGCCGGCCAAGCGCCCCGCAATCCCCGCGTACATCAATTGCCCAAGGTGATGGGTGTGGATAAGACGGACCTTGTCCGCCCGAAACTGCGTCGTAAGTTGACCGATAAGTCGCAAGTCCAGCTTGCCGGTCCGGGAAAAGACCCGAAAGGGGATCCTCTCCGCGGCCAGGACCTCGGCCATGGGCCCCCCATGGTCTATTGCATAGATTGAGCAGGCATACCGCCCGCTCCCATTGAGCGCGCCCGCGATCCGCCGGGCCAGTGTCTCCGACCCTCCCATGCAGAGAGCATACACGACCTGGATCAGCTTAATCGGCATGGAATATAAAATCACCCTGAGACCTCTCGAAGTACTTTCATGCTCAAGCAATGGGCGAAGAATCTCACCAATAATTTGGGTTTACAATCAGCTCCATCAGCCTCCTCCGTATGATTCTATTTTTCTGGTAGAGCTTGACTCTCCGGACAACCGTCTTGGAAAGCAGGCGAACGGTCGGTGGATCCTGCACCCAGGGCCACATCCTCAAGCCGTTTCACTACTCGGGCTGGATTACCCAAGACAACAACGTTAGGCTTTACAGAGCCTACGACCACAGACCCTGCACCGACGACAGAGTTCGCTCCAATAGTTACTCCCTTTAAAATTATTGCCCCGGTGCCAATCCAAACATTGGACCCAAGAATTACCGGCTTAGTAACGCCCTTGGTCTTACTCCGATGCTGACCACCTGTCTCCACCGCATGGAAATCCGTATCCAAAATACGAGATTCAGCTAGTATAGAATCGTCCCCGACTTCAATCCGTTCCGCACAGCTAAACCGTACCCCGCTCAAGTGCACGCGGTGCCCAAACCTGATAATCGCATTGGGTGACTGCGTGTATGGCGTTACCGGCGTGATACTTGAAGAATACACCCTGCAATCATCGCCGAAAATCACAGTCCCGGGCCCCTTAATATGCAATCGCCCGTCTACAGCAAAACGCTTTCCAATGATGACCCGCTGCCCTAACAAACGATACTTGATCCGGTAGTACCAGCCTCGGACCAACGCCCCGGAAAAAGCCAGTGCAAGCCGTGGGTGCTCCACCGCGCGCGCGATGGCCATTCTCCATTCCATGGCTATCCTCAACCCTCCGTTGTCTCAGGCAAGACGGCAACACCTGCCTCTGAGCTTAAAAGCGACTTCACGACCCGGGCCGGGTTTCCTGCTACTACGGTGTAAGGAGGAACATCCTCCGTCACGACGGCGTGTGTGCCCACCACAGCCCACTTTCCAATGCGCACACCCTTCAACACGGTCGCGCCTTCTCCAATCCACGAGCCGTCTTCGATCCAGACTCACTTGACATCATCACGGCGCGGCGGCCGATTTTCAATTCTGGCGTTAGTCTCAAGGGGATGACTATCGTCCCCCGCAATAAACACACGATTCGCAATGAGCACATGCCGGCCGATATAGACGCCATGTCCTGTTACAATGGATGTCTGATACCCGATGTAGCTACCAGTCCCGATCTCGAGCACCGGCTCATCCACCATTTTTGAGCCGACAAAGGTAGTGACTCCAGAGATCGTCACATCATCCCCAATCCGAATCCTGATCGGATTGCCCATGAGAAGTGGAATGCCTCCAATCAGGCGGAGGTTTTTCCCCACTCGCTCGCAGCGGGTTTTGAACAGAGGCTCGTAATAGACCAGGCGGATGACGTTGTGCCACAAGGTCAAGCGAATCCGGCGCTCATGGTATAGGACGTGGTGCAAGCCTGGAATTACCGGGAAATCAATTGACCGGAAAACTTTGGCCAGCCGGTACAGCCGATCGTAGAACGGCGTTTCCCGCCTTCGAATCTTGAGGACAAACTGGTCAATGGCTCCCATTCAGCACTCCCACTCCAGTCATCTCTTATTAAGATTTAACCGCCATGACGACCATCTTGTTCCGTAGCCAAGGAACCATCCCTATGGATCCCGCAATCAAATTGCTAACCCGCTGCGGCCAAGCGTTGCGCGATCCGTAGGCCGCATGTTTCCGGCTGCCGAACTCTCGAACCGTTTGTTCTCGATAGAACCGGATGCCGTCGAAGCCCACGCGACGAAGCACAGTCGCCACCGCCCGGCGAGAGAAGTACCACCTATGAGCCGGATAATAGAGCGAGCGCAACAGGCTCACTCGGCCTCCGGTCACACGGTGCGCAAAGCGGACGAGCATCCGCGCAAGGCAGCCTTCATCAGGCGTCTCCATGACCAGCGTTCCCCCGGTCCGCAGAAAGAGTCGCGCCTGACCAAGTAGCTCTTCGGGATCCTCGACATGCTCAATGACATCCCACAGTGCAATGAGGTCGAACGTGCTAGGGTCGAAGCCGGCCTTCTCCAAGGGAGCGCATACCACCGTCGCACCGGGACAGTTCCGGCGCGTCAGCTCAACCGCCTGCGCGCTGACATCAAGGCCATGGACCACCCATCCATGCCGCAATGCAGCCTCCAGAAAGATGCCGCTCCCACAGCCGATTTCCAAAAGCCTGCTTCCAGCGCCGTTCCCATTATTAAAGAGAGTCAGGTAACGCTCATACTTTTGAGCAAAGGCGCGACGGACCTCCGGGATCGTATAGACCTTCTCGTTCACCGCGTCCCCTTCCCAGTACTCATCTGAAGTCGCAGAGGAGATCGTCCTCCGAAAAATCGCCCCACCACAACGCGCACAGGAGAACGGAATACCTCCCCACGCATATTTCTCGGTACAGATTTGCCTGCTACCCCCAACAGCGCCGCAGTAGTAACAGGCTGAACCAGTGTTGACCGTCATCGGCTGACCTTCTGCCAGGTAATGGCCTGCCGGCCTCGAAGAAACCGCCAGAATCCGACGGCTGCCGCGATGTTGACGGCGCAGAAATAGTACGGCACATAGACCGGCGTCCATCGTCGCGCGGCGGCACTGATCCAGCCCAGCCCCCCCAGAGCATAAAAGGCGACCTGCAAGGCTACAGCGCCAGCCAGCACCGGCTGCGCTTGAGCGGCGATCACGGACGATACCAAGGCAACGATCAGGAACAGCGGCACCATCCAACGCATGAGCTTGTGGGAGAGTAGTTGAAACGTCACTTTGGGATACCGGAGCGGGTTCAAGAGATATCGGAAACGCCACAGGGCCTCATATCCGCCGGCAACCATCCGGACCTTTCTCAGGAATTCGGCGCGCACGTCCGGAACGACCATCTCGATGCCGCGCGCGTCAGGCTCATACACTACCCGCTTGCCTTCTGAAATCACCTCCAATGCAAGGACGAAATCATCCACGATCGTATCCCGAGGCAGGGGGGAACATAACTCCCGACGGATGGAAAATAACGCCCCGTCCGCTCCCACCATCGTCTGTACTCGACTGTCCAGCGCGTACAGCCACCGTTCATAACGCATGTACAATCCTTCCCCGAGCGGCTCGTGGCTCCCATCAGCCTGCAAGGCCACGTTTCCCGACACTCCCCCCACGGATGGGTCGCCGTAGCACGCGGCCATCGCCCGGATTGCCTTCGGCTCGAGCAGGACATTGGCGTCCGTGAACACGAGGATTTCTCCCCGGGCCTCCGCCACACCGGCGTTCAATGCCGTGGGCTTGCCGCGGCGCGGATGATACAAGACGACGCGGACACGGTCTTTATACGCGTTTAAAATTTCATTCGTCCGGTCCGTTGAGCCATCCGAAACCGCGATCACCTCGAGTCGGTCACGCGGATAATCCCAGGACAGGGTATCCTCTAATTTGCGGGACACCCACCTCTCTTCATCGTGAAATGGAATAATGACGGACACGCTGGGCAGGAGCGATTCGTCTTTCAAAGACTCGGTCGTTCTGGTTCTATCCTTCCCGATCGCCAACAGCAACAAAGGGTAGAGAAAATATGTATAGAGCAACGCAGCGCCGGCAAGGACGAATATGATCATCGCGAGACTCATCGTCGTTCAGCCACGGTAGGTGTCCAGCAATTCCTTATATACCTCGACGATCTGCTGCGCCCGGCGCGATGGGGAGAACGTCTCACGGACGCGTCGCTCTCCTAGTTCACCCAATTCTGCCCTCATAGTCGGATTGCGTGATGCTTCAATCATAGCCCGTGCGAGTGCCTGGGCATTACCCGGAGGCACCAGCCATTTGGATAACCCATCCTGCATCACTTCAGGGATACCACCCACTGCCGTCGCCACGACCGGCTTGCGATGGAGCATGGCCTCCAGAAGCACATTGGGCAACCCTTCGCTCAGAGACGGAATGACAACCAGATCCAGCGCGGCATAAACGCGCGACATCTCGGCATGGTAGCCGGCAAACTTGACACAGCCTTCCAGTCCTGCCGCCTTGACAGCGGCCTGTAACTTCTCCAATTCCTGCCCCTCGCCGATCAGCACCGCTCCGGCGTTCGGCACCGCGCGCGCCACTTCTGGAAAAGCCCGCACAAACACTTCTTGCCCCTTCTCAGGGCTCAAGCGACCGATCACGCCGACCAATAGATCGTGAGGTTGGACTCCACACCTGCGCCGAAACTCCTCCCTCCCCGCATCCAGGCAATAGTCGTTGGGATCAATCGCGTTGTAACTCACCCGGATGCGCTCCCGGGAAACACCGGCACGTTGAAGAAGCCGACCTGTCGCCTCGGAGACCACGACGACCCGATCGGCCCGCTTCATGAGCCAGAGGTCCAGATGGTTATAAAAAGCGACCCGCCGGTTCTCGCTGGTGTATCCGTGCGCAAAGGCGATCCACGGGAGTCCCGTCAGGCGCTTGAGGCACCACGCCAGCAGGGCCGGTTTGTAGCCGTGGGATTGCAGGACGGTCACATTGTGATCCCGAACAACCTTCCACACGTGTCGAATCAGCCATGGATCATACCGGAACCGCTGCGGCAAGATCCGGACCTCAAACCCCCGGCGTTGGGCCTCCTCGATGGAAGGAGTCGTTGCGAAGGAAGGGACGAGGAACATGCCTAGGATGAATCGAACATCCTTATCCTTGGCATGCTCGACCAGTTGGAATAACCCGCGGCATGGCCCGCTCACCGCACCGGTGGCGATCAGCGCAAGGACGGAGGGCCGGGAATACACGTGCGTGCATTCTTCATACACTCGTTCAAGTCGTTGAGCGATGCATTCCCACTTGTAGTGCGCTTCGACCAATCGCCGCCCGGCCATCCCCATACGTCTCCGCAAATCGGGGTTCTCCAGCAGCCTGAGTATGTCGTCGGCAAACTCTCGAGGACGATCAGCCATCAGAATGTCCTGCCCTGAAACGGCCGCTATACCCTCGGCTCCCACAGCGGTGCTGACTACCGCCTTGCCCATCGCCATCGCTTCCAGGATTTTCAGCCGCGTTCCTCCACCTACTCTCAGAGGAACGACGACGACCGCGGCGGCCTGAAGAAACGGCCGCACATCCTCGACGAATCCGGTGACATCCACCCGGCCGGGCCTGGTCAAACGCTTGACCTCCTCCGTGGGATGGCCCCCGACAATCTGAAATACGACATCCGGTCGCTTCGCCTGGACGAGGGGAAGGACCTCCGCACAGAACCACCGCACTCCGTCCACATTGGCGTGGTAGTCCATCCGTCCCACAAAGACGAGCCGGTTGCTCGGTATTGTCCCCATCCCATCCGGCGCAAAACCGTCCACATCCACGCCGTTGGGAATCACGCTCACGCGCTCGACACCCGCTTGCTCTTGCAGCAGGCGCCGATCCTCCTCCGAACATGTCAGGCAATGGGTAAACCGCCCGCACACGTCCCGCTCATAGGCGGCTAGTTTCCTCCATGTGACCTCGGCGTAGGCGCGCTTCAACGGATGTCGCTCCTGCTCGGCATAGCGTTTCATCAAGAGAGATTCGATGTTGTGCAGATCCAGGACCGTATGGCACGGCAAGCCCAGGCAATACTGGGCCACATGGAGGCTCTCGGCCTGGACCACGTCGAACGACCGCTTGGTGAGGATCTCCCGCAGAAGATCCGTCATGCGTTGATCCCGGTAGTTGACCACCGGGAACGCGGTCGGCCCGACAAGACCAAGGAGCAACATCCATGGGGAATAGCGCGGATCACGCGGGAGCACCCATACATCCGCGCAATAGGCCCGCAGTGCCTCAATCGCTTGAGAATCCTCGGTAGTCCGCATGAAGGAGATAAGCGAGACCCTATGGCGCTGCGATAGATTCCGGATCAATGAAAACACACGGATCTTCCAGCCGTCGGTCGGCGGATATGGCAGATTACCGGTAATGAACAGAATTTCCATTACCCGCCACCGTCCTTGCTTGTTTCCGGATCAGCTTCTTCAGCAGTCTTCTTTCGAGCGCGTAACCGGTACAGCAGTCCTTTGGGCCAATCCAAAAACAACCGCTCTCCGTACGGCAAGCTCCGCTCGACCGCCCGGAAGGTTTGATACCGAACCGGGCTGAAGACATAGTCCGCGTAGCCGTACCAGGAGACGATCTCGGCTCCCAAGCTTCGCTTGAACTGATACACTCCATAGCCCTTGTCGGTCTCTTTGGGAGGATAACTGGTGCCGGTTCCGGCAAAATCATAGGTGGCGCACCCTAGCCCGATGGCCCACCGAATCATTTCCCACTGGACCGCCCAGCCGGCGTACTTCATGGAGTAATCGCTGCTGAGATAGAGCAGCAACCCGACCGGGCCGAACCGCGAGGACATTCCGGCCGCAACCGGCTCGCCATCCTTACGCGCGATGAACAGGCGGCCCATACCGCTCTTCTCCAGAGTCCAGAACAACGTATGAAAGTGACCCAATCCTCTAACCGGAATGCGCTTCTTGGCCCCCGTGTTCATCATCAGCCGATACAAGGTCTCAACATCCCGGTCGTCATGCCCCACCTCAATTGCCAAACCCCGTTTCTTGGAATGTCGAATCTTGTTGCGCGTCCTGGAACTGATCCGTGACAAAACGGCCGCTTCGCCGCCACTGATATCAAGGTGCATGTCATACTTCGGCCGATTCCAATAGGACCACTCTTGCGGGATGCGACGGAAACCTGCATGCTCGATCCAGTCACCTCCTTCCGAGTCATCCGCCCGCACCCGTGGCTCGATCCGCCAAAAGACGCCCCCAACCCTCCGTGCGATTTCTCGAACGGCCGAGACCAGGACCGGAAGCACATTTTCCATGGGCGTGCCCGCGGACTGCGCCATCAACGGCCCGACGGGCGAATACAGCAGCGAGCCGACCCCGCCGGGGAGACGTTTGACCAATACCAATGCGGCTCCCACCCATCCGGCCTCATCAGCCACGGCCACGTAATACGGCTCCCATCCTTGGACCTTCCGAATCTGTCCCCACTCGTAGGACTGGTACAAACTTGAACCCTGTTGAGCAGAAACAAAGGCGTTCCAGTTCTCCCGCTCCGGATTCTGTACTAAGGCAAGGCTCATCGTATGCCTCTCATCACCTCGCGGAGATGGTACGCTGTCGCCTCCAGATGCTCTGGCTCAAGATCTTGGTGCACTTGCAACTCCAGGACGTGCTTGCGGAGGAAGGCAGTGTCCGGAAACTCTTCAACCGGCACACCTGGCGGGAACCAATTCCAAAAGCCTCCCGCGCAGATACCTCGCTCAATCAGCGCATTGCAGACCTGCTGGTTGTCCTCCACCAAGACCGGTAGAAACAGGGGACAGACCCCATCCGGCAACGTGGGCTGAAGGAGGGTCACGCCGCGAATCCCTCGCACCATTTCCAGCAAGGCCAGGTAATTCTCTCGACGCTTTCCGTAGAGCGTCTCGTAGTCCACACGCTCCAGAATTCTCCCAGACACCGGCGCCATCCCCCAGTCCACTTTGTCCGGCAGGAACTGCATGACCCCGGAGTCCACCCGTCTGAGCCCGGCCAGGCGCACCAACCGCCGCGCGGTCAGGGTGACCGAACTCTGCACCCGGCACGCCCAGGGATTGCCGTGCGTCTTCATATGCTCCAACAACTTGCTGGTCAATTGGCTCGCCACGGAGTATCGAGAAGGCGGGATGGTCGCAGGGGGCATGACGAGCTTCGGATCATTAAGGACTAAGACGCCGCCATTGGGGACCGGCAGGAACTTGGCCAGGCAGAATATGGCCACATCGCCGAACGAGCCAAGGGGCCGCCCGTTCACCGAGCTCCCGAATGCCAGGGCACAATCTTCGAACAACAGTAACCCGCGATCCCGACATAACGTCTCAATCTCGTCCATCGGCTGAGAGAAACCAAGGTAATGAATGACATACACCATGCGGGTTCGTGCCGTGATCTTCTCCGTCAGGTCCTTGAGGTCCAACCCCATCTGCCGATCCACATGGACATACCGAAGTGGAATGCCCCGATGCTGAAACGGCGCCACCTCCATCCCGTTGTTGTACGCCGGCATCAGGACTTCGTCGTTCTGCGTAAGTCCCAGCAGATCAATGGCATGCCAGATGCCGTTCCGGGCGAAGTAATAAAACGCGGTTCGTGGGTCGTCCAGCGGAAACGGCCTGGGTTTCGCCCAACGGGGCCCCCACAGATCCCGAGTGGCCGTCGAGGGGAAGAACGGCACGAATCGTGTATCCGTCGCCTGTTTTACAGAGCCCTGTTTGTTGCGCTGAGCGCCTCGCACCATCTGCACCACCGCCTCGGGGAGTATCACCTTCGCCGCTTGACGAAGACGGCGCGCACCTTCCGTGGTCGCATGGTGCACCCATGCTCCGGTGTACCGGCGGGAGGCGGTCACGGTCACCTGGCCCCTCGCCCGATTTGCCCAACGGGATTTATACCCCTCGGCACCTCGCAAGAGGTCCACCTCGCGATCTCCCTTGAGAATGGCCTGTTCCACGCAGTGGCTCAGCAGGATCAGGCCCACGCTGTATTTGTGCCACCGCGGGTCATGGCCCGGCAGGTAATCGTGGACGCGCCCTCGATAAGCAAACTGATAGCGAGCCGCGACCGTGCCGCCGTCGGCATCCAGAAGCCACAATCGCAACCACCCCCGCTCGGCAAACCGGCGGCTCACAAGAAGGTGAAAGCGCTCGTACCGTTCGTCCGCAAAACTCCCCTGCTCGCCCAAACTTTCCCGTCTCATCTGATGGAGCCTCATGAACGAGGCCATCGCCTCCTCAAGACGATCCGTGTCCGTTACGGCTCGTACGGCCACCTTGGCCACGTCCTCAAGTGTCCGGCGATCGTGCCGGATCTCGCGCCTCGTCTTCGCGCTCAGTCCGGCAAGGAAGACGTCCCAGGAAGCTGGGAGCGAAATAAACGGGCAGGACTCTTCCAGGCGCTCTGTCCAGCGCAGCGTCTCTCCCCAAAGGTCCGGCCCCCGGCGAATCGCTCCGCATAAGAGACCTTCGGGATCCAGGTCTGCAAACTCCAGCGAGTCCCATTCCCCTTGATGCTCCTTGATCGCCGATTGCCACGCAGCGACGACTCGGCCCTCATACCCTGCTTCAGCCAGGCCGTCCAAATGGTCCGAGCACACCGCCGTGGACCCCAACAGGCGGAGCTGCCGGGGAAAAGGGTCCCCAGGGCGAGCCGCCGGCCCCGTAATCAAGGTCGGGAGCAGCCCTATCAGGCGATTGCCTTCACGTACGGCCACAAGAAAGAGACCGCCGCCCTCCCCGTACACCTCCCACCACGCGAGCATCCACTCCGAGGTGAGAAAGACGGCATGCGGCCGGCAGCGGTCGAGCAGCGCGTCCCACTCCCGCCGCAAGCGTTCCAACTGTTCACTGGTCCTGACAATCTCAACCGACAACATTACCGTTCCCACCCGCCGAACAACCCGACCAATTGCGCGGCGAACATGGCCAGCGAAAACCGACCGAAGGGATCAGTACAACCTGCGTCGTTGATCTCAAGCCGACGCAGCGCGTACGCGTCGTGCCCCACGGGATTGGCCCCCCGCACCGTCGTGCAGGCCGTTTCAAACCCGGCCTGCTTGACCATCTCCTGAATCTCCGGGTTCCAATCAGACCGAGTCCCGTTCGGATAGGCGAAGTGACGCACCGGTTCGCCGACCTCCTTCTCGATCCGGCGCTTGGATTCGGCGATCTCCCACTCTGCCTCGGCACGAGTGATCCTCGTCAAGATCTTATGCGACACCGTGTGGGCGCCGATGGCGATCCCCGCCTTCCGCATCTCTCTCGCCATTTCCCAGGTCAGCATCTCCGTCTGAGGCTTTGCGGGCCCCTTCCACTCCAGCGCCTCCATGATGTCATGCATCACCTGCTGCCGCGCGCCATCCGGCATCGTTTTCAGTCGGCCCTTTACCGCCTTCAGGCACGCCAAGCGGTCCGGTTCCGTCCGCAGAGGCCACGATTCCCATCCCAAGAATTTCAGGTCCACCGATTCCCGTGCCGTGGCCCACAACGCCTCACGGAGCTCTTCGGTCCAGAGCGACGCGTTTCCATCCACCGCCCCGACGGCCAGAAAGATCGTTGCCGGGATTTTGTGTCGTGTAAGGGCGGGTAAAGCCCTTGTGTAATTGTCACGATACCCGTCGTCGAACGTAACGGCGACCCCTCCCCGAAAGAGGCCTTCTCCTCTGAGCATCCGACCGACTTGCTCGAGCGGGACCATGTGATGCCTTTGAGTCAAATACCGAACCTGGGCCTCAAAGACCGCCGCCGAGACCGTCATGCCGTCGTCAACCCGGATATCACTGACGCGGTGGAATACCAGGATTCTCAACGAATCCCGCTTCGTCCGTTCAAGAAGGCGTAATACCCCCGTCCAGCGAAGCGTTTCGCTGACTACCCATTTGAGTGCGTTTCGGAGGCGGAAGGAGAGGGTCACTTAGGCATTGACCTCACACACGGCGTAACGAAATTTGCCGCCGCTTGTCCGGGGAATCTCGGCGACATATTCAACGTGAACCGGGATCTTACACTCGCGCGAGATCGTGTCCCGTACGCGAGCAACCTCTTCATCGCTTCTCTCATCAAACACGGCGCCCTTCACGATATACAGATGCAGAAGATCCTTCCTCGACTGCCGAAATTGAAACCGCTCGACGCTTCGGATCCCGTTCATGTGCGCGATCAGAATCTGGCCGTGAACGACCCGTCCGTCGGGCAGGGGAAATACATCGGCTGCCCGTCCTATCAGTCCTTCGAGCACCGGGAACGGAAGCCCGCACGAACATTTGTCGCCGGTCGAGAGCGCCACATCGCCGACTTCGTACCGCAACAACGGCATCCCGTAGGCGTGAAGAGGGGTCAGCACGATTCGCTTCATGTCGGTCCCTGGAGGTCCGTCCACAAGTTCGGGGACCAGAAGATCGGTGCTCAGGTGCAAGCCTCCCTGACGACATTCGGCCGCGATCGGATGCACTTCGCTGCTTCCATACACGTTATGCACTTTGGCGTTGAACGCCTGTTCGATGAGCTCTCTTTGACCGCTCTGCAACATCTCACCGTTTGTAAAAACAGCCTGAATGCCGCGGATCCTGGCTCCTCTATCGGCAAGATGTTTCGCAAAATGCGCGACGGCCGACGGGAACCCGTGAACAAACTTCGGCCGGAACTGCTGAAAGGCTTCGATCCAATGATCAATTGTTTGGCCGGACATTTCGTGGACATCAAACAACTGCCGCCGGGTGATCCACCAATTCAGCCGCTTGGCCAGCCTCGTCATCCGATCCTGCGACCAATACTCCCGCCAGACCCAAGCAATCTTATCCCCCGGAGCCCAGCCTCCCCAGCGCCAGGCCCGCCAAGACCCGGCCATCCGCCACTCCTCATATTCATGTTCCCGGAGAAAACGGAGGGGTTCCCCGGTTGAGCCGCTGGTTGTCGTGTCCGCCAAGCGCGAAGGGGGGAAGGCCGAGGAGCGAAAGGCTTCGGTCCCGCGCTCGCGAATGATGGCCTTCGTCAAGATCGGAAGCGCTGCGTAATCACGAAGGCTCCGAACGTCTTGCGGGGTGATCTTCTCGCGCTCGAAAAGCTCCCGGTAGTAGGGCACCGTCGCATAGGCATGCGCGAGAAGGGCTTGCAGCTTCTCCAACTGCATCCGAGCGACAGCCTCAGTTGCAAGCTGTTCGTCGGCTTGCAATCGCCGGTCAAAGCGATAGCGCGAGTGCCCGGATGCCAAGCAGGCGAGCCTGATCACTGTATCCCAGCCCATAAGCTCTCTAGCCCTTCACTTCATCCTGCTTCATCGCGGGACGATCGGTTTGCGCGCCACCGCCAAGAGTCCGGCGCCTTCAGGAAACTGCCGGCTTTGACTTCCGAATTGGTCCAGCCAGACAAGTCCCGCATAAAGAGGAATTCCGAGCCCGCGCAGGAACGGGCGCTCCGACAGCACTTCGCACAAATCGTCCGCCCACTGTCCCCAGAGACCGATCGGGTTCCGGATCTGAAGCACCTCGAAACCGGCCTGTTTGAGCTTCAGGCGCATCGCTTCATTGTCGTACCCGTCGCGAACATGTCCTTCTTCCTCGATATGGAAATGCGGGCGAACAAGATTGGGCACGTGCAGGATGAGATAGCCTCCCGGTTTCATGGCTCCCGACAAGGCGACGATGGCCGCCTGATCGTCCTCAATGTGCTCCAGCACGTCCAAGCAAATGGCCAGATCGAACTCTTCACTGCGTGGCAGCCTGAGCAGATCCTCCTGGAGAAACCGCGTATGGTCAGTCCTCAGCGCGCGGGCTATGCGATCCGCCCTCTCCACCTTGCGCCCGTCCAACTCGTAGCCGGTTACGGACACACCCGGATAGCGCCGCGCCAGATAAAAGCTGTATTCGCCCTTCCCTGAGCCGGCATCGAGAACATTCGCCGCTCCCAGATCAAGCCCGTAAGACGCCTGCAAAAAATCCAGCGCCTGCCTGAGGGACCGCAGCCGCAATCGCGCACCGGCGTGGGGATTGCCTATAAGTTGAAAGGTCAATCGCCGAAGAAGATTCAGCTCAAACTGCGCCTGTTCTCGTCCAAACCTCGCCATCTCTCACCCGTTGCCCCATGAGTTTGATTCGGTAGACCATCGCCTTGTAACGCGCATACTGCTTCCGAAGCGCCCGCACCCACATCGGATGTGACCGCTCCAGCGTTAGATATGTGACCAGGTCGCCTCCGAAACTGCTTTTGAATTGAAAAAACCTGGGCACGTTGGAGCCGACAAGATCATAACAGGAGTATCCCTCCGACTTGGCCCATTGGATGGCGGCCCAGTGCATGGCGTTGCTTGCTCCAAGCCCGCTCTGCGCCCTGCTGGACGCGCCGTCCAGGTAATAGACCGTTCCTTTCCACATGGCCAACAACGCTCCAGCCGCGAGCACCCCTTCGTGTTTCGCCAAGACCCAAACAAGATCGCCCTTCGTCCCAAATCGGTTCCAAACCGCGCGGAAAAACTCTTTCGAACTGGGCGGCGTTCGGTTTTGACGCGCATAGAGGTCCGCCACAAGACTATAATAGGATTCCAGGCAATGGCCGTCACGGACAATCTCCGTCGTCACCCCTGCCCGAGCAGCCTTACGGATCTGCCGTTGGCAAGGTGACTTAACGCGTTTCCAGAGTGTGTCCGCGTCTTGTGTCAGGTCCACGATATGGGTCAAGTTGTCAACGCACTCGTAGCCGAGGTCCATGAAGGGTTGCCTTGGGTGATCGTGTCGCAAGATGATCCGAGCATGGTTGATCCTCTGCCCTCGCATGTAGTCCGCAAAGAGTCTCATGACGTCCGGGAGCAACTCGTCCGCCACAACCGGTCCCAGGTAATGGGTGTCCTCGACAACCAATGGAGATGCCGCAACCGTCAACGGGCCAAAACGTTTGACAAACAGTGGAAAGATTCCGGCCAGTTCCCTGCCATCGAAGATGCCGAGGCGAAGGAGCTGGAGCCGTTGGCTTTCACGAACAATCACAAGCCAATCCGTGAGATGGAAGAGCAGACCCCGCGGTGATGAGATGACGACAGTGTCCCATTCCGCTTCTTGCCCCGCTGTCACTTCACGTAGTTCTAACATGCCGGGGCACCCCAGCTTGGTTCAACTGCTGCCTGTATGCCCATAGACAATTCCCCCGCTTCTCTGTTCCTCTGTTGTCCGGCAAGGCATCGCAAGCCGGATGCATGCGACGCTCAACGCGAACACAATGTAAAGCAGCCCGCTGTACGCCTGAGACAGGAAGAACCCGCCTACAATGAATCCCCATAAGCTGATCTCCAGAGCAGCGGCGAGAGAGATCACATTTTTCAGGCGGGAGTGTTCGGTTGTCGCCGGGACAACGCCTCGGATACGACGAAGCTCTTTGATTGTCAGGGCAAACATCATCAGGAATACAGCCAGGCCGGCAACGCCCAGATCAACTCCAACCTGGAGAAACGAGTTGTGGGCGGCTTTCCACCTGCCCTCACCCCCATGGGATAAGCCTTCCGCGATCTCAAATCCGTTAATGCCGACTCCCCATGGATGAGTCGCCATGAGCACAAGCCCCGTTTTCCATACCTCCGTTCGTCCGGTGCCCGTGCGTTCCAGTTCCGTCTTCGGATCCCAGATCGCCTCCATACGCTCCCAGTAATCACTGCCCGCCAGTCCTCCGAACACCAGCAGCGCAATCCCGGTGACAAGGACCTTGGTCGTTCGGCTTAAAGCGCTCTGCCACAATATCAGAGCACCGACTACCAGCAAGGCAAGCAAGCCGCCGCGTGACCGCGTGAGCACGACACCGTACAGGCAGGCGGAAGCCATGCCGAGGAGGGCGATCCTTAAGATTACTCCCGATGTTGAGAAAAGATAGAGAACCAAGGGAAGTACCATAACCAGCAACATGGCAAGGTCATTGGCGTCGTATGTCTCGGACTCCGCGTTAAAGCGCGCGCCTCCCATTTCACCAGTGAGAAGACCCAATATCACCAAACCAGCCATCCCCAGACAGCAAACCCAGACCAGGCGACGCATGTCCTGAAGCGATCTGGACCAGAAGATGACAAGCAGGAAGAGCAGGATAGTCTTCCAATATTTTTCGGTGACAAACTCGAAGCTACGCCTAGGCCATACGCTAAGGGGAACGGTGACGATACCCAAGCCCAGGAGTATCAGCACATACCGCGCCTGTTTTATCTCTAAAGGGATCTTGTCCCATAACGAACCGGGCGCAATCACCCAAGCAAGCAACGCGAGCCCACCAGTCACCAAGCCAATCCTTAAGGGCGCCAAGGCCGGGAGCACCTCCTGAATCCGACCGACAGCCACCAGCGTGAAAAGCAACAAAAATACCATCCCCCAGGTAAACGGAGCGCGGTCCCGTATAGCCGGGAAACTCGAAGGCATCGGCTCAGCAAGTGTCCCTACATGACGCGCGCCCGCTGCATTCCTCATAGCCTGAACACCTCCACGATTCGTTCGATATCACGCTCGCTCACCCATGGATGCGTGGGAAGCGTCACACATTGCCTGCTGACCAGCTTGGCGACCGGAAAACTGTCTTCCAAGTTTCCAATATGAGGTCTCAGCTCCGGCACCTCCGACAGGGGCAAAGGATACCCACAAGTGGCGCCCAGCCCGCGACGCTCCAGTTCTGCGAGTGTCCGCCTGCGAACCGTCGCATCTCTCACCAGGACCGACAGGCGAAGGAATCCCCCTTCATCGCCTTCTTGGGGCCAGATCACATAAAGCCCCTGGATTTCTTCGAGCGCCTGCCGCAGTCGTCCGGCATTCGCCTGCCTCACGTTCCGGAGCTCCTTCAGACCCGGCAGAAGTCTCGCTCCAAGGGCTTCCTGGAACCCGGACATAGGCCTTACCGGAAAGGTTGGATCATAGATGGAGGCCCCAAGCTTGAGAAACGGCAATGACGCCGGCAGCCAGTAAAGTGAGGGGCGGATGAACATCGCCATGAGGGCCGTCTCAAGAGCTGATCGAAGCCCGAGCTGTGGCGTCCGTCCAAACGCAGGCTGAATGTCTGCCAGGACCAGTCGGCAACAACCGGCCAGAGCTTCGTCATTCGTCCCGATGAGCCCCCCGCCTGCAGCCGGAAGGGTCTTCCCGCGGCTAAGACTAAAGATGGCGGCGTCCCCGAATGCCCCGATCGGTCGGCCCAGACACTTTACGCCCATGGCTTGAGCGGCATCCTCAACGACCGGAACCCCACGATCACGGGCGATTCCACAGAGTGCTTGGATCCGACACGGAACTCCAAATAAGTGATTCGGGACGACACACAGCGTCCGAGCGGTAAGGACGCGCTCTAGTTCCTTCGGGGACAGGCCCAAGGTTTCCGTCTCCACATCGCACAGCCGTACCCGTAACCCTGCCCGCACGACCGCCGCCGGGACTGAATAGGAGGTATAGGCCGGGATGACGACCTCGTCCCGATCAGGATGTCGTTTCCTTAAACCCATCAAGACTACGCTGAGCGCAGACCGACCCGAGTTGGTCAAGACCCAATGGGTCAAGCCCGTCCAATCAGCGAACTGCCTGGACAAATCTTGTGCCCCACCTGCTCTCCCCATGGCGACCTCTAGGCTGCCGAGTACCGCGCGGTGCGGAATCATCCCCCCGACGGGGGGCAAGACCCTAAACACGCCCTGTATCATTGGATTGCCCAAGCTCGCCGTCCTGGCTGTTGCCTCAAAGTCGAAGGACCTAACCTATATCATAGGCGGAATTGGAAACACATCGTCATTCAGCTTTCGTGCGTGTCCAAGCTTCTACAAATTTACCAATCACGGCGTCGGTTCTCTTTGTTTCGATGACGGAGGAAGACGCACGATGGTAAAGGAGCTGCGTAAACCAGCGGATGTACCGAATGAACAAGTCGAAAGGCCGATACAAGTAATAAAACAACAGTAGCTTCTTGTCGCGAATCCCATATATTGAGGAAAGGGCCTCCCGCGCCGGGAAAACGGCTCTCGCTACAATCGCCAACTTTCTCCGAACCGGCTCATCGGTGAACAGAGCCGGGACGTTTAGAGGGACCACAACGACGCCGTGTCTTTCTTTGAACATCCGTTCTTCCAGAAGCCGCAGGAGGTCCTCATCAAAATCTCCAGGCTTCAGTGCGCTCAGAACTCCGTGAGGAATTCGACCATTTACGAGGTTGTTCACCATCGCCCACACACAATAGAGAAAAGGCCGGAACAACGGAGTTCGCGCTCTTGGCATCACCTTGTCCCAATCAAGCTGCTCAGCGTAGCGTGTAATCGTCTGCGCAATGTCGCACAGATCGCTCAGCTTGATGGCTAATCCGTTGCTTAAGCCGGCATGGAGGGTCAAGTAAAAGAGATTGTCCTCAGGGGATAGGGTCAACAGCGTGGTCTCCCCATAGTTAAGGGGTTTAGCATTGGTCCATATGCTTTCAACGTCAAAATAGGCCTGATAGGAAGGCTCAACTAAATGCCAGTGAACTTCGACGAAGCTGGAGGTTTCTCTATCAAGAAATTGAATGTTATGGTGGTGCTCCTCGGACCAGGCTTGGAACGTCGCGCCATTACTTCTGACGCAGTAAAGATCCTTCTGAAGCAAGCCTGCGAACGGCACATATCCCCGGTCGAGCATGAGCCGCTTAACCAGTTCGAGGTCTTGGCGGCGGATCAAGATGTCCAAATCGCCGATGAATCTAAGGTCGAGCGTTTTGTATATGTCGAAGGCTAAGACCAACCCTTTTATTTCGATCGCCGATACTCCATGCTCCCGGAAGAGTTTCAGAAGACCGACGAGCACCTCCATACTCCATTGATTACTCCCCGCAATACCTTCATACGCGCGTTGCATCTTGTGCATTATCGGTGGAGGCACGTGCTCGCCTCCTTCTACCTTCCTGAGATTCCGATAAATGAACGAGACTACGCTATGAACACACGCAATTCTGAACAGGTAACCCCAATCCAAATCCTTTTTTAGCAGTTCCTGTGCCTGCTCGTGTGAACGTTGATCCACTTCCACCCGAGAGAGCAATTTGAGCAGTTGCCGTTCGGGACCGAGAGGCGTGGGCTGCGAACTCCTCAGGATATACGTGCCCTTTAAGATTGATTGAACATCATCAGGCAATTCACGGAGGATCCCTAGTTTCTCCGCTTTCCGACAATTCACATGCTGCTGGTTTTCACGCAGGACCTTTGAAATGAAGTACGGCCAGTTGATCCTTTCTTCTAGAAGCCTGCGAACTTTTACCGGGCTAAGATCATCGTGATAATTAGTCAGTTCGGACCAGAGGACATTTTCAACCGGAGCTTCCAAATCCCTCACCCTCTTGTTACCGAAGCACTCTTGTGGCCATTAAACTCATAAGCCGCTTAGCCGATTAAGGCTGCATAAACATCGCCATATATGGTCTTATCCTGCAAGGATTTTAGTATCTCCTTGACCTCTTCCGCTCGTACCCAGCTAGGCAAAGCCAATTGCATGGATTCACCTTCCGAATAATTGAATCCGTACTTCCCAAGGCTGGAAAGATAATTGATGCAATCTATTGCCGGGCCGACATAGCTTGCCCCGAACTCGAAGGAAAGGTACTGAATGGCTCGGGACAAGCCTTTTAAGACCTGATAGTCAAATCCCTCAACATCTATCTTGCAAAATCTCGGTATGCCATATTCTTCAATTAATCTGTCCAAAGTGGTCGTCGGCACGACCGTGCTCGCATGCCACGCGAAGGAGGAGAACCACCCGCCGCTTGCCTTGCAAGCGGCTATCCAATCCCTCGACATGGATGAGAGCGCGTGATAATCGCAGATCAGCATTTCGCGTTCACCAGGCCTCTCATCTAGTCCTTTCTGAACCAGGATCACTCTTTTCTGGTTTCGGTACTTTCTCCGAAGCGTTTGCACACAACTGTCCTGGGGCTCGATAGCCACTACGGTGGCTCCGAGGTCCAGAAACACTTGAGTCCTATTTCCTAAGTTGGCCCCGACATCAAAGCACAAGTCCCCTTTTTTGATGAATTTGGAATATAAATCAATTTGTTTCTGTTTGTAATGGACATGGCACAACCACCGTATAGTGAGCCACTTGCCAGGGAAATAAGGGAAACGTGATTCATACCATGTAAGTGCACGTCCCAAGATCCCGGTACGCCATTTGGCCGGGAAGTAAGGGAAGCGGGATACATACCCGGCAAGAGACTTGCTGAGGAGACCCGCTGCGGCATCTCCCTTTCCCATAGCTCTTGTTAAGAGTGAATTCACCTGTTCAGCTTATCCTGCTCTCACTTTGCGGCCGGCAACGGACGACCCTTCCGGACGAGCCATCCCGCCACCTCCGTAAGCTCACGGACCACAAGACCTCCCCGCCAGAAGATCCCCAATCCGTAGGCAAGCCCCCCTGCCCCGATAGCGAGGGCTAATCGGACAGCGCGAGCTACGACATCATCACCCGGAATGACCCACCGCACTACGAGAATCAAGCTGGCCATGACCAAGGTAAACCATATCGACAACCGTACCTGTTCCCAGATGATTTTCCACGTGATCCCTAGTTCATTCAGCGCCTCGCGCGCCATCCAGACCATGATGAACGGGTACACCGCGACCCAGGCCAGAGCCACTCCCAGCGCCCCCATCAGAGTCGTCCCGGCCCAGAACGCAATCGGCATGACGATGAGCAGGGCCAACGCGTACCGAAATAGAAAGGCGGTTCGATATCTGGCAGTGAGAACCGGTGGTAGAAGCACGTCGCCGGACCGCACCAGCGCATAGATACAGAGCACCTGAAGGATGGGTGCTGCTGGCAGCCACTTGTCGGTGAGAGCGATCACGACAAGATCATCGGCGAGCAAGGCCATGCCCATGCACAAGGGAACCGTGATGCAGGCAACCAACCGTACGCCTCGCAGAAAGGAGGCACGCATTGCATTGGAATCCGCCTGCAACTCGGCCATGACCGGAAAAGCCACCTGGTTGACGACACCTGACACCTTTTCCACCGGAAGCAATGCCAGACGTTTAGCCATTGAGAAAAACCCGAGTGCGACATCACCTGCCACTGCGCCTAGTATGAGCGCATCCGATTGCTGATAAGCCGCTGCGCACAGCCGGGAACCCAAGGCGGCCGAGCTGAAGCGAATGAGATCGTTCAGTCGCGCGCCACGAACGTGGATAGTGGGCGTCCATCGTACAAACCAATAGGCCGACAACGTCTGCAGGGCCGGCATGAACACCCCAACACTGACCAGCGCCCATACACCAGCTCCGGCCAAGGCCAATCCAACGACCAGCGGGATGCCGAGCACCGTAGCCAGGATTTCACCCTTGGCGAGCTTATCCAGCTCCAATCGTTGGCGCAAGAGACCTTCCGGTACGACCCGCAATGCCGCGAGCGGTAACATGAGTCCCAGTGCACGTAGAATCGAAGCAAGCACGGGCATCGCGAACCAGGTCGCAATCCACGGAGCGGCCAGGTACAGAACACCGTACGCTCCCATAGCCACGGCGACGGTAAACCAAAAACACGCGCTCAGATCCTCTTCTTTCAGATCCCGAAACTGCACAATAGCCACGCCAAGACCAAGCTCTGTGAACAAAAGGATCGTTCCGGTCCAAACACCCGCCACCGCCATGACTCCGTAATCACTCGGGCTCAGCAACCTGGCTACCAGGATGGTGCTGAAAAAGGAAAGAATCTGTATTCCCCCTCGTGACCACACAATCCAAAACACCGACTTGGCAATCCGTTCCTTCATGGACGTTCCGCTGTCCCCACATTTTCTAAAAACCCCGCCAGCCTGGCGGTCAATTGTTCAAAGTTGAACTCCTGAATGACAGGATCACGCCAAGGCTCTGGGGTCATCTTTGTTTCTCCGCAACGACTTCGGCGGATACACTCGAGAATGCCGTTTTGGATTTCTACAGGGTTCGTGTGCTCCACGGCAATCCCTCTCCCCGTCCGAGCAAGCACCTCGGACACCGCCCCCCTGCTCCCTATGTTGAAAATGACCGCCCCTGCGGCCAGCGCATCATAGAGTTTGAACGGTATTTGCACCGGATGCCGTTCGTCCAGGACCAACACGACATGGGATTCCAAAGTCTGCCGCAATGCTTCACGCCTGGGGACAGGGGGCTGCACGCCCACGATGTGGTCTAAGCCCAATTGTTTTACAAGCTCAGTCACCGACTGGCCATCAGCACGTGAGACATTCCCGACAAACCTGACGAATATATCGTGTTCGTTCAATCTCCCGTCGTCAATCAAACATCTCAGAGCGCGGAGGAAAGGCACGGGGGTTCGTCCATGGTAGAACGTTCCCAGGTAGGAAAAAACAACCGGATCAGACGGTCTTCTGGCGGCTGACTGATCGCTAAAATCAGATGGGTCAAACCCATTCGTTAACGTTACAAATTTGGTTGGATCGAGGTTGGGGTGTTCCTTTCTGGCTTGCTCCGTCATTGGTGTGGTCACAGAAAGCACGAGGTCGGCTTGCTCCATGACATGGCGGATCAGCCACCGTTCCACCGCATCGGTCGCCCGAGTCCGGAACAAAGGATATTTGAGGGTCAGGGACCACGGATCGCGGAAGTCTGCCACCCACCGCACGCCCGTAAGTCGCTTCAACGCCAAGCCTACGAGATGGCAGGTGAAGGGAGGACCGGTCGTGAGGAGATACTCTATTCGTTTTTTCCTGATCAAATGCACGCCTCGCCGGATCGCCGGAGCGAGCCAGCCTAACTCCCGGTCAGGAAGCCATAGGAATCCGAGAAGCCAGCGCTTCAAACTCGCAATTCTAATTCGTGACGGCGCCATCGCCACAGCGTACGGAACGCTCAACTTAGCTGTGAATTCCTCCTCCTGCCCTTTCCGCTTCGCGCGTTCAATCATAAAGCGTTCATAGCATTTCAACGGATGCGGCCATTCTTGGACTCTGTAAATCTCGGCGGTCTCGCTTCCGGTAATAGATGCAGCCACGTCTCCCGTCGTGGCCGTGAGCACAGTAGGTTCCCATCCGAATTCCGGGAGGTATCGCGCGAACTTGCTCGGCCTTGTCCCTCCCACAGCCGCATTCGGCGGATAGTGATAGGCCACAATGAGAACTTTCTTCATCGGCTTAAAGTCATGCCGCTTCGTTAGACCTCTTCTCGTCGAATACTCAGATTCGGCCTTCTTCACTTACAGTCTCAAGACGAAGAAGATAAAGGGCAAGCGGACCGAGCCACGTGATAGAGGCACTATATCTCTTGTCAAGAAGGCAACGAACCAGCCGGGGCATAAAAAACCAGCGATCCACAAGCCTTGAACGAGAATTGCCAAGACAGTACCATGCACGTTCAAGCGCAAATTTTCGAAAGTAATGCCTATTGTCAAATTGGCCATCCTGCATCACTGAGTAGGGAATTTCTGCATATCGGGGATAAGCGCGTCGAATAGTGTCGGTATGAAATGCCTTGTCGAGAAACATGGATGCGGGAAGGCTGGCCAGAAAATCGTAGAGGCCATGGTCAAGATACGGACTAAAGACTTGAACATTCTTATTTAGAATGCAGTAAGGTCCAACACTAATATGTCGTCGAGTCCTATTCCAGAAGATGAATGATGCAACCGGGTTAGGAGCTTCCACATGTTTTCTTAGCTCCACGGTCAACCGACTGATTGCCAATTCGCGACTTAACCTATGACGTTGCCTAGGCACCAAGACCGACGAAATTATCTCTTCGCCGAGCAGATGGTCCGCCAGCTCATTAAAGCGGCTGGATTCGAAAAGTGTTAAATGTCGTGTGTCAAGCAAAAAACCTCCAGAAAGAACACCCCCGCCGATCCCGTCATATATACTGTGTACCTTCCCCTTTAAGTAGTCGGCGATTACGAACATGTATCCATGACTGTAAGAGCAGAAGCTTGTCTCAAGAATTGACCTCAGAGTTGATTCGAAGGGTGATTGCGTCTGATCGAGTATCACGTGCTCGACTTTTAAAGCTTCGGCAAGTTGTGGCGCAATTTCTGCATCATTGTATGTCGGTTGCGGTCTACGAAGTCGCTGAGTTACGCAGAATTGCGGCCGGAGCCCAGCCTCACAAAGTTCGAGAAGGATATGCCGAGAATCTCTACCGCCACTGAGAGGCACCGCGAAGTCCTTACTAGGGGGAAGCCTGCGCCGAATCGCTGCCTTGAATAACTGAATATATGAGTCAATTGCGGCGCTTCTTTTCATGCGATCCAGTTTGCCTAGGGCCAACCGCCCTGATACCCGCAGTTTTCCATCTTTCCATTCAAATGTTGTGTCCGGTGGAACCGCCCGAATGGCACTGAATGGTGTGTCTTCCCCGACAAAAGTTCCCAGCCTCAAGAAAACCGCAAGGGCGGCGGAGTCAAGCTCGGTCGGGGCGCCCAAGGCCACCAGTCGTAAAATAGACGTGGAGACGCCGATCTCGCCTTCCCGCGCGAAATAGTACAACGGGAAGAAACCATATCGGTCATTACGGACTTCTAACCGATCCTTTTCCCACGACCATCCCGCGAAGACACCATCGCATTTCCCCCCGTCCGACTGCTTGATTTCATGCCCTGAGAAATTTGAGCAGACGCCACTTATTTCAAAATGTTCTCTGACCTTCTTGGCATGAAAATAGGGGTCGTTCATCGGAAACCCATGAAGCGGGTTCTGTTCATCGCCCATGCATACCACTTAGATGCAAGACCCGTTTTTATCTCGCTGCGGCTTCAACCCGTCCCCTCTGAAAAACCCAACCTAACGCTTCCTTCATCTCATCACGGATGGGCCCGCCGACCCACATCAAGAGAGTTACATAGACGGCGGCAGCAAGCAAACTAGCGAGGACAAGGCGCACCGCAACAAAATCTTCACCCCAGCGAGGCCATCCCGACCGAACCAAAACTATTGTTAACGCCATAAGGGCGGTGGCGGTAGCGGCTGGTCGGCACTGAACAAAAATCGCGAACTGGATGATTGCCGCGCCCATCCCCATTTCAGCAAGCAGCGCGATCGTGCCTGTCCAGATGCCTGCGAGCGCCATCAGTCCATAGTCGCGCGGGTCGAGCAGCCGGGCCACCAGCAGAGTGCTCATAAATGAAAGGAGCTGGATCCCGCCGCGCGACCACACAATCCAAAAGACGGATCTTGCAATTCGGTCCTTCATGAGTGCTGATGGCGATAGGTTCGGATGAGACCGAGTATCCCGGTGGGGATCAATTTCTTTGTGATTCTCTTGAGATCCTGGACCGCCAGATACTTCAAAGTCCGACTCAGTTCAGAGATGGCCGGAAGCGGGTCGGTCAGGGACCAGAGCGCATCGCGTGTCGGAGACAGCCAATCTGCGACCATGTGGGCAGCTTCTTTGAGGATGGCGGGGCGTGGTGGAAACGCGTCCGCCGATACCCCAAAGAGGCCATGCAGCCTGAGCAAGTCGCCTCTCGTCCAGCGTGCGCGCAATCCGATTGGATAACTGGACGGCACACGGGGCTTTTCCCCATGAGCGAGCTGCCATTCGTAGAGCGGAAAATCTATGCCTGCATGGATGGCCATGGCTAAGGCGGCCCAGTAGCGCCCGTTCACCTCCATCAGTATTGCCGTCTTGTCCGCTCGGTTATATCGGAACTCGACGCACGCGATCCCTTCCCATTCAAGGTCGCGAAGCAGGGCCAGCGAGTGCTCTGCCAGCACGGGATCAAGCTGCTCTGAGACCGTCAGAACGGCCACTCCACCTGAATAGGGCAACTCCGTTACCCGACGATGTTGAAACATGGCGACAGGCTCGCCGTCATGGATAAGCATGCCGACCAGAAGACCATCCCCGAGGCAGTAGTCCTGCAATAAGTTTCGGCTGCCGAACCGAGCATCCAGCTCAAAGGCCTTTCTCAGTTCCTGATAGGTTTGAAAATATTGTATCTTGAACGCATGCGCTCCTATCTGCTTCTTGTCACGGGGTTTGGCGATCATTGGAAAGCGGAGCTTACTCTGAAGCGCCTCCAATTCGGCCATGTCCGACACAAAATGGGTTGCCGGGATCGCAATCCCGCAACGTTGTGCCGCCTCCAGAGTCGGCATCTTGTCCAGCACGAGGTGCACAATGTGCGGTGGGGGACAGCCGACATGGAGCAGCGTGCTGAGGTGCCCGTAATGCTGTGCGATCAGGGCCAAGGCGGTATCACCCCAGGGTATGAGCATGTCGTACTGCTTGGCGCGGATGAGCGCGGTCAGGGCCGCAATGAATTCATGCGGCGGGCGCTCATGGCTAGGCAGGCGTATGAAGCTGCGGATGGCCCGAGAGGAGAGCCGAGGTTCGGCCGGTGAAAGGCCCGCGACGTCAACCGGGATGCCACGCCTGTGGAGAGATCGCGCAATTGGGACCACCGCGCGTGGTTCTGCACCCAATATCAAGACCGGTCGGGTCACGCCGTCAGTTTCCATTCGGGTGGTCTCGTTACCCGTTAGCTGCGTAAACACAACCGGTGCCCTCGGTAAGTCAGTCCCGCCTCTCCCAGATACGGAAAAACAAGTCGAACAATCTTGCCCTGCCGGGCAAAACCCATCCGCTCAATGCACTTTTGTATGCTCGTGTTGTTGATGTTCGTGATCATAAAGACCCGTTGAATGCCGTAGTCCCTCGCGACCTGACAGAGATTGAGAACCGCATAACGGTACAGCCACTGACCTCGAAACTCCGATAAGGTAAGGAGGTGCGTGATCTCGGCCTCACCGCCCTTCAGCTTCACATGGCGAACCGGTAATAGGCGGTCCTGTTCGACAGAAACGAGCGCACTCAGATGCACCAGCTTGCCCCCGACAAACACGCCGTAGGCACAATTGAAACCGAGCTTCCTGAAACGCTCGGCATGTTCTCCAAACTCGTCGCGTCTGGTCAGCAGACTCATCACAAATTCCTTCGATAGCTTCTCACTCCTCACGCCGTCGCGGGGTTCGGGCGGTGCCATACCGCTCGGGTTGGCCGCGTACACGGCAAACCGCTCCACTCTCCCCAGCAAGCGTCGGAAGAAACGCATAGGACTGCTGCGGAGCAATCCAACGGCTGTTCCCAGTTTTTTTAGAAACCTATTCCCCAAGAGGTACTCCGCGCTTTCAAGCCCAACCGTCGCGGCACCAAATTCGGCCTTGAAACGCTCCAGCCCAGGGTTATGCGGATCCGCGCCGCCTAAGTTAAACATCCCCATTGATTGCGCCCGCAAGGCGTTGGCGATCTCATAGACCAGGAAGTGCGAGGCGCCGCAAGCCATGCCTTGCGTGCTGGTGCCCGCTGATTGGTAATACCCGCCTTTGTCGGTCAGCAGCACCAGAATGGACGACACCACATGACCGTCCAGAACCGCTTGGAACAGTTCGCCCGCGCCGCTTCGGGTCATAGCCGCAAAACTCTGGGTCTGGACGTCCTGGGGAACCACTTCTCCGCGGGCTTTTCGCCGCTCCATAGACTCTCGGACCAGACGGGCGTGCTCCTGACAGGCTTTCCCATCAACAGCGCGCCGCACCTGCAGACCGGCTTTTTGCCCGCGCTTGATATTCCGCTTATGGTTCGACGATAGCTGAGCCCATAGACCGGGCTTCTTCAGCTCCAGCACATACGCGCACCGCGTTCTCCGCGCAGTTTCACCACGCAGCGGGGGGATAGCAGCACTTGCAGAGGCGAAGCTATTGACTACGAGATACGACACCCGAACCTTGCGGCAAAAACTCAGGAGCCCTTCCCAGAACACACCGCCATCGGGGAGCGTGGGGAGCGAGGGAATTTCGAGCGATCGGTTCAGGTATCCGGATTTCATGAACGCCGTGCAGGCCGACACCAACCGACCGTTTTCTTGCAGCGACAGGACCCAGGGTCGGTATCCCAATGTGCGCTGAGCCTCGATGTAGGAAGATGTGTAGAAGGGATTGGCCGGCGCGAAAGCCGCCACCTCGGCGCAAAGCTCTTTGCAGGGATCATGCTCGGCATGGAATTTAAAGGACATGGCCCTCTTGCCCTCTCACAGCCTGTTCGAGCATGTGCGCGTCAATAAAAAACTTGCAGGCCCAACTGAGGCACTCATAGGTCCCATACTCGCCCTGTACTGGAAATGAGCCTTTGATTGCGCCACGGGTATCCGGTGGTCCTTCGACTCTCATGGTGCGCCGAACAAAGCGATTGGCGGCATAGGCGGCCTCCCGAAATCGGATATCGCCCGTGTCCTGAAACAGCATCATCCAGCAGTGCGCAATCTGGACGCTCCCAGTGAGACATGCCCATGGGACCGCCCCACTCCAATCGGGATTCAGACGTCCGGGAAGAAAACCGTTCTCCTCGACAATACTCAGCAATCCGCTCGCAGTCCTCAAGGCCGCCTCTAACAGAGCCTTGTCATTATTGAACCGATGCGCCTCAATGACACCGCGCAAGGCATATCCCAGCGTGTGGGTCAAGGGACGCGCAGAGTCCGACACGCAACAGTTGTCAAACCAGCCGTTCTCTCGCTGGTTGGACAATACCCACCGAATGTTTGCCAATGCCGCCTCTGCGTAAGTCTTCTCCGGCGCCAGCCTGGCCGCCTCCAACAGACCCCACGCCGCATGGGCTTCGTAGGCCTTTTCGCCCGGTGCAGCGAACGGAGTGGGGGCCTTGCGCCAGCAGCCGTCGGAATCTTGGGTCTCCACCAACCAGTCCGCTGCACGGCACATAGGGAGACGATACGCCTCGCCGAACTCGCGAACCCCGCTCGCCAACCCGAGGAGAATCTGGCCCGTGTTGAAGGAAACAGGAATGACCGGTTTATCGCCGATGACTCCGCCTTGAAATCCTCCGCTCGGAAGCTGAATCGAAACCAGCCAATCGAGCATCCGTCTCGCTCGCCGACGCACGGCTTCGTCTCCCCGGAGCTTCGCGTAAGCGAGCATCGTCGGCACGATGTAGCCCGTTGTCTCGGGATAGGAAGCGCCCCAGCCGGTTACAAGGCTGAAGTGACGCGCCACCCCGCCGTCGCGGGAGGCCGAATGGTCTTGGGCGCGGCCGAGCCACGCTATGCCCTCGGCGATCGCTTGCTCGATGTCGGGATCGTGCGCCGGCAGTCCTAGCCGATCTCTGCGGTGCTCTGCCTTAGCCGCCTCAGGCAGCCGGTAATAACTGCGCAGTGCACGGATGGGTTGTAAGAGGCTTCTGACCATGTATGTATTGATTCAGAAGGCGCGACGCGCCGGCCGCTCCACCAGAATCGTTGCGATGCGCTCGGCTGCTCGGCCGTCCCACAATTCAGGCACTCGGCTTTCCCGGACTCCGCCGTTGAGCGCCGTCTCGCCGGCCTCAAGAATTCGCCGCCGACTGTTCCCAACCAGAACATTGGTTCCCTGTTCTACGGTTATCGGCCGCTCAGTGTTGTCCCGCAAGGTCAGGCATGGGATGCCTAACACGGTTGTTTCTTCCTGAATGCCGCCCGAATCGGTCAGGACCAGGCGCGCATCATTCATGAGCGAGAGAAATTCAAGATAACCCAGCGGATCCATGACGATCAGTCGAGTATCCTGATTTCCGAAGTCGGGCTCGTTAAGACCGATCAGGTGTTTGCTCCCGAAATTTTCAAGTTGCTGACGCGTCCGTGGATGGCAAGGGAACACGATCGGCAGCTCTTTTGTGAGCTCCTTGATCGTCTCAAGAATGCCGATCAGGGTCTCGGGCTCGTCCACGTTGCTTGGCCGGTGAAGCGTCAAAATGCCATAGGACCGAGAGTGTAGACCCAGCTTTTCCCTGAATCCGCATGCCCGCGCGCGCTCCCGATGCTTGAGGAGCGTATCCACCATCACGTTCCCGACGAAGAAGATTTTCTCTTCCGAGACGCCCTCTCGGAGAAGATTCTCACGGGCGCTGGGCTCAGTCGTGAATAGGAAGTCCGATAGCTGATCCGTCAGAATCCGGTTCAGTTCCTCGGGCATCGTTCTGTCGAAGCTTCGGAGGCCCGCCTCGACATGGGCGACTTTGATTCCCAGCTTGGCCGCGCATAACGCAGCCGCGACTGTGGAATTCACATCGCCAAAGACCATAATCAGATCGGGCTTTTCTTGCATCAGTACAGGTTCTAACCGAATCATGATCTGACCGGTTTGCTCCCCATGGGACCCTGATCCCACCTGGAGGTCCAGATCGGGCTTCGGAAGGCCCAGTTCCTCAAAAAACAAATGCGACATCTGCTGGTCATAGTGCTGACCGGTATGAACCAGCTTCACTGTTATCCCAGAATGCTTCCGCAGCGCCTCAATCACAGGCGCTGCTTTCATGAAATTCGGCCTGGCCCCGACCACGCACAGAACCTTCAACGCGCGTTATCTCCTGACTCGCTACCGTTAATGATTCCCAAAACCGACGCAGCCAACCGGTTCACGCCTTTTCAGAAAGTGTATCTCGGATTCTAAACCGGGGGAGTGCAGATAAGTCCCGTCATACGCCACTGCCCTTCCCTTCGGCTTTACTTCGTAAGCCGCTATAGCCGCGTCCGTGCTCCAACCGCCGAAAGACACGGGGGATTCACCACGGTCTTTGGCGGGATTAAGAAGAACGCCGACAGAATTTTCTAAACCATCAAAACGAATAGCGTAACCGCCGCTTGCCAATCGGTCTAAAACCAACTCTTGTGGCTCTGTCGTCCCGGAATTCTCCCCCGATAGTGTGATCAGAAAGGCGGAGGCCACGGGTCCCGGAACAGTTCTACGGATTCTGATCTGAGCCGTCGGGAGAAGTAGGCCATACGATGGAGAACGCCAGCCGCCGGGAGGATCATAGCTGCCCACGAGGAGTCGGGCCTCGGTGTGAGCATCTGTCAGCCACGTGATCTTTCCTTCCTTCAATCTGACTGTGTTGCCCTGACTCTGCGCTGCTTGATCGGCTAGGACAAGGTTCGTTTCGTAAGTATGCGTCCCTGCACTTTCAGGAAACCAATCAACCACAAGTAGATTCCGCCCGACCAACAAAAACACGCGAACAGTCCGGCCGATATGGTTCTGATAAGCATCGTGCTCTCCACCGACGAAGAACAGATCCCCTATTGCGGTTGCAAACAGCAAGCTCACATTGGGCCAGGTCTTATAGCCAAAATCCCCTGCGGGCGCAGCTTGCGAGAGACCGTCTGCGCTCGTCGTGTTGTGAGCCGTGGAGGATCTCAGAAAATCTCGCCAGACAATCCCCTTGGTACTCAAGGAAGAGCGATAGGTGTATGTGCCTGGATCAATCACAATCGGTCCGTGCTTGTCCCATAATAGAAACGACGAAATGTCCGCATGGTTGTGCCCGGCAAAATGCGGTTCTCCGCCTAACCGGCTGAAGTCACCGAACAGAAGCAGGTCTTCTGAGTCTATCCGGAAGTAACCCTCTTCCCAATAGACGTGCAGACGCCTATCATCGCCAGGCCGCGAGGGTATCGCCGCGCCAAGAGAGGATGCCAGTTTCTTGTACAGCGGATCGCCCAAGATCCATTTCGCGTCCCATTCCGCCGCGCGGCTCGGGCGGGACAATTGCGGCAACGAAAACAGCAGCGCTCCGAGATGCAGGGTGGGCTCCACATCTGAAAAGTCGGTCTCCGCCAGACGAAGGAAATAGTGGTCATCTGAATCTCCGATCAAAAACACCTTCCCTGTCGGATCGGCAACGTCGCGAAGGTAGTAAAGTTGCGCCTTGATCCGCGCAAGAATGGCCTCGGGAACAGGCTCATTCAGTTTTCGTTTCGTGACGAGATATTGCAGATAGGCAGCGAGTAACAGCTTGTGGTAAGCCGGCGCATACTCCTTATGAACACCGGCCGTTGTGTATTGAAGTTCGAGTTCGTCGAGAATCCGCCGCTCAGCATAGTCCTTCCATGCCGGCGACTGTCTAAACTCGGGATAGCTGACGGCAAAAAAATACAGTCCCATGGCTGCCAGAATACCGTGGTTGTTCTTTTTACGTGGTTTATCGAGACGCTCCGACACAGCCCGCGCATGACCGTAAACGGCCTTTGTTAAAAGCGGGGAAAGTTCCCTCGCTCCATCATGCCCTGAAAGTATTCCATTTACCCACACAAGGCTGTAAAGGCGCAGGGACTCCTCCATTGCTGCTTCCCAGTTGACACTGTTATCAATTGGGTTCTCCGCCATCCAGGAACTGAGATGCCGTACGATGGTGTTGAGGTACTCCTTGTTACCCGTTAAACGGTAAGCCTGGGCGAGCCCGGTAAGATGTTGGAGTGTGCTAAGCTCCCATACGTAAATCACATCGTTTCCGCGCGATGGAAAGTCTCTCCAGCTAAAGTCCTTTCCCAACGTCACCGTCCCTACACCAAAGGGGTTGAAGCGATCGCGGACGTATTCATCCGCCTGGCGCAGGATCTTCTTCAGTTCGCCTGGGAAACGCCGTTTCAGGTCGTCTAAGAGAGCAGGTATCGTTTCAGGATCGCCGAGGACCTTCGATGCGGCACAACTCACTCGGAACTTTTGGTACTCTTCCCACAACGTCCGATACGAACCCCCGTCAACAGTCGTCCTAAAGGTCGCCGGACACAGCGATGAACCGGAGATTGCTGAAAAAATTTCACCATCAGTAACAATGATGGGCTTGAACGCCAACCGCAATTTAGTCGCATAGATCCCGCCTCGGGAGATCAACAATGATGGGACATCGTAGCGATCCATTAAGTAAAGGATTGCCAACGAAACAACCACGAAAACGATAGCGAGATAGCGATCCATTAAGTAAAGGATCAGCAACGAAACCACCACAAAAACGATAACGAGATAAGGAAGAATCTTTCTTTGTTTTGAAGTCATCTGCATCTCGCGCTCCTGCCTAAAATGGAAGGGCGACTCTCACGGCGCCAGTGTGGTCCAGCGTTCTTGACGCCAATAGCCCCACCAGAGCACCAGCCCCGCTCCTACGCAATTTAACGCCACATCCGCCACCGAGGCATAACGGCCGGGGACAAAGGATTGGTGGTACTCGTCCACGATCCCGTACGCGATGGTGAGGACGGCAGCCAGCACCAACGGCCTGGTGTGGTTCAGCCTAAGCAGACTAACCACCCACACGTAGGCCAAGCCCCCGTAGAGCGGAATATGCAACAGGTTCTGGGTCGTCGGCGCCGTGAGCCAATCCATCCCCTTGATGTCGAGCGACCCGCCGGGGATGGAGGACAGAACCCAAATCGCCAGCATGTAGACGATCGGCGCAAGCAAGACGCGCATCATGTGTCGAGGGACGAGAACTAGACTCACGGGATTCCACGCACGATGGCGGGCCCCAGCCACTTGGTCAGCTTGAGCGGGAGGCGTCTCCAAACCTGAACAGCCGCTTGGTACTTGGCATTCTTCGGGCTCAGGTCCGGCAGCGGCTTGGAGTCCGGAAGCCAATACTCCCACGCAAGCGGCACCGGCCGGCCCCCCCACTGCTCTTTGAATTTGTAAGTCCCCTCCCCCGGCGTGCTACGGCCGAAGTCGAACCGTCGGAAGCCCTCTTTGATGGCATGCTGAATGAGTTCCCAGTATAGCAGGTTATTCGGACAAACCAAGCGATACTCCCGAAGAGACGCGGCCCACGGCACTTCCAGAGTGTCCCGGTAGGCCATGGCGAGACCGGCCGCGATGACGGTCCGGCCGGACAGCACGGAGAAGATACGGGTGGTCTCAGGAAAAACGCGAAACACTTCCTCGAAAAAGCGACGGCTATACACCGGCGTGCCCAGATCCCGCATGTTACGGGCGAAGACTTCATAAAAGTCCGGCAGGTCGGCGACGGCCCCGACTCGGACCGAGAGACCCGACCGTTCCGCTTTTCGAATCTGATTGCGGAGTTTGGGGTCGAACGCCTTCCATTGGGCCTCAATGGTGGGGGAAATCTCTAGAATCATCGTGACCTTATGTTGCTTACGCTGGGTCACGAATGACCGCGGCCGCAGGTGGCGGGCTTCAAGATATGCAGCCCGGTGCTCCCCGGCACAGCATACCGCCTGACTCCAAAGCGCGTGCTCAATCTCTTCGCTATCGCCGAGGACCCCGCCATAGTTGACGAAGGGCAGGGATACGATGAAGCGCCCGAACAACCACGAATCCATGAGCACGAGAGGCAGGACGCCGACGACGCGGCCCTCTGAGAACGCGGCAAGGGGGACGGCCCGGTGGCCGAAGATTTCGGCTATGAGCGCGGGCCACTCATACCGGTGGTACTGGGTAGCCTGCGGGTGCGCGGCAACGTAAGCGTTCCATGCGACGCTGTTGTCCGCGACTGTGATTTCTGGGGACGCCATGGATCACCGAGTGCCTCTCATCCAGGTCCCAAAGCCGTGCGGTTGTCGTCTGCTCCAGCGGTCCACTCGCGATACAACTGACCAATGGGGGCGATCGCCTCGCGGATCGGGGCGAACTGGAAATCGCGCAGGAGTTGGGTGAGACGGCCCTCGGTCTTGTGAAGGTTGACGTAATGACGGAACCGGGACAACAGCGAACCATTCATTCTAGGTTGGTCGGGATCAATCTCCCATGGATGCAGGTACATGACCAGGGGCCGGCCCTCGGCCTCGACTCTCCGCAGCAACCGACGAAGGACTGGATACGGAAATAACCGGAAATACCCGCCGCCGCCGACCGGGACACGAACGCCGGCGACCTCGGCAGTGGACGGGGGAATCTCCCAGAGAGGCCCGGCATTGGTGGAGAGACAGTGGCACGTCGGGTTTGCGCCTGGCATGCCGTACCGGTCATGCCGGATGGGGAAGATGCTGGCGTCGTAGCCGTACCCCTCCTCCACCAGAATCGGGAGGGCCCAGAGCGTATCCGGCATAATCGTGAAACTGGGCGCCCGGTAGCCAAGGACTACCCGCCCGGTGATGGCCTCGAGCGCCTCTTTCGCCTGCCGGATGTCGGCCCGAAACTGTTCGGGCGTCATGGCCGTCAGAACTTGATGCCCATATCCGTGCGAGGCGATCTCGTGACCTTCCGCTTGAATCTGTTTCACAAGTCGCGGGTGGCGCTCCGCCACCCACCCAAGGACAAAAAACGTGGCCTTCACATTCGAGGTCGCCAGGATGGTCAAGATCCGCGCGGTATTCCGTTCCACCCGGCTTTCCTGCCGATCCCAATCCTCGAAGCGGATGTGTGAGGCGAACGCCGAGACCTGAAAGTAGTCCTCGACGTCTATTGTCAGAGCGTTCACGGCCCGGCTCTCACTCGGCCATGGCTACCTAGCCCCCATCCAAGAGAGGACCGTCCGGAACGTCTTGAGGAAGATACGGCAGTCGAACGGGATTGACATGTGCTTGATGTAGTACAGATCATACTGGAGCTTCTCTTCCGAGTCCTGCACGGATGCTCCGTAACGAAACATGACCTGCGCCCACCCCGTGATGCCGGGCTTTACCGTATGGCGCAGAGAATAGTATGGAACGCTTTCCTTCAAAGAATCAACAAATTCCGGACGCTCCGGCCTCGGCCCAACGAAGCTCATGTCTCCGCGAAAGACGTTGATCAATTGCGGGAGCTCATCCAGCCGAAACCGGCGCATGAAATATCCCAGTCGTGTGACCCTCGGATCGTTCTCCGCCGCCCAGGTCGCGCGGCCATCCTCTTCGGCATTCGCCACCATCGAACGGAATTTCAGCATGGTGTACCGGCATCCGTTCAGGCCTACCCGCTCCTGCCTGTAGAAGACGGGGCCGGAAGACATCAGCTTGATCAGAACGGGCAACAGTAAGAAGAGCGGTGCGGACAGCAGAAGGCACAACATCGAGAGCAGCAAGTCTATCCCCCGTTTCGCAGCCTTGGTCGGCCACCGAAACCCATCATTGAAGATGAGAAAGCTGGGGTTGAGCCCGGCCACCGGTATCTTGCCGCTCATCTTTTCAACAAACGCCAGACCGTCCTCGACTCTGATACCTTTCATTTTGAAGGCCAGGAGTTGCTCGATGGGTAGAGTGCCTCTGCGCTCCACCATAGCGACCGCAATGCATCCGACTCGTTCGCGCGAAAGGACTTCCTCCAAATGCGTGAAATCCCCGTTTCGATGTCCGTTGCCGTTCGCCGTACTCGGCATGTCGAAGGATCCCACCAGACGGTAGGGCGAACTCGAGCGCGCGTGGAGTTGAGTCATGATGCTGTCGGCAAGCGTCCCGCTTCCTAACACGAGCACGCCGGGTCGGTCGTCGGCCTGTACGCTCAACCCCTTGACCGCCGACCACCATCGGTGTAATCGAGCCGGACCCAAGGACAGCGGGAGCCGATGCCCGTTCCTTGGCGCCGGATAAAAACCGTCCAATGGTGTGGCCGCTTGCGAGCGAAGCGCCGGTTGTACAGGAGAGCTTGACCGGCCGCGCTTGAGCGGACTGGATGCTGGAATGGAAGCCGTACTCCCCTCCGCATGATTCTCAAAAATTTCGACCAGCCTCATGACACCCCCCCCTAATACCTAAAAATTTTTAAAGCCGATTAGAAAGCCCCTTCACCCGCACCATCTCCATTGACCCGTTGCTGGTGACCCGTTGCAATTTGAAGAGCAACTGGTGCCCCGAGCAACGGGTTCCCCGGGCGAGGGGTTCTACGCTTCACGTCCGCCACGTATTCTTGGGGCCGGGCATGCGGGCGAGTTGGGCGATGATCTTCGCCACCATCTGACGCGTCACCCACGCCTCTCCGGCATCCACTGCCTGGACCGCTTTGGTGAGGAAATTCGAGAGTTCCTTGTCTTCGAGATAGCCCCGCGCGCCATTGGAAAGAGCGTCCAGAATGGGAGCTTCGGAAGCGCGGCCGACGAGCAGAACCACCTTGCTGTCAGGGCTCTTCAGACGGAGAGCCGGGATCAGCGAGGCGCCCATTTCCAGCGACAAGTCTCCGTCGAGGAGGAGAACACTCGGCTTGAACTTGGCGGTGGCGGCAATGGCATCTAGGCCACTTCGGGTTTCGGCCACGACCCGCATTCTTTTTTCGGATTGAAGGAACCGCAGGCACGCCATTCGGCGCCCTTCCTCACGATCGGCAATGACGAGTGTTATAGGATGCATGGAGAATTTCCTCCCAAGTTGTTCGATTTGTAGCAGGTGCTCTAAAGGATGATCAATTGGACTTTGGTCGAGGCCGACCATTGTCTAAGCTATTGAAAGCCGATGTCATTCCCGGTCGTATCTGGTTATGGAGAGGGCCGGTCGGACATGATCCAAAAGCCCAAGCTTGCAGAAAACTGCGGTCAGATGGGCCTTGGCAATCGTCTCAGTTGTCGAAGAGGGAGGGGGCTAGCGCGATTCCCGGTCATGCTCGGTCATGTAAAGGGCCAGCCGGAGCCGGTCCGAGAGTCCGAGCTTGCGGAAGACTGCGGTCAGGTGGGCCTTGACGGTTGCTTCTGTGACGTCAAGTTTGTTGGCGATTTCCTTGTTGCTGGCGCCATCGCCGATCAGAGAGGCGACTGCGCGCTCGCGTGGGGTTAAGCGTTCGAGCCGACTGTCGGAAACGGCGGGTGAGTTGAGCAGTCGGTGTGTGCTGAGGGCTGCAAGCTCTTCAAGAAGGTGGGGGACGACACTGCGCCCCACCCAAATCTGGTTCGCCTGGACCATTTCCACGGCTTTTCCGATGAGAAAGGGAGGCATGCCCTTCTCGCAGTAGCCCTTCGCTCCCGCCTTGAGTGCGGTCACCCCCTCCTTCTCATTGGGGGCGTCGGTGAGGAGGATGATCTTTGTCTTGGGATTCAGCTTCTGGATGGCCGGGAGGTTGCCGATTCCACCAAAATGACGCCAGGCGAGGTCGAGAAGCAAGATGGCAGGATTCAAACCGCCGAGGCTCTGTTCCAGAGCCGGACGGTCCACCACCTCATGCATGGCAAACTTTCCCTGAAGCCCTTCTCTCCACTGCTTGCGCGATCCCGCGTCCAGTCCGGCAATGAGAACCAGCGCAGTCGTGCTTCCTCGATCCGGCATCCCGCTCAACCACTTTCCATTAAAGATTAAACGTTCGACGAATTTTTCAAATCGGCGGCAAGTTGATCCAGCTTCTCCGCTTTCGTCTTCATGTCGCCGGTCAGGTTTTTCAGCAGATCGGCAAGACGATTTCGTTCTTTCTCAATCTCGAGCAGTTTGGTAACCCTCCCTTTACTCTTTTCCAATTCGAGTCTCGTCTCATCAAAGGCCGCCTTAACCTCTTTCGCCTTCTCGTGAGCCGACTTCAGATCTTGAGTCAGGACGGAAAGCTGCCCCTCGTTCGCGCTCAGTCTAGTTTCCAGCTCTGCCGAATACTCTTTGCTTTGCCGAGATTCCTCCTCAAGCATTTGAATGGCAGAGACCCAATCCAGCGCGTCTCCCGGGCCGAAATTCGGGGCAACCGGCAGAGGCTGTTCTGCTTTCACCGCATGGACGACTGCCTGTAACCAATCAATAAAGACCGTGATCTCACGTAATCCGGCGCCCAACGGGGAGGCGTCCGTTGCCGGTTTTCCGACCGGCACCTCGTGCGCCGTCACGTCCACAATCTCAGCTTCCCGCACACGCTTCTCCATGGAAATATCAGCTCCACGATGATCTACAGCCTGACGCGCATACTCCAACAGGGCCGCCACGCAGTGTCGGCATAACGGTCGTTCATTCGAAGGACAGGAGCACTTGGTCACAAGATTCCCGTCCGTCAGCCGGATCGTTTGGTGATACAGACCGTTGGCCCCCCCCACTTCCGATGAGATTTTCTCTTCGTCGGCTTGGATGATCCGCACGCGACGCTGTGTAAAGTATTGATGGCCTATGGTGAAAGCCGATCTCGGGGCCACGGCCTGAATCATGTCAGGCTGCAACTGGCTCAGATTGGGAGCCGCGCACGGGATCTGGTTGCGCAGGAATATACCCATGGGATTACGACTGCTCCTGAAGTTCGGAAGACCGTAGTAAGGAAACCGGTGGCCCAGGATTCATTTATGATTTACCGGCGCGACCGTGCCCCGGAGCGTGCCCGGAGGCGTGGGGAGGCCCTGACCTCCCGGGCAAATAGAGCAAGGGCGGCTGCTCCAACATCCCATAGCGCGTGCTTGTATAGCCCGAATAGTACGAGCGTCCCTGGAGGCTCATCAAATCATTCAACACGACCCCTTCGACGTTCCCCCCGGCCAGAAAATCCAGCGCCTCGATGACCACGTGCTGGGGCGTCTGACCGGCCCTCACCGCAAGCACCATACCGTCCACAATCTCGCAATAGAGATTCATGTCGGCCATCGGCAGGATCGGGGGTGCGTCGAGGATCACAAAGGCACCGCGATGCCTGAGGTCGTCAAGGAGCTTCTGCATCTGGAGGCGGATCGCCGGCAGGCCGAGCCGATCCAGGTCGCTCGTTCCCACCGTCAAAACTTTGAGGTTAGGGTGCGCGTGCTGGTAGAGCGCCGCGTCCAGGGCGCATTCTCCGGCCAGGACATTCATCAATCCCTTCTCATCATCACGAGCCAACCGCGCGCTCACGGACGGATTCCGCATGTCCCCGTCAATCAGGATCGTATCCTCCAGGTAGTCCCGCGCCAGCGTCACCGCCAATCCCATCGCCAGCGTGCTCTTGCCTTCGCCCGGGAGCGCGCTCGTGACGGCCAGGATCCGCATTCCCTTCTTGGCCCGCGACTGAATCACCCGACCGGCAAGTACCCGGAACTGCTCCGCCGCCAGCGCATTCCGAGTCGCCTGGATAACCGCAGAAGTCCGCCTCCCCGCCATGGGCTTCTTGTTCCATGAAAACGCGGAGAGCAATCGGGGCCACTTGTGCTCCTCAGGAACGGCCTCCAGAGGCTTGGGGGGCTCCTCCCCCACCCACAGCCCGGACATATGCGGAATCGTCGCCAGGACCGGGAGATGAAGGGCGGCTTCTATTTCCTCCGGTCGTCGGAAGGGGAGATTGCGGAAATCCAGCCACCAAATCGAGCCGCCCGCAAGCACCAGGCCGGCGAAGGCTCCGCCCAAGAAAACCTTCAACGGATCCGGTTTCACCGGCTTTTCAGGCTGATTGGCAGGATCAATGATTCGGAACTGCTCCCCTTTCTGGCGCTTTTCCATGCTCTCGGAAATCTTGGCCGTCATTTTCTTGCTGAGCAGGGCTTCATACGTTCGGCGGTTATTGTCATAGTCCCGCGTCAGGATGCTCAGTTGTTGTTCATGCGCCGGAGTCGCATCAACCCGCCGCTCGAGTTCCTTGATCTGCCTTTCCGTCTCGAGTTTTCGCATTTTGCGGACCTGGATCTCCGCCTCGCTGGTACGGAGCTGGGCCTCCAGGTTCCGGGGGTCCGCACCTTCCCGCTCGCCGGATGCTTGCGCGCCCTCGGCCCCGGGCGCTCCCTGCTCTCCCCCGGCCTCCCCGGCCGAAGCCACTTGGGGGGCCCCTCCGGCCAGAAGCGCCTCGAGTTCCTGGATCTGCCGCTTGGTCTGAATGACGTCCGGATAGGTCTCCTTGTACTCGGACTGGAGCTGAATGAGTTGTGCCCGTAGTTGCTGGAGCCGGGTTCTATTGGGTGAGAGCCCGGGCAACGCCGTACCCGTCGGATCGTTCAAGGCGTCCCGGAGAATATCCCGCTTCTCTTCGGTCATTCGCAGGGAGTCGGTCGCATTCTGCAGCTCCATCTGGAGTCGGTCCAGCGTGCGCAGGTTGGCTTCGATCTGCTGCGGCAATTGCCCCATGTACCTGTGCTTGTAGTCGCTGATCTGCTTTTCCTGAAGGTTCAAGGTCTCCTGGAGGCTCTGCAGTTCCTGCACCAAAAACTCGGACGTACCCTCGACCAACTGCTCACGCACCCTGAGGTTTTCCTCAATAAACAGGGATGCAAGCTTGTTCGTGACCCGCATCACCGTCAGCGGTTTTTCACCCTCATAGGCAATCGTGAAGGCCTGGATGTTCCGTCGGAGACGGTCATCCACGGTCTCCACTTTGATATGCTTTCTCATGTCCTCGATCTTGTCCTCCAAAGGCAAACTCTCGTCCTTGTAGAGGTTGAATTCCTTGATGATCCTATCGAGAAGCGTTCGGCTGAAGATCTGTTGCTGGATGGAAATCAGGCGTTCCTCGATGGTATCCACCGTGACCGGCTTAATGAAATCGGTCGGAACTTTCTGGGATTCTACCAGGATCAGCGTGCTGGAGCGGTAGACCTTGGGCAGCAGCAAAAAGACCACGCCGGCGCCCATGAACCCCACCAGCAAGCACGCAAGCACACTCCACTTGCGGCGGTTCAAGATCTCCAGATAGTCGGTCAGTTCGAGTATGGGAACAGCCTTTCTCATCCCGTTCCCCGCGTCTAGACCACGCCCAAGGCGGCCTGAAAGTCACCAGGCAATGGCAAAAGAGTATAGAAGTTGGTGTGGCCTCCGGTCAACTGAGACCTCTTGGAGCGCGCACTGTCAAGGCACAACGACCGTGTCTCCCGGCACCAGCACAATGTTCTTGGAAGAATCCGTTCCCGACACGATATCATCGTAACTGGCATTGATCCGAACGTCGGCGCCCGTCTCGGGCGATTTCCTGAGCACGAACATCCTGCTTTTCGCCGCAAACGGGGTAAACCCGCCGGCCGTGGAAATGGCCTGAAGAATCGTCGAATAGGTCTTCAACTGGTACCGGCCTGGCTTCGCCACTTCCCCCATGACATACACGCTGTAACTATTGACCTGCTGCACGACCACGGACACATTGGGCGTTTCCTTATAATACTTCAGCCGCGCGGCAATGTCTTGCGTCAATTGCGCAGCCGTCAAGCCCAGCGCGGGGACGTCTCCCACCAAGGGCAGCGAGATCTTTCCATCCGGACGGACCGGCACGACCTTCGACAGGTCGGCGTTCCGCCACACGATCACCTCCACTACATCTTCGGGTCCGATCTTGTAATCGCCTGATGTATAGGAGTCCGATCCCGCCCCCGCAACAGGCTTCTGCGCGGACATCACCGGCCCACAAGAGACCAAGGCCAGCGCGCTTATCCCTGCAATCAGCACTAAACAACTCCTGATTGGTCGTTTCATTCCCCCCTCACCCTCACCCCCCTCCCTCACCCTCCCCCTCGAGGGGGGAGGGGTGGGTGGGGGTGAGCGTTGCCGCGTACCATTGGATCGCGTCGTCCAATCCTTGCGCCACGGAATGGCTCGGGGCATAGTCGAGTAAGCGTCTGGCCTTCGCGATGTCGGCTTGGGAATGCATGATGTCGCCCGGTCGAAACGGCCCCCAACGGGGCTGCGCTCCCTTCAAGTCCGGACGGTAGGGTAGAAGCCGACCTCTGATCATGGTGTACAGATCAATTAAGGAAGTCCGGTCCCCTAGCGCAATGTTGTAAACGGTGTTCAGAGCCTGCGGATCGTCGGTTGTGGCCGCCAGGAGGTTGGCTTGCAAGACGTTGTCAATATAACAAAAATCCCGGCTGGTCGTCCCATCGCCGTAAATCACGCAGGGCTTTCCCCGCAACATGTTTGAGACCCAGATCGGAATGACGGCGGCGTAAGGACCCTCCGGATCTTGGCGGCGACCGAAGACGTTAAAATACCGCAATCCCACGCTCTGCAGGTCATACGCCCGGCTGAAGATATCGGCATAGAGCTCATCCACGACCTTCGTGACCGCATAGGGCGATAAGGGTTTGCCGAGTTCTGCCTCCACCTTGGGTAAGCCCGGATGATCCCCGTACACCGAACTCGAGCTGGCATAGACAAAGCGGGCCACCTTGGCCTCCCTCGCGGCGGCCATCATATTGACGAAGCCGTCCACATTGGCCCGATGGGCCCCCAAGGGGTCATCAATGGACCGCGGAACCGAGCCCAAGGCCGCATGGTGTAAGACGTATTCAACTCCCGCACAAGCCTTGGCACACGTGGAGAAATCACCGATATCACCTTCAAGAGAGGTGAACCGTTTCCAGCCGGCCTCGCCCACGCGACCCCGCACGTCCTCCAGATTCCGAGGTGAACCGGTCGAGAAATTGTCCAGCCCGACAACCTGTTGCCCCCACTGCAGCAGCAGCTCCAACAGGTTCGAGCCGATGAACCCCGCCACGCCGGTGATGAGCCAGGTCCGCGGGGCGGACACCACCTGCTTCTTCACGGCTTCAAACACGGTCATCACAGTCGCCAGTAGGAGACGCTCCCCGGAAGCCTCGCGGGCGTTAAGACGGCCTTCACATCCATGACGGCCCCGCCCATCGCCTTCAACGGCTTGAGAAGGGTCGCGGTGTCCATCTCGCGGTAGAAGCGATGCGCGACCGCGAGCACGATGCCGTCCAGATCTCTCAACGCTTCCCACGCCATCGGACGAATGCCGTACTCATGTTCGGCCTCGACGGGGTCCACCATGGGATCGTGAACCAGGACTTCGACGCCGTATGCCTGCAATTCCCTGACGATGTCCGGCACCCGGCTGTTGCGCACGTCGGGCACGTCTTCTTTGAAGGTGAGGCCCAACACGGCAACGCGCGCGCCGGCCACGGGCTTGGCCATCCGGCTGAGAAGCTTGACGGTCTGCTCGGCCACATAGACGCCCATGCCGTTGTTGATCCGGCGGCCGGAGAGAATGACCTGTGGATGGTACCCGACCGATTCGGCCTTGGTCGTCAAATAATACGGGTCCACCCCGATGCAGTGCCCGCCGACCAGACCCGGGGCGAACCGGAGAAAGTTCCATTTGGTCCCGGCCGCGTCCAACACCGCCTTGGTATCAATCCCGAGGCGATGGAAGATCAGCGCCAACTCGTTCATAAGCGCGATGTTCAGGTCCCGCTGAGTGTTTTCGATCACCTTGGCCGCCTCGGCGACCTTGATGCTGGGAGCACGGTGCACGCCGGCCGATACCACCGTGGCGTACGTCCGCGCGACCACGTCGAGGGTCTTCTCGTCCGTCGCCGCAACCACTTTGACCACCCGATCCAGCGTGTGTTCTTTGTCGCCGGGATTGATGCGTTCGGGCGAATAGCCCAGGTAGAAATCCTTCCCACACTTGAGGCCGGAGCAGCGCTCCAAGATCGGCAGGCAGACCTCTTCAGTGGCGCCCGGATAGACCGTTGACTCGTACACGATGATCGCGCCGGCCTTCATGTGGCTCCCGATGAGTTCGGAAGCGCGCATCAGGGCGGTCAGATCAGGCTGCAATGTCGAATTGATCGGTGTCGGGACCGCCACAATGATAAAGTCGGCGTGCTTGAGCGTCGAAGGATCGTCGCTGAACGTGATCTGAGCGCGCTGAAAGTCCTCGTGGGAGACCTCGCCGGTCCGGTCCTTCCCACGACGCAACTCCTCGATTTTGTTCTTGTTGACGTCAAACCCGATGACCGGACCGCGTTTGCCGAATGCCACCGCGACCGGAAGTCCCACATAGCCCAGCCCTACTACAGCAATCCGCATCTCGGGTCCGCTCCAAACGATCTTGCGTGACGGGTATGAATAGTATCACGATACAGTACTTCTGTCCAAATCAACCGGGGTTACGACTCACCCTTGTCGCAGGGCCAGGATTCCAGTAGACTGCTGCCGGTTAGTCGTCGCGATAATCACTCGGCCCCGTAGCTCAGTTGGATAGAGCAGCGGTTTCCTAAACCGCGTGTCGTCGGTTCAATTCCGGCCGGGGCCACCAAATAGAACGCCGCTTCCTTGGTTGCCGCTTGAGGGAGTAAACCCGGGCGTGCTGAAAGCCATTATCTTCGACTTCGACGGCGTCCTGGCCGACACCGAGCCGATCCACTTCCTGATGTTTCACCGGGTGCTGGAAGAGGAAGGCATCCCCCTCAGCCAACATGACTATTACGACAAGTACGTCGGGTTCGACGACAAGGGATGTTTCCACGCCATCCTCTCCGAGCACGGCCGTCCTGCCGCGCCGGAGACGATTCATCGGCTCGTCGAGCGGAAAGCGGCGCTGATGCTCGGCCATGTCACGACCGCCCGGGTGGTGTATCCCGACGTTGCGGAGTTCGTCAAGGACGTCGCCGGCCGCTACCGATTGGCGATCGTGTCCGGCGCCCTCCGGCGCGAAATCGAGCTGATTCTCCAGACCGCCGGCATGGGGAACAGTTTCGAGCACATTACCGCGGCGGAAGAAGTCCGGGACGGAAAGCCCGCACCGGAGGGTTATCTGCACGCCCTTCAGTCCCTGAACCGGCAGGCCCCGCTCCTGGCCTCGGAGTGCCTCGTCATCGAGGACACCGTGTTCGGCATCCAGGCCGCCCATGCGGCGGGGATGCGCTGCCTGGCCCTGTCCACCACATCCCCCCCGGACCGGCTCGTGATCGCCGACGCCGTCGCCTCGACGCTGAAGGGATACGATCTCGAATCCCTCGCGCGGCGGCTCTGGAGTTGACCGTGCGCATCTGTTCCCTGCTGCCGGGTGCGACGGAGGTCGTGGCTGCGCTGGGGCTCGCGGACGACCTTGTGGCCGTCAGCCACGAATGCGACTACCCTCCTGCTGTCCGCGCCAAGCCCGTCGTGATCCGCAGCGAGGTCGAACCAGAACGGACCAGCAGCCGGGACATTGATCGTCAAGTCAGGACAGCCCTCAAAGCCGGAACCGGCCTCTACCGCATTGACGAGGATCTTCTGCGCCGGGCGGACCCCGACCTCATCATCACGCAAGACCTTTGCGAGGTCTGCGCGGTGACGCCCACCGAAGTCCGGCGAGCCTTGGCCGGACTGGGACGGACGCCGCGCATGCTCTCGCTCAATCCGAGCAGCCTGGAGGATGTCTTGCGGGACATCAGGGCGATCGGCTCGGCCATCGGGCGAGAGGCATACGCGCGCCGCTGGGTCGAGGAATTGAAAGGCCGGCTCGACGCGGTCCGGGCGGCACTGGCGGACGACCACCGGCGCCGCGTGGCTTGCCTTGAATGGCTGGATCCGATCTACAGCGCCGGGCACTGGGTGCCGCAACTCGTGACGTGGGCCGGCGGCCTGGACCTTCTGGCACAGGCCGGCGCCAAGTCGGCCGTAGTTCCGTGGGACCGTGTCCGGGACAACGCCCCCGACGTGCTGATCCTCATGCCGTGCGGTTTCAGCATCGCCCGAACCCTTTCTGAATTGGACCGCCTGACCTCCCGCCCGGGTTGGGGAGAATTGCCGGCCGTTCGGTCCGGTGAAGTCTATGCCGTGGAAGGGCCGGCCTACTTCAATCGGCCCGGTCCCCGCTTGGTGGACGGAGTGGAAATCCTGGCCGCTCTATTCCATCCCCACCGTTTCGGGAACCGCGTGCCGGAAGGCGCGCTGCGCGTATGACCTTCCAGGAAGCGCAGCGGTACTGCACGGCACTCACCAAGCGAAGCGGCAGTAACTTCTATTACTCGTTTCTCTTCCTCCCGCGTGAACGCCGTGAGGCCATGCACGCCGTCTATGCCTTTTGCCGCGAAGTGGACAGCGCCGTGGATGACCCCGCACCCGGCTCCGACCCCAGAGAGCGCCTGAGGCGCTGGCGCGCCGATCTTGCGGCCTTCTATCGCCCCAATTCCCCCTCCGCATCCGGCGCGGGTCAAGAGACGCCCGCCTCGCCCGTAATGACTTGCCTCGCCGACCACATCCGGCGACTCGAAATCCCGCAGGAATATTTCGACGACATCATCTCGGGGGTGGAGATGGATCTGACCATCAACCGGTACGCCACGTTTGAGGACCTGTACACTTACTGCTATCGGGTCGCGTCGGTCGTCGGTCTCATCTGCCTGAAGATCTTCGGGGCCCGCGCGCAGGAGTCGCGTGCCTACGCCGTCAATCTCGGCATCGCCTTTCAACTCACGAACATCCTTCGGGACATTAAACCGGATGGGGCGAAGGGGCGAATTTACGTGCCTCAGGAAGACCTCGCGCGCTTCGGCTATCCCGAAGAAGCGATCCTCGCCGGCGCCTATACCCCGGCGTTCGTCAAGCTCATGGAGTTCGAGTGCCGGCGCGCCCAGGATTACTACCGCCGCGCGGAAGCCGCTCTCCCCGCCGCAGATCGGCTCGCGTTGCTGCCCGCCGAGATCATGCGGGCCATTTACCATCTGATCTTGGAACGCATTGAAGCATCACGGTACCGGGTCTTCAACCGGCGAATCACGCTCTCTCCCTCCCGGCGGCTGGTGGTCGCCTTGTGGGCCTGGTTGTCGTGCCGGCTGAAAGGAAAGACCTAAAAGATACGAAGGGCAGGCGCCCATCAAACGCCTGCCCTCGCTGTACAGAAGAGGACGATTGGACTCTGCTGATCGTCGCGCTTACTTGCCCTCGAAGGTCCGCTCGTAGAGAATCGTAGTCCAGGCCTCCTCTTCCGTAATCGCGGTCCCGATCAGCGGCACCATGCCGGTCCCCGGGCTCCCGTTCTTGATCACCCAGAACATCTCGCCGTCCGTCCGGTTCTTGTGGAACTTCGGGTTCGTGAAGTTCCGCGGGGAGGGATTCAGGATCGCACCGGCCGGGCCGTCCCCCTTGCCGCTGATCCCATGGCAATTGAAGCAGGTCCCCTTGCCTTCGAAAATCGCCTTGCCCTTGGCGATGTTTTCCGGGGTCTTCGCAATCGGATTCTTCATCGCCTTGGCCTTACCACGCTGATCACCAGGCACGCGGGAAACCGTCGGGTCCTTCTCTTCGGCGTAAACCGTCACGGCCACCATCGCACACACCGACAATGCTATCACTCCTGACTTCAGATAACCCATCACCGTCCTCCTTTATGGTTAAACGTCGTTCTCTCTTCAAACCTCTTTAATTTCCAACGAAACAGGCCGAAAAACCGGCAAAATATAACGTGCCCCCCAGTGGCTGTCAAGTTTTTTGTCTCAGATGGATTGCACATCAAGTGCCACTTTCTAACATGATGCAACAGCAATAGACAAAGCCCTGACACTCAAAGAGGGCCCGCCTGGTCCCAGGCACCGCACGCCGCATTCCGGGCATGGTAGGCACGCCGATTACCGGCAGAGTCATCGCTGGCATGCAAGGTGCATTTGCGGGTCCCGTATGCTATGGTGAGCCGGCTGGGACTCGAACCCAGGGCCCTCGCCTTAAAAGGGCGATGCTCTACCAACTGAGCTACCGGCTCACCGAAAGAGAGCCGCACTTTAACACACGGAAACGAAGACGTTCAAGAAATCAGCGGCGAGCCACCGGGCGGCGGCGGGCGAGGAGCAGCGGATTCCGGAGCACGATCGTCTCATTCCGCCTCGATCCGGTGGACACGATGTCAATGGGACATTCTGCAAGATCTTCAAGGCGGGCCAGGTATCGGCGTGCTTCTGGCGGCAAGGCACGGTAAGCTTTGATCCCCGTCGTGGACCGTCTCCATCCCGCCCATGACTCGTAGACCGGCTGGCATGCGGCGAACGTGGCCATTGCCTGCGGGATCTCAGTCACCGTCTTCCCCCGAACCTTGTAGCCTGTGCAAATCCGAATCTCGTCGAGACCGTCGAGGACGTCCAGTTTCGTGACCGCCAAGGACGAGAGTCCGTTGACGCGGACGGCACAGCGAACCAGCACGGCATCATACCATCCGCACCGCCGCGCGCGGCCGGTCGTCGCGCCGAATTCATTCCCGCGCGTCTGCAGAGCCGTCCCAACCTCGTCCTTCAGTTCGGCGGGGAAAGGCCCGCTTCCCACGCGAGTCGTGTAGGCCTTGGCCACCCCCAGCACACCGTCAATAGCGGTCGGTCCTACTCCTGTCCCGGTACAAGCACCACCCGCCGAAGCGCTCGAGGACGTCACGTACGGATAGGTGCCGTGGTCCACATCCAAGTGCGTCCCTTGAGCGCCCTCCAAGAGTACTGTCTGTCCCTTCGAAATGGCCTTGTGAACCAGGTGGCCGGTATCCACGATCATGCCGCGCAAGCGCTCGGCGTAGCGCAGATATTCCTGAAAGATCTTCTCGGCCTGAAAGCCCGGAGCGCGATAGACGGCCTGCAGCAGCGCATTGGTCTCAGCCACGTTGTCTTCCAGTTTCTGGCGGAAATAGGGCGGGTCCAGCAGGTCTCCCATACGGATACCGATTCGCGCCATCTTGTCCACATAGGCCGGACCGATGCCCCGCCCGGTGGTGCCGATACGCCGCCCGCCCTTCTGAGTCTCACTCGCCTTCTCGATCGCCTTATGGTAGGGCATGATCACATGGGCGGCATGGCTCACATAGAGGCTCTTCTCAATGCGGATCCCTTTCGTTCTCAGATCATCCAACTCCGCAATCAATGCCGCAGGGTCTATCACCACGCCGTTCCCGATCACGCAGGTCGTCGCCCGATATAAGACTCCCGACGGGATGAGATGAAAGACATACGTCTGGCCACCCTTGACTACGGTGTGGCCGGCGTTCGACCCTCCCTGATACCGGACCACCATGTCGGCGTCGCGCGCGAGCAGATCGACGATCTTCCCTTTGCCCTCATCGCCCCACTGGGTCCCGACTACCACCAATGCGCCCATCGTTTTTCTTTGACCCCTTGACATGAAAAGGAGCCCTGGCCGGATCGGCGAGAGCTCCCACGCGATTCCAGTCTAGGCACCTGCCTCGCCATTGTCAACACACATCACTTGCTCTCCGAACCCCGTGGCTTTCTTGACTCTTCGGAAAACCGGGTGTTATGATGCCGTTCGGTCGGGGCTGTAGCGCAGTTGGGAGCGCGTCAGACTGGCAGTCTGAAGGTCGCGGGTTCAATCCCCGCCAGCTCCACCAAACCGAACTTGTTGGGCCGGGTGCTTCGAGCAAATGCACCCGGATATCCGATACCTTACCCCCCCAAATCCTGACCATGCTCCAACTCGAATCCATCACCAAGCAATTTGCTACGAAGGTCATCCTCAAGGAAGCCACGGCGCATCTGCGTCCGGGCACTCGTGTCGGGCTCGTGGGCCCCAACGGGGTCGGCAAGACGACTCTCCTCAGACTGATCTTGGGCGAACAGGACCTTGATGGCGGCCGCATCCGCAAGCGTCCGCGCCTGCGCATCGGCTATCTCCCCCAAGACCTGGAGGAACATCTAGGCAATACCGCAGTGGGCTTGGGAGGGGCGTCTGCGGGGCCCCCTCCCACTACGTTGGACGCGACCCACCGGGGACAGCACCCGGAGCACGAAGCCAAGCGCATCCTCTCCGGCCTCGGCTTTGCCGAGCCCGATTTCGAACGGCCCCTCTCGGCGCTCTCCGGGGGGTTCCGAATGCGGGTGGCCCTGGCGCACCTCCTTCTTTCCGCACCCGACGTTCTCTTGTTGGACGAGCCGACCAACCACCTCGATAAGAGCACGCAACGTTGGTTCGAAGACTTTCTGCTCCGGTCATCCTTCACAATTCTGGTCATCAGCCACGACACCGCTTTTCTCGACCGGATCGCCACGCATGTCTGGGAGATCCGCCATCAACGGATCAGGGAATGCCCCGGCAACTATTCCAAATACATCGCCTGGCGAGAGGCCTCTGAAACAGCCCAAAAGGCTGCGGCGGACCGTCAAGAGAAAGAAATCGCGCGCGTCCAAAAGTTCGTAGACCGATTTCGATACCAGGCCAACAAAGCCAGCCAGGTCCAGTCTCGGATCAAGCAATTAGAAAAGATCAAACGGATCGAGCGGACGCGCGATCCCAAGCGCGTGCGGTTTCGGTTCCCGGTCCCCGCCCCTTCCGGACGGCACGTGCTGGCACTCAAGGGCGTGGCCAAGGCCTACGGGGAGGTCGTGGTCTATCGGTCGCTTGATTTTTCGGTGGAACGAGGCCAGCGGGTGGCGCTGGTCGGAGAGAACGGTGCCGGGAAGAGCACGCTGCTCAAGATGCTCGCGGGGGTCCTCCCACTCGACGCCGGGTCCCGAACGGTCGGCCATGGCGTGACCCTCCACTACTTCGCCCAGCACCAGGCCGATATCCTGAACCCCGAGCACACCGTCCTGGAGTCCATCGAGGAAACGAGCAAGACCGCCGACCTCAACTTCATCCGGGGACTGGCCGGCGCGTTCCTCTTCGAAGGGGCCAACCAGAAAAAGCTGATTAAGGTGCTGAGCGGCGGCGAACGCAACCGCGTGGCGCTGGCTCGGATGCTGGTCGAGCCTGCGAATACCCTGCTTCTCGATGAGCCTACAAATCACCTGGACCCCGCGTCGGTGGACGTCCTGACCGACGCGCTGGTTGACTTTCCGGGCACCCTCGTCTTCATTTCACACGACCCGGTCTTTCTGGCCCGCGTTTCGACTCGGGTCGTGGAGATTGAAGAGGGCCGGGCGCGGGACTATCACGGAGATTACGAATATTACCTCTGGAAGAAAATGCAGGAGGTTGAATCAATCAAAGGGATGCCTGCGGCGGCCCCCGAAGCCGCCCCAAGAGCCAAGCCTCCGAAAGCTGTGCCGACCGCGGCTCCGCAGTTACGAACAGGCGGACGCCCGGCCAAAGAACGACGTGAGCGCACAAAGTCGCTGGCCCGCGTAGAACGGCAGATTGCCAAGCTGGAGGAAGCGATCACTGCCGGAGACGAGAAGATCCAGGCCCGCGATCAGGAACTGGCCGGCCAGGAGCTCTATCAGGACCACGCACGATGGACGGTCCTGATGAAGGAGCGGGAGCACTGGGTCAAGGATCAGTCCGTCTTGACCTCCCAGTGGGCGGACCTGTGCGAGCAAGCGGAAAAGCTCAGAGCGAAGCTCAAGGAACTGGAATCCGCCTGATTCCTCCTCTCTAATTTTTTCCTCCCGGTTTAACCTTTTGCCGACCTGCCGTGTCTTATTGACAAGATAGGCTGAACGTCTTACCGTTCAACTTTACGGCGGAGGCGGTATGGATCAAGAACTCATTCAATACCTGGACGGTCAATTCAATGAGGTAAATGACCGGATCGACGAGTTCAAACGCCACAACGGCGTGTTAATCGAGGGCCTCCGCCGAGATATTCAGTTGGTAGCCGAGGGCCTTACAATGCACATTCAAGTTCAGCACGTACAGGAACGGGAGTACTTCGAGCGCAAGTTTGCTGACACACACGCCCTCATCCGGAGTTCCTACGACCACCTCCAACAGCGTGTAGAGAATCTTGAGCGGAGGGGGCAGAGCTAAACCTTATGCCATCCCCTCTCCCCACAAGCGGGGCGAGGGGTTATGTCGAAGAAGACCCTGGTTTCTTCGGCCGGTAGTATTTCTTCTTGCCCAGTTTCTCCGGCAGGTGGGTCTGTTCCGTGCGGGCCGCCGGGTCGTCGTGAACGTAGCGGTACCCCTTCCCATAACTAAGGCCTCGCATCAGATTGGTCGGCGCATTCCGTAAATGCATAGGAACCGGCAGGTTCCCCTGCTCCTCGACGTCTCGGTTCGCTTCCTGCAGGCCGACATAGGAGGCATTGTCTTTGGGACACGTCGCCAGGTACGTTACGCCCTGAGCCAGATTCAGCTTACACTCAGGAAGGCCGATCAGTTCGACGGCCTGAGCCACCGCCGTCGCCACCACCAAGGCCATCGGGTCGGCGTTACCGACATCCTCAGAGGCCAAAATCACCATCCGGCGGGCGATGAAACGCGGAGATTCGCCGCATTCCAACATCCGCGCCAGCCAATACAGCGCGCCGTCTGGATCCGAATCGCGCAGGCTCTTGATGAAGGCGGAGATGAGATTATAGTGTTCCTCGCCTCCCTTGTCGTAGCGCAAGCTCTTCTTCTGAAGGGCTTCGGCGAGCGCGCGGGCGTCCAGATGGGCAACCCCGTCTTGCCCGGGAGCCGTGTGCAGAACGGCGAATTCCAGCGCGTTGAGCGCCACACGACCGTCCCCGTTGGCGAAAGTGACGAGGTTGCGCATCGCTTCAGCCTCCAGTGCCGCGTGGTATTTCCCCAAGCCTCGGTCCGGGTCACGCAACGCGCTCTGGACGATCCGCTCCAGCGCCTGCTCGGACAGCGGCTGGAGGACGACGACCAGGGACCGTGAGAGCAGCGGACTGACCACCTCGAAGGAGGGATTCTCCGTGGTGGCGCCGATGAGCGTCACCGTGCCGGACTCCACGTGCGGAAGAAAAGCGTCCTGCTGGGCCTTGTTGAACCGATGGATTTCGTCGACGAACAGGATGGTCCGCTGGCCTTTGACCGCGCGTCGCTGCGCGGCGAGCTTGACCACGCGGCGCAGCTCCGGCAGCCCGCTGGTGGCGGCGGAGAACGGTTCGAACTGGGCCTTCGTATGCGCGGCGATCAGGCGCGCAAGCGAAGTCTTGCCCGAACCGGGAGGCCCCCAGAGAATTACCGAGGTAAGGGTGTCCTGCTCAACGGCCAGTCGCAGCGGACGTCCAGGACCGAGGACGTCGTCCTGCCCGACCAGTTCGTCGAGCGAGCGGGGCCGCATGCGGTCCGCCAGCGGACCGAATGAGCCATCCCGTTCTTCCGACTTATCGGAAAAGAGGTCCATGGGGGTCATATAGCAGAGCGGGAAACCGGGCGCAAGGTTGATTGACAAACTCAAGGTGCCTGTGTTACCGATTGGGGCTCGTTGTTCAAGTTCATCTCAACACACATCTCATAGGAGGGAGGATATTGTGGCCGTACAAGAGGCAGCGAAAGAGATCGTAGTGGGCGACATGGCCCCTGATTTTACGTTGAAGGACCAGGACCAGAAGGATGTCACCTTGAGCGGTTTCCGGGGGAAGAAGAACGTCGTGCTGGCGTTTTATCCCTTGGACTGGAGCCCGGTCTGTACCGGCGAAAACAAGTGCCTGACCGACGACTTCCCCAAGTTCGAACAGTTGAACGCCGTCGTGCTCGCCATCAGCACCGATAGCTTCTTCAGTCACAAGGCCTGGGCCGACACGCTGGGGCTGAAGCAGACGCTCCTCGCGGACTTCAACCGGGAGGTGGTCAAGAAGTATGGGCTCTATTTCGAGCCGCTGAACTGCGGCAAACGGGCCACCGTCATCGTGGACAAAAACGGCAAGGCCGCCTACGTCAAGGTCCAGGAGATCAAGGTCGCGCGCGACGACAAGGACATCCTCGAAGCGCTGAAGAAGCTGAACTGACGCATTGGATGATTTGATCGGCAACGTGACGGACGCCACGATTGACGACTACGTGAACAGCCATGCCGCAGTGGTGGTGTTCGGCATCGCCAACTGCGAAGGCTGCGCGTTCATGGACGGCGTCCTCGCCGAGCTCGCCCCGCGCTTCGACGGCCAGGTGCGCTTCGGCAAAGCCAAAATGCACGTGCCTGGGGCCTGCCGGGAAATCAAAAAGAGATTCACGTTTCAAACCTACCCCACAACCCATCTGTACGCGCGGGGCAAGCTCGTCGAGGCGCGGGAAGGAACGGTGGAATCGGCCGACCTGGAACGCGCGATCCAGGTCCTCCTCTTGAAGAGCTAGCCCGGATATTCCGGGCTTAAACTCCGCTGCCGGGTCCGCCCCGTCGGATCAGTTCCAGGAGCTCCTCTCGGGTCTTCTGCTGATTCAGGAACACGCCGTGCATGGAACTGGTCACGGCCACGGCATTGGGCGTCTCCACCCCCCGCATCATCATGCAGAGGTGGCGGGCCTCGATGATGACCGCGACGCCCTGGGGGTTGAGCTTTTCCTGAAGAGTTTCGGCGATCTGCACCGTCAACCGTTCCTGAACCTGTAGACGGCGGCTATAAACCTCTACCAGGCGCGGGATCTTGCTGAGTCCCACGACCCGGTCGTTGGGGATATAGGCGACGTGGCATTTTCCATAAAACGGCAGCAGGTGATGCTCGCACAGACTGAAAAAGTCAATGTCGCGGACCACCACCATCTCGTCGTACTTGACCGCGTAGAGGGCGCCGTTCAGGACCTCATCCACATCCTCCTGATAGCCTTGAGTAAAGAAACGGAACGCTTTGGCAACACGTTCAGGCGTCTTCACCAGGCCTTCGCGTGTCGGGTCCTCGCCCAGGAGGCAGAGGAACTGCTCCACTAGAGCCTGGATTTCAGCGGTCTCCGCTCCCGCCAGATCCTTTTTCCCGTTCACGATACCCGCCCCTCGGACGGTCCGGAATACTCGAAGTGGTTATCCCGGGTTTCGACCAGCCCGATCTTGTGAAGCGTCCCGGCCGGAACGGCTTTCTCCAAGAGATCCCACATCAGCACCACCAGATTCTCCCCCGTCGTCACCCTGCCGGCAAATGCCTCATCAAAGTTGAGGTGCTGATGGTCGAATCGCCGGAGAATCCGCTCTTCCACCGTACGGTCCAAGCGATCCAGATCGGTCACCATCCCCGTTTCAGGAACGACTTCACCCCGGAGAGTGACTTCCAGCGTGTAATTATGGCCGTGTCCGTTGGGATTATTGCACTTCCCGAATACCCGGCGGTTTTCCTCTTCCGACAGCGCCGTCGTGTGCAGACGATGGGCTGCCGCAAACCGATAGCGACGGGTCAAATAGACCTCCGGAGCGCTCCCCACACGTCGTCCTTCGTAATCCACGGAAAGGTCCTCCTCTTCGAAAAGCCGCAAAGTCGTCAGCCAAGCCCCTTGCAATTGCTCCGCGATCTTGTTCCATAAGACCACTGCCAAATTCTCGGTCGTCGGTATGCGTTCCGCAAAATACGGTGTGTCCTCTTGCAGGTTTTTGTGATCAAACTCGACGAGTACCCGCTCCAGAACGCCCTTCAGATCATACAGGTTGACCACCATGCCGGTCACCGGGTCCACGGGACCGGCGACGGTCACCTCCAGTAGGTAGTTATGCCCGTGCCCATGGGGATTATTGCACTTGCCGAAGACGGCCCTATTGCGTTGTTCCGACCAGGCAGGGTTGTGATAGCGGTGAGAGGCGCTGAATTCGAGCCGTTTGGTGAGTCGGACGGTGCTCATGCAGGTCGGGATGCTCTGTCACAAAAGGAAAGGGGCCCGGCGTAGGGGCGTACGGCCGTACGCCCCTACAGGTCCCTTCAGGCGCTTAGGCGCTGAAGGAGCTCCCACAACCGCAGGTCGTCTTCGCCTGCGGGTTTTTGATCGCAAAGCCGGACCCCTGGACGCTATCCACGTAATCCACTTCGGAACCGGACAATAACGGGGCGCTTTGAGAATCCATGATCACCCGCACGCCGCCGACTTCGATGATGGTATCGTCATCCGCTGTCTTCGTCTCGAACGACATACCGTATTGATAGCCATGACACCCGCCGCCTTTGACGTAGACGCGCAGGCCGATGGCGTCCTTTTCCTCCGTCAACAATTCACCGATCTTTTTCTGAGCCATCTCAGTAACCGTGACCATCGTTCACTCCTCCTCCCTTGTTGACTGTGACCACTCCCTAGACCATTATATTACATGCTATAGGTATTCCCAGCAACGGACCCTTCTGAAGTCTTGTCGCTCCATTTCTCCAACGGGACGCGGACGACCACATCACCCAAAATCTTCGCCTGACAGCCCAGTCGGTGGAATGCTTCGGTTAAGTTCTCCCGATCCAACAGGTCTTGCTCGTCAAAGTCAATCTCCGAGAGATTCTCCGCCCCGGTCGCTACCTCGACCCGGCAGGTTGTGCAGGACGCATTGCCGCCGCAGTCGTGAGGCAGGGGGAAACCAAGCGCCTCCGCCGCTTCCAGGATCGAGGTGTTCAATTCCACCTCTCCGGTCAGGCCCTGGGGATGGACGAAGGTGACACGCGGCATTAGGCCACTCCTCCGAGTACAGCAGCCGGTTGAAACGGGCACCGCTTCTGCGCGATGTGCGCTTCAAACTCGTGCCTGAAGAGACGGAGGCTGCTCTCCACAACGACCGAGGCTCCCGTGACCACGGTGCAGTAACCCCGTCCCTTGACAAAGCCGCTGATCTGCAGCAACGAGGCCATATCCTTTTCGGTGCCCTCTCCATCCTCGATCCGTTGGAGCAGTGCAGCCAAGTTGATCGTCCCCATACGGCATGGCGGACACTGCCCGCAGCTCTCGACTTTGAAGAAATTCCCGTACTTGAGCGCCGTCGCCACCATGCACGTCTGGTCGTCTACGACGATCACCCCGGCGGACCCCAGCCCGCTCCCCGCTTTCTTCAACGTTTCAAAGTCCATCGGCGTATCAAGTTGGTCGGCCGTCAGCATGGAAAAGGAGGGCCCGCCCGGGAACACGGCCTTCAGCCCACGGCCTCCTGGAATGCCTCCCCCACAATCATACACGAGTGTCCGGATCGGCGTCCCCATGGGCAACTCATAGACACCCGGCCGATTGACGGCCCCGCTGAGCGAGAAGAGCATGGTCCCCGGGCTTTTCTCGGTTCCGACCTGCTTAAACCATGCCGCTCCCTTGTGAAGCAGGGGAGGAATGTTGCAGAGGGTTTCCACGTTATTGACCAGGGTCGGTTTGCCGTACAACCCAAAATCAGTCGGGTAGAATGGGGGCTTTTGCCGGGGCATGGCGGGGCGGCCTTGCATGGATTCCAGCATGGCGGTCTCCTCCCCGGCCACATAACTGCCCTGCCCTTCCACGAATTCGATGTCGAGGTCCATCCCGGTCCCAAGCACGTTCCGTCCCATGAATCCATGGGCGCGCGCCTGTTCGGCGGCCTTCCGTAGAGTGGCGAGTTCTTCCACATACTCGCTGTTGACATAGACATAGGCCGCCTTGGCCTTGACCGTGTAAGCTGCAATCAACGCTCCTTCCAATAGTTGGTGCGGATTTGTCTTCAGCAAGTACCGATCCTTGAACGTGCCCGGTTCGTGCTCCCCGGCATTACAAACAAAATAGCGCTCCGCGATCCGGTGGTTTAAGACCTTCTCCCATTTGACCGCCGTGGGAAATCCCGCTCCACCACGTCCCCGTAGGCCGGACTGTTTGATCTCCGCAATAATCTCCTCCCGCGACCACTTGGTCGCACAGGTCTTCCAGGCTTCGTACCCCCCCTTGTTGAGATATTCCGTGATCTCCCAGGGGCATGAGCCATATTCCTTTGCGACACGGGCTGTTGGCATCACGAGCTTACACCTCCGACCGATATGGTCGGCTTACTATAGGGGAGGGTTTTCAGTGAAGTCAAGGGCTCTTGGGGGTCTAGGCCTCAATCATGGCCCGGCATGGGCCCTTCGCCCCATGCGATTCTGACCTTTTTGAGCCGCACAAGTCCTTACGGCTTGATGAGGAACCGCCCATAGACGAGGCCGGCCAGAATTCCGCCCAACATCGGACCGATCCAGTACACGATATGATTGTCCCAGTAGCCTGCTGCCAGTCCTGGTCCGAAGGTCCGAGCCGGGTTCATGGAGGCACCGGTCAACGGGCCTCCCATCAGAATATCGCATAAGACCGTGAACCCTATTCCGAACCCCCCGATCGCTTTCCAGGTTCCCCGGGCATCAATCGCAGTGCCGTAGACGACCATCACAAGAAAGAATGTCAAGACGAGCTCCACCAGAATACCGGTCCCCATCGTGACCCCGGACCCTAACCCGGGTGTCCCCAGGTTCACCGGTTTCCACACTGATTCCGGAAACACGCCCAGCAGGAGAAATCCAGCCACCGCACCCCCGACGAGTTGCGACGCGACATAGGCGCCTGCCATCGGACCTGAGATCTTTTCTCCTACCAACGCTCCCACGGTCACCGCCGGGTTGAAATGGCCTCCCGAAATATGGCCCATGGCCGAAATCATCACCGCCAGGACGCACCCGTGAGCGAGGGCGATGCCCACCAAGCCGGCATTGGTGACCTTGCCCTCCATGAGTTGTGCGATGCAGATGGACCCTGCCCCGATGAAACACAACGCAAAGGTCCCGATGGCCTCCGCCACACATGGCTTCAACGCTTTGTCCATACACTCGTCCTCCCCGAAAAAGAGTTCACTGCGAAGGCCGGCCGCGCACCCCGATTCGGCCGGCCCGGCGCGACTCCATCACGGAAGTTTCGGCGCGCTGACTTTCAACAACTCACCGGTCAGGGCTTTCAGGAACTCCACCAGGTCCTTCTTCTCCTGGTCACTAAGATTGAGGGGAGTCATGAAGACGTCCTTGCCGGGCACCGCCTCGCCGCCCTTGTTGTAGAACTCGATGACCTCCTCCAAGGTCTTGAACACGCCGTCGTGCATGTACGGGGCGGTCAGGGCCACGCTGCGGAGCGTGGGGGTCTTGAAGGCCCCACGATCCTGATCCTGCCGGGTGACCGCATACCGACCGACGTCCTCCTTGAGCGGGCCTGCCTGGGGAACACCGAGGTTATGGAAGCGGTTGTCGGTGAAGTTCGGCCCGTTGTGGCAAAGCGCGCAACGAGCCTTGCCGGTAAAGAGGGCCAGACCCCGCACGGCCGCCTCGCCCATGGCAGCCTTATCACCTGCCTGGTGCTTGTCGAACGCAGAGTTTGTTGAAACGACCGTGCGTTCGAATGCCGCGATGGCGCGGGCCACTCCCTCGGCCGAGACATCGGTCCCGAAGACCGCCTTAAAGCGTGCCTTGTACTCTGGGACCGCACCGAGTTTTTTGACGACGTTGGGGAGTGTCTCGGCCATCTCGATCGGGTTCTGAATCGGCCCCAGGGCTTGTTCCTCAAGAGACCCGGCCCGGCCGTCCCAGAATTGGACGGCCTGGTAGCCGGTGTTCAGGACCGTCGGCGCCTGCCGCCCTCCCTGGCCGCCGCCCACCCCGACCGAGAACTGGCGGGCATCCGCCCAGCCGGTTCCGGGATTGTGGCAGAAGGCGCAACTGATCGCATTCCCTTTCGAGAGCCGGGTATCGAAAAAGAGCAACTTGCCGAGCTCGACCTTGGCATCGGTCTGAAGGTTGTAGGCCGGGATCGGCATCTGCGGCAAAGGGCCCAAACGGGAGGATTCCTGGGTCCAGGTCGCGGACGGCCAGGTCAGCAACGCTGTTATCGCGAGAAGAGTCGCTATCGCGGGCCGTTTATGCTGTCGCATCACAGTCCTCCTCTTCTAAAAGCGAGCGTCCAGGCTTCTCCGCGCTCGCCCATGTTGCCTTTTCCACGCCTGATCGCACTTTTTTGAAGTGACTGCCGTCGCCGCGTTCAACGGCCCGCTCGACGTCTCCCCCTTACGATGCCGCCCCAGTTATTGCTGGACAGCACGGCAATCGCCGGAGGGACCTCTCAGAACAGCGGGTAATGGCTTGCGGTCGCCATGAAAAAGAGCATCGGGAACGAGAGCACGAAATTCGTTCGTGACGCCAGAAACGCCACCCGCGCATGCTTGGCCATCTCTGGAGGCGGGGAGGTCTTGTTTGCGGCGGCTTCGGTGGTCATCCGGATCACGACCTTTTGATTCGGCCAGATCAGAAGCCACACGTTCAGGAACATGATGATCCCGAGCCCTCCCCCAATGGCGATCGAGATCCCCCACGAAGTTTCGAAAATCCCGTGGCCATGGCCGTGCGTGAAATGCGACGCAATGATGATCAGCCCAGACAGGACCGTGACCAGAGCCGCGTACCTGAACCACCAGAGTGCCCGTGGCACTAATTTCTGGACGACGCCGCTTTTGGTGCCCGCATCGGTCTCTTTCAGAAACGGAACCTGGACGATGTTGAAGTAGTAGAGTAGCCCGATCCAGGCCACCCCCGAGAACAAGTGAATCCACCGCATCAGCAGAATGACGAACTCGTCGGCTTTGAACTCCATATTTGCTCCTAGGCTGATGGTTCGGTGCGTGTGTCAGTATAATTCTCTATTTGGCTGGTACGCGGCAATTATTAAGGACAAAGTCGCCGATTGTCAAGGACCGCAGTGGGGCGCTACAGATAGCGATCCACGAGGCTGCAGAGTTCCTTGACCGCGGACGCGGACCTGGCGAGGGCCGCCTGCTCGTCGGCGGTGAGGGAGAGTCGGACGATCTCTTCGACCCCGCGGCGGCCCAGCTTCACGGGGACTCCAAGGAAGAGACCGTTCACGCCGTACTCACCTTGGCAGAGGGCGGCGCAAGGCAAGATCATTTTGGTGTCCCTGAGGATCGCCTCGACCATGGCGACAATGGAAGCGGACGGAGCATAGAAGGCGCTCCCCGTCTTGAGGAGGGTCACGATCTCGGCGCCTCCCTCCTGCGTGTGTTTGACCAAGGCGTCAATCCGGTCCTTCGGCAGCCATTCGCCGAGCGGCACGCCGGCCACGGTCGTGTATCGGATCAGCGGCACCATCGAGTCGCCATGCCCGCCCAAAACCATCGTCTGGACGTTCTCCACCGAGACCTTGAGTTCCTCCGCGACGAAGGCCCTGAACCGGGCCGCATCCAGTACGCCGGCCATCCCCACCACCCGCTCCCATGGGAACTTGCTGACCTTATAGGCAACGTAAGCCATCACGTCGAGCGGATTCGTCACCACCAGGAGGATGGCGTCGGGCGAGACCGCCGCCGCTTGCTGCACGACGTCCTTGACGATCTTGGCATTGGTCTCCAGCAATTGCTCCCGGCTCATGCCCGGCTTCCGTGGAACACCCGACGTAATGACCACCAGGGAGGATCCGGCCGTCTCCTTGTAGTCTCCCACCCCTTGGATGTGCCCGTCCGAGCCGACCAACGGACAGGATTGAGCAAGGTCCAGCGCTTTCCCCTGGGGAACTCCCTCGATGATGTCGAGGAGCACCACATCGTAGCGCCCGGTTTCCACCAGGCGCTGCGCCGTCGTCCCTCCCACGTTGCCGGCCCCGATGATCGTGATTTTTTCACGCGCCATTATGCTTCACCCATCCCCTACTCATTGTTGTCCTCATGTGAGGTCCACCCGGCTACCTTGAAGTTGATCGTGCACACGAAATTCTCACCGAGGTAGAAATTCAACTTGATCTTCTTCTTTCCGTAGGTCGTTGCCAGAAATTCCTCCGGATGATCAATCAACGCTTGGAACGTTCCCGGCTCGTACCGCCCCAACTCGATGAAGCTGACGATCATGCCCGTCTTGATCTCCTGCAGGACCTTCAGCCAGCACTGGGGGTAGACTTCCCAGAACTTGGCCTTAATCTCCTCGGCCGTGGGCTCCGCGCGTTCCTCTCCGGGCTCGGGGACCTTCGCGAATTTCGCTTGTCGCCGGACATAGGGATAGGCATGCCCGGTGAACAGCTTATACACCCACTGAGGGACCCCCCGTTCTTCGGCGCTTTGGTTCAATCGTTCCATCAGCTTGTCAACGTCCTATAGATGCGCGGCAGCCGCTCCGGCAGACTCTGAACCCGGTCGATGATGAGATAGCAGATATCCCCGTACATCCCAGGCAGATACTCGCGTGCTTCCGCGTCCACGGTGATGCAGAATGGGTGGACGCCCTTCGCTTTCACCTCTTGGAGCGCCGCCTTCGTGTCCTCCAACGCGTATTCTTCTTGGTACGCATCATCCAAGGGGCGCCCGTCGCTCAACAGTATCATGAGCTTCACCCGCGCCGAGCGAGCTGAAAGCCGGTGAAGGGCATGCCGAATCGCCGCCCCGTCACGGTTCTGGGCCAGCGGGCGGACGGCATCAATGCGCCGCCACACTTGAGCGCCATACCGTTCATCGAAGTCCTTCAGGACCAGGACCTGGACCTCGCCGCGCGACTGCCCGGAGTACCCCAACACGGCGTATTGGTCGCCGATGGCCTCCAGCGCCTCGCACAGCAGCACGAGCCCTTCCTTCTCCACGTCAATGATCCGGGTTCCTCCCGGTCCGATCTGCTGCCCGGTGGAACCGCTCAGGTCCACAAGGAATACGGCGGCTACATCGCGATCTCGCCGGTCCCGTCGGACGTAGACGAATTCCGAAGGGGCCGCTTGGGTATGCCGTTCCACCAGCCGCTCCACCGCGGCCTCGATGTCCACCTCCTCGCCGTCGGCCTGCCTGCGAACCCGCCTGAACGCCGGGGGCCGGATCCCCTCGAAGTAGCGCCGGATCAAGGTCACCACGCCACCGTAAGCGCTTCTTGTCTGTTCAACGAAGGCCTCCGATCCCTCGGCAGCAGCTTGCTCGACGACTCGACACCAGCGGGTACGGTAGTCTCGGATCGTCCCGTCCCACTCGTCATACAGAAATGCTCGTGCCCATGGATGATCCGGCAGGACCTGCCCTTCCCCTTCCCCCGACACCATCAGCACATCCTCCGTCAGCGATGCGGGGGCCATCCTGCCCGGCGCAGACGAAGCCGCTGGTACCGTCTCATGCAAGGAGCGAAGACCGCGTGCGGAGTCGTGTCCGGCCGATAGAGTCGGCTCGTCCCGTAGCTCTCCCTCCAAATCCGCCCACTCAGATCGCGCTTGCACGGCTTGTGTGCCCAGACCCCGGATGCGTTCAGCGTCCATCACACCACGATGCGCGAAATTCGGCACCGGTCGGTAGGCCCCTGCCTGCCCCTCGCCTGCGCGCGGCTCCAGGCCCTGTTCCGATTCCGAGGACGCTCCTTCCGGAGGAGTGAACGCCTCGCTGGCGGTCAGTTCTTCGATCAACACGTAGGCTCGATGGACGGTTCGGACGACCGACTCGGCCGTCACATCAGACCGGGCGACTGATTGCAAAAGCGCCCAGGCCCGACCGACCACTTCCTCCAACGCGGTGGGGACGCGCACGAGGTCCGGATCGCCGACCGACAGTTGGAGCAGGAGTTCCACGACCATTTCGCGGACGGAGAGACCGTGGAGCAACGATCGCCTGTTTACTTCATCTCGCGCCACGGCCTCCATATCGCGCCGCAACCCTGGATACTCGGCTTTGAGGCACGCTTCAATGCGGGCGCCTTCCGCCAGCATCCAGAGGTCCCTCACGAGCTGCGGGTGGGGGTAGAGCCGGAAGAGCTCGTCAAGAGAACCAAGAGACGAGACCGACGTGCGTCCGTACCGGAGGCAAGCCTGAGTCGCAAGGTCCACTAATCGGCCGACAGGGAGATCGTAGGTGCCGTATTCAAAGCGACCGGCCTCCTGAGCGGTCAAGACCTTATAGAGACGTAGATTTTCTTCTCGGGTAGGATAGAGCCCCATGCGGGGGGGGAGATAGATGGTTCCCCATCTAACAGAATGCGCCCGGCTTGGCGAGGCCCCGGCGCCGCCGCCCTCCTCATCGAGGGCGCGTATCGTCACCGGATGCCCACTCAACCCCTCCGCAAAGAGCTTCAGGAGCCGCGCCACGCTCCTCAAGGTTACACCACTCATGGCCTGCTCGATCGCTTCCAGAGCTTTGCGGGTCTCTACGGCGAAATACGCGCGGGCGGCCTCATGATTGTACGCCAATACTTCCATTCCCCTGCGGTACCACTCCTCAAATCGTTCATCCACGGTCGGGGCGTCCGGGCCGATCAACTCGATCACTTCAGGCGCTCGACGCAAGTAGGCAAGCGCGGCGGCGGCATCCTGCTCCGCCACCAACGTCCCGTACTGGAGTACCCGTTCCTGCCTGCCGGGATCCCGAACCCGGCGTAGCCATCCGGGCGCTTCACCGAAGAATTCGACGGCCTGTCCGGGCGAGCGGTCCGCCAGCAAGCTTCCCAGGGCCAGCACCCGCCGACGCACCGCCGGTGTAACGAGGTCCCCCAATAACATGGGGGTCGTTCTGAAGAAGGCCAGCGAAGCCATGTAGTCGGGTTTCCCCAGGCTGTTGGGTGTCACCAGCTTCAGACCGACGGCGGCCCACGTCTTCAAATCGTCCACCGGCAGGACCGCGAGGATCTCCGGTCCCCGTCGGAAGTATTCGATCCCCAGCACGTAATCCCACTTCGCCAAGTCAGCTCCGATCTGAGCCCATATCGGCATCGCGTCTATTCCAGCGGCAGCCACTACACCCGCAGCGTGACGCAACCCTTCAAGCGCGAGGTTGGCCTCCTGTTCCGCCAGTTCCAGGGCCATCTGCAAGACCGGCCCGCGCGCCGCGGAGTCCAGCAGACACAGGAAGCCTGGACTTTCTTTACAAAACTTGACGGCGGCGACGCCCGACCGCGCATTCAAGGAGACGGCCAGATCAATCCACCGCACAACCTCGTCCTGAGACAGGATGTCCAGCACACCGGGAAGAGCTTCGACGGCCGCGGTTGCCGCGTTACGGGACGCCTCGCGCAACTCTGTGAGCAACTCCAACACGGCCGGTCCTTGCCCCCCGCAGGCCAGCCTGACACCGAGCGTTGTCGCCGCCGCTCGATCAAGATCCTGCGCTAGAAATGCCGCCAATTGGGCCGACACAGCATCCGATGCCATTACGTTGTTTCCCAGAAAACGGGAGCGATTATATCACACGGTCTCCACCAACAGAATTGACAGCTCGATCAGCAGATTCTAAGATGTTGCCGTTGATCTCCACCAAATTTACTGTAGGGAATGGGGAGAAAGACAGTACCGTCATGAGCGAGCCCAGCGAGAAGAGCCTTGAAAAGATGCGGAAGTTCGTGCGAGGGTTCGCGACGAAAACAGGGACCACGATGCACCCGACCCCGGCCGTCACGGAGGCGGTGGTGAAAGGGCTTGCGGCCCATGTGGATGAGTTCGGCAAGCCGCTCTGTCCCTGCAATTTCTACCCCGACAAGAAGGCTGAAGTGAAGCTGCGCCGGTGGATCTGCGCCTGCGACGAGATGCAGATCTACAAGTACTGCCACTGCTTGCTGTTCGTACGGGAGGATGGCCTTCCGATCACGGAGTACTTGCCGGAAGACCACGAAGGCAGGAAAACGTACGGGCTGGTCGCCGACCCGACCCCGGAGAAGGGCCGCGCGCTCCGGCACCAGGCCCCAGTGGGTCCAGACGCGAAATCAACCGATCCTCGGAGCGACTCGCCGACTACTTAGAACTGATCTTGATAGTCCGTATCCCAGCCCTTCGGCATGGCGTCGAGTAAATTATCCCGCTCGGCAAGTTCCGGGTCCCGTATCAACGCTTCGATCTGTTCCTTGGTCAGAGGCTTCACCACCGGCCCCAGCGGCTTCCGCTTCCGCATGGCCAGCCGCTTCTTCTCTTCAGGGCCGAGCGCCGCCGTGGTCTCCGGCAATTGAGCCTCGGCCTGTTCGTCCGATGGGGCTCCAGGGGGATTCGTCTTGTTCTCGTCGGTGTCCATTGATTAACCTCCTCCTCAAGGCCTCTTGAGGGGCTTCACGTATCAGGCCTTCACCGCGGACAGCGTCTCCTTGAGTTCGCCGATCCGTTTGAGATAAAGATCGAGATGGCCCTCGCGCACGGCGGCCTCTCCCTTGTGATGCATGAGCCGGTGCATGATCGGCCGCAATTCCGAATTCAAGGTCTTGAGCTTGGCGTAGGCCGGCGTCTTGGCTTGCGCCTCCGTCACATCGCACAGGGCCGTTTTGAACGCATGCTGCTGGTCGTGAAGGGCGGACAGGTTCGCTTCGAAGTCCTGTCCTGTACGGGCCGCTTTGGCCGTCGTCTCCATCCGCGCCAAGAGATTGGCCATTGTCTCCAGACCGGTGGCCCCCCTGGCCTGGTCCAGAAACTCCCCGGCCCGCGGGTGCATCATGGCCCCGCAGCCCGGCAAGACCAAAACCAGAACAGCAACGACTATCAGAAGGTGTACGCGCATTTCCATCCCTCTCCCCCTCACCCTCCCCTTTCCTCCAGGGAGAGGGCTGTGGGCTCCTCAAAATATCGCCGAGACAATCTCCCGCAGGCTTCGCTGCATGTCGGCATCGTCCGTGATCGGACGAATGATGGCGGCCTCGCAAGCTCGCGGGGGGGCAATCCCTTTTCGGATCAGGTGCCCCGCATAGATCAGGAGCCGCGTGCTGACACCCTCTTCCAGACCATGGTTCTTGAGATTGCGGACTTTCTCCCCGACCTTGACCAGCGCCACGGCGATGTCCTTGTCCACGCCCGACTCACGCTCGATGATGCGGGCCTCCAGCTCGCGGGGCGGATATGTGAACTCGATCGCCATGAACCGTTGCTTGGTGCTTTGCTTGAGGTCCTTGAGCACGCTCTGGTAGCCCGGGTTGTAGGAGATGACGAGGAGAAAATCATCCACCGCCTCGACCAATTGCCCCTTCTTCTCAATCGGCAGGATTCGCCGGTCGTCGCTGAGCGGGTGGATAATGACGGTGGTATCCTTGCGGGCCTCGACGATTTCGTCCAGATAGACGATGGCTCCGTGTTTGACCCCCAGCGTCAGGGGGCCGTCCAGCCACAAGGTCTCCTCGCCCTTGAGGAGATACCGGCCGACCAGATCGGAGGCGGTCAGGTCTTCGTGGCACGCCACGGTGATCAAGGGGCGGCCGAGCCGGTAGGCCATGTACTGAACGAACCGGGTCTTTCCGCAGCCCGTCGGTCCCTTCAACATGACGGGCATCCGCATCTCGGCGGCCGTCTTGAACAGCCCGACTTCTCCGTTCACCTCGGCGTAAAACGGATCGGTCGTCACCCGGTACTGTTCGATTCCCTGCTCTAAACCCTTTGCCAAACGGCTCCCTCCATCCGAATCGCTACGGTCACATTCATTATAGTGGGAGCGTACCGCCGACTCAAGGGCGAAGGCTTTCCAGCCCTCCCTTGTCGGATCGAGACCTGAGCGGTATACTTAAACCATGTCGGCGATCGTAGAATTCCGCCGGTTAGGCGCTCCGCCACTGGTATTCGGTTTTGCCCTGCTGTTCCTGCCCGGCTGCGTCACTTCCCAGTTGGTTACCGCTGAGATGGAACCCCGGATCGCACGGGATATTCCATTCGAGTCCCTCAAGGCAGAGCCGGAGAAGTTCAAAGGACGATTGTTCGTCCTGGGGGGGAAAGTCCTCAGCGCCAAGAGGCTCAAGGAAGGGACCCAAATCGAGGTCCTCCAATTGCCGCTCGATCGGACGGATGCGCCGATCATGAACCTGGTCAACTCAAAGGGCCGGTTTTTGGCCTACCAAACGGAGTTCCTCGACCCGGCCAAGTTCCCGGCGGGCACCCAGGTCTCGATGATCGTGGAAGTGACGGGCAGCAAGACCCTGCCTTTGGACGAGGTGGACTATACGTATCCCACCTTCAAGATCAGCACGCTCAGGATCTGGCCGGAATACGACTATGGATACTGGTGGCCATCCTCGCGCCCCTATCTCTACCGCTACCCGTACCACCCCTTTTACCCCTATTGGTGGGACCCCTGGTACTGAAGTTATCACGGCGGACTGATTATATAGGACTCGACGAGCCGGATCGGATGGTAGGCGAGCTTGGCGCGACGGAGGCCTTCCAGGACTCACTGAGCTATTGACTTCCATAATAGTTTCAATTATAAAGATAACAATGCTATAGATGTGGAGTTGAGTTATGGGTGCAATAGCTGTTTCCAAAAAAGAAGAACAGCAGATCGAACGCTTGTGCAAGGAGCTTAACATACCAACCAAATCCGGACTGATTCGCGCTGCCTTGAAGACTCTGGAGAAGAAGACGGAGGAAGAACGGCTTCGCCGTGAGGTTCAGGAATCCGTTCGACGGTGCGGAGCGGCCGACAAGGAGGAAAACCGCGTGCTCTTTCCTGCCGGCATTGCGAACCGTGCCTCCGAGGATTAATGGAGATCAGGCGTGGTCGCCTCTACGTCGTAGACTTCAACCCACGGGTCAAAACGAAACCCGGCAAGCTCCGCCCTGCTCTGGTGCTTCAATCCGACATCGTAAACGAGGCAGGGTATCCCTCCACCATCATCATCCCCACGACCTCCAAGCTCGTCGAGAACCCCGGCATCCTGAGACTCCGCCTCGGCAAGGGAGAAGGCGGCCTGGATCAAGAGAGCGATCTTCTCCTAGGGCAATTGATCGCCGTGGCCAATGAATCCTTCCATCGAAAAATAGGGGCCCTCTCGGACAATTTACTGGATGCGGTGGAACAGCGGATCCGCATCATCCTCAGGCTCTGACTCTACGGGCTGACGATGTAGGACTCGATCAGTCTGAGTGGATTGTAGGCGAGCTTGGCGCGGCGGAGGCCTTCGAGCCCTGAATCGTCCATGGTGTTGATCAGCTCATAGCCCTCCAGCTCGCGGCAGAGTTCGCGGAAGATGAACTGCGAGAGCCCCTTCACGGTGCGGTCGGCGATTTCGAACAAAATACAGAAGACGGCCCCCTCACCCTCCCCTCTCCCCTGAAGCAGGGGCGAGGGACTCGTGGAGGTGAGGGGATAGCCGAACGTGTAAGCCGCCACTCGTCCCTCGATCTCCACAACCCGTCCTACTAATCCAAGCTCAGCGGCGTAATGAATGCCGGTTCGATGGGCCGACTCCGCATCGGCGGCCAGGTGCCGGGCCAGATCGGAGGCCCCATTCTGCTTCACACCCTGTTGCCACTGCCGGAACAAGTCCAGGCACGCGCCTATATCCTCAGGCCGGAAGGCCCGAAACATGGGACGCGATCCCTTGACGCAATGGTTGTAGGATACGCGCTGTCCCTTATAGCGGTCTCCATGCAGCCCGACGAGAGCATCCCGTTGGTAGAGGTAGTCTGCTCCTTTGGGCACGACGCGATACCCTTGCGCCCGGCAACGGTTGGCTAGACTCTCGGGAGTATTTTCGATGCGGGTCAGGGCCGGGTTCCGATTGCGGTCGGCCAGGAAGGCAAACGCCTGTGTCGTTGCTGATCCGCCCGGGTCCGGTCCGAGGGGCGGGAGGGCCAGGAAACTTCCCTCTTGGTTGCCGGCCAGCAGGCAGCGGTGTCCTGCCAGTTCCATCCATTCGTACCGGAACAGACCCTGCCAGATAAAGTGGTAAGGGAAGGAATAGGCCGCGAGCGGATCGCCTGAAGCGCAGTTTGCAAGAAGCAGCGGCTCCAGCCAACGGCGGTCCTCCAGGGTGAGCGGATGAATGGCCGGAACCGGCACGCGCTACTTCGTTGAGAGCGGGACGGAAGAACGCAACCCGGTCGTGACACGATCGAGGGGTCTCAGGACGATGACATCATCCTGGAACGCGCCGATCAATTGCCGGTGGGCAAGGAATGTCCGGACGATGGCATCGGATTCAAGGAGCGCAGCGGTCCGCGCCACATAGGCCCGTGACTCCGGACTGTCGAGGTTGTCCCGGATGAACGGGCACTTGCTGTCCCACCCCATGACCACCGCGGCATGGGTCGCATCCCACATGACCACCACTGGATAGAGACGGCAATCGAGAGGACGATCCTCGTAAATTCCGCACCGGCCTGTCGCGGGCACAAACGCCGGGCAGAGATAACCGTCTCCATGGGGCACAACCCGTACCTTCGACCCCCCATGATCAGGAAACGCGTCGGGAGAGATACCACGGGTAATGGCTGCCTGAATTTCTTCTCGGGTGAAATATGGCCGGAGGACACTGTCGAACTCAGGAAACCGGCAACAGACGTCGCAGGCGAAACAGACCTGACTCGGCACGATCTGTTCGACGACTACCGGAATTTCTCGTAAGTTCTGCGAGGCCATTCGAATGTGAATTGTACCGTATGCCGTCTTGGCACGCCAGCGACCCCTTGTGCCGGCAGAGTCCGGCATGTTAGGATGCGCTTGATTTGAAGAGGTCTTAGTGGAGTCACCCCACAGCCACATCGGCTCCATCGCAAGCCGGGTCCAGGAAGCTCTGAACGGCATCAGGCCTGCTCTGCAAATGGACGGCGGCGATTGCGAACTGGTCGAAGTGGCCCCTGACGGCACGGCCATGGTGCTTCTCAAGGGCGCGTGCATGGGGTGTCCTTCCTCGACCATGACCGTGACGATGGGAATCGAGCGCCGGATCAAGGCCAGCGTTCCCGAGGTTAAGCGTGTGGTGGCGGTCTAGGCCTTCGCCTTGGGAGTGATGGACCGCTCAACCATACCGGGTGACCCACTGACCGGAAACCCGCCGCACGGTTTGCTCACCGATACCGCACGCGACAACAGCCGCCGGATTCGGGACCACCTGAAAAATGAAGGCCTGTTCGATGGCGCCACATGGCGCATTTCCCCCATCCCCTTTCTCCTGACTCCGACCGACCTGGCGACAATCCAGGCGCTGGGTCATCATCTCTACACCTTCACGCGATCCCTGAACCATCTCTACTACGAGAGCATCCGCGGCCTCCAACCCTCCTGGGTGGCCGAGTACCTGGACCAAGGAAAGCCGGCCGACCTGATTGCCTACGCGCGCATGAACCGGTTGCACAATGCCCTACCGGGCGTGATCCGTCCCGACTTGATCCTTACCGAGAACGGCATGATGATCAGCGAGCTGGACTCCGTCCCCGGCGGAATCGGCATCACCGGTTGCCTTGCCCACATCTACGCTGAACTGGGCTGGTCGGTCGTCGGCGGTCGAGAAGGCATGGTCAAGGGGTTCGCCCGGATGATCCGGGGTCTCCATGCCGAACGATCACAGTCATCAACGGCTTCCCTCGCCATCGTCGTGTCCGACGAGGCCAAGGATTACCGGCCCGAGATGGCGTGGCTTGCCGCAAGACTGCGCGAAGCCGGCCTTCCAACTGAGACCGCCACGCCCCAGGACGTGATCTTCACGGAGGAGGGTCTGTTCCTTTCCAGCCCCACACCCCTCTCGGCACTCTATCGGTTCTTCGAACTCTTTGATCTCAAAAATATCCCCAAGGCCGAACTTCTCTTGTACGCCGCTAAGAAAGGCCGCGTCTCGCTGACCGCCCCCATCAAGCCATGGCTCGAAGAGAAGATGGCCTTCGCGCTCTTGCATCATCCGGTGCTCGAACCATTCTGGAGCCATGCGCTCGGCTCGGAGACCTTCGATCTGCTTCGGCAGTGGATGCCCCGGACCTGGATCCTGGACCCGCGCCCCGTGCCCCCCTCCGCCGTGATCCCTGGACTCAGCGTAGGCGGACGAGGGGTGTCGGACTGGAAGGATCTCGCCGGACTGGGCCAGAAGGATCGCCGGTTCGTCATCAAGCCCTCAGGGTTTTCGGAATTGGCATGGGGCTCGCGCGGGGTGTCGGTCGGCCATGATCTGCCGCAACTGGAATGGGCGGGAGCATTGGAGACGGCTCTCGCTTCGTATCCCAGGAACCCTTACCTACTCCAGGAATTCCGCAAAGGGCGTCGGGTCTCCTGCCAGTACTACGATCCCGCAACGGACGAGATCGTCCCCATGCCGGGTCGCGTCCGGCTCTCCCCCTACTACTTCATGGCGGGAGACACGGTGGAGCTGGCCGGGATCCTGGCCACCGTGTGTCCCTTGGATAAAAAGCTGATCCACGGCATGACCGAGGCGATCATGGCTCCCTGCGCGGTCGCATCAGAATGATGACCCTCTATCACGTGCATTGGTGTCCCGAGTGCCAGATGGTCATGGACAAGCTGAAGGAACTAGGCATCCCGTATGAGAGCGTTATCGTACCCGACAGCCGTCCCATGCGTTCGCAAGTGTACGAGGTCTCGGGACAGTATTTCGTCCCCGTCCTCAAGGACGGCGACAGGGTGCTCAGCGAGACCCCTGAGATTCTGTCCTACCTGGAAACCATATACGGCCACAAGGTCGCGCGATCCTAGAACCCACCTGGGAGGCAGATACCGAGATGGAGACCTGGCGACATACCCTGGCAGAGAGCATCACCAAACCTGAGGAATTGGCCAAGCGCTTGGATGTGGACCCGGACGCCATCAAGGATGTGGTTGCGGAGTACCCGATGCGCGTCACGCCGATGTGGCTGAAGCTTATTAAAGAGAAAGGCGATGCCTTCTGGCGGCAGGTGGTCCCCGAGCCGGAAGAGTTGACCGATGAAAGCCCTGCGGATGACCCTCTGCACGAGGACCAGGACAGTCCCGTCCCCCACCTGGTCCACCGGTATCCGGACCGGGTCCTGTTTATGGTCACCAACCAGTGCCCGATCTACTGCCGGTTTTGTACCCGCAAGCGCTTGGTGGGCAAGCCCGGCTTTCTCAAGCAAGGCGAACTGGACCGCGTGGTGGCGTACCTGCAGGTCCATCCCGAAGTGCGCGACATCATCCTCTCCGGCGGCGACCCGCTCCTCCTGCCGGACCACCTCCTGGAGCGCATCCTCAAGGCCTTGCGGACCATTCCCCATCTCGAACTGATTCGAATCGGGTCGCGCGTTCCAGGCAGTTTGCCCGATCGGATCACGCCGGAACTCTGCGAAATGGTCAAGAAGTATCACCCGATTTACATGAACCTCCACTTCAACCATCCGGACGAACTGACGCCGGAAGTCAAGGCCGCGTGCGGGAGGCTCGCGGACGCCGGCGTGCCGCTGGGCGCGCAGACGGTGTTGCTCAAAGGGGTCAACGACGATCCGGCCGTGATGATGCGCCTCGTCCACCAGTTGCTGCTGGCTCGGGTGAAGCCCTATTACCTCTTCCAGGCCGACCTGACTCGCGGGACGAATCACTTACGCACGTCGGTCGAAACCGGTCTTGAGATCATCAAAGCGCTGCAGGGCCACACGAGCGGAATGGGCGTGCCCCACTTCGTGATTGATGCCCCGGAAGGCGGGGGCAAGGTCCCGCTCTTGCCGGCCGATTATCTGGTGGATCTTACGGAGGACAAGGCCACGCTCCGCAACTACGAGGGCAAGATCTACACCTATCCCCAACCGAACGGGGCGAACGGCACTTCCACCCGCTCGAACGGCAACGGGAACGGCCAAGAACGCCGGCTGACGCGCGAACTGCCGATGGTGGCGACGCCCTCCACCGGTTGCGGCATAGCCGACGCCATGCTCGGATGACCAAACCACCTCCCAAACGGGTTGCCCGAAAGCGCAACCGAGGGGTCCTGGCCTGGCAACAACTCCGCGCGCTCGTCCACGACGGCGTGATCTCGGCCAAGGCGCCGGTCGAGGAGCGTCAGTACCAACCCGCCAGCCTCGACCTACGCCTCGGCGACACGGCCTATCGCATGCTCAGCAGCTTCCTCCCCGAGCAGGCAGCCATCGCCTCGCGGCTCACGGTCCAAGACCTATACCAGGCCGATCTCCTCATGTACGACTTCGATCTGCGGCAGGGAGCGGTCCTGGAGAAGGGTCACGTCTATCTCATCCCGCTGGTGGAAGAGCTCGCGCTACCGAGAACGCTGGCCGGCAAGACCAACTCCAAGAGCACGACGGGGCGCCTGGACGTTTTCACCCGCACGATTACCGATTTTCACGCCCGCTTCGACGAGATCCGGCCGGGCTACCGCGGTAAGCTATACCTCGAGGTCGTCCCCCGCTCCTTTTCGATCAGGGTCAAAGCGGGCATGTGCCTTAATCAGCTCCGGCTCTTCAGCGGACTCCCGACGGTCGGCGACAGCGAGATTCGCGCGAGACACCGGACAGACCGCCTCCTCTATCGAGACGAGAAACCGCTTCCGGCCCGCGACCTCCGCATCGAAGACGGACTCTTTCTCCGCATTGATCTGAGAGGCGAGAGCGGGATCGTGGGATTCCGCGCCAAGAAGAACAGCCAGGTGCTGGACCTCTCCTTCATCGGCCACTACGATCCGACCGACTTCTGGGAACCCATCAATCGGCACCGCAACGATACCCTGTTGCTGGAGCCGGAGGACTTCTACATCCTGGCGTCGAAAGAGCGCATCCGGGTTCCCCCGGACTATGCCGCCGAGATGGTGGCTTACGAGGCCGCGTGCGGCGAGCATCGCACCCACTACGCCGGCTTCTTCGATCCAGGATTCGGATACGGCGCCGGGGACCTGCACGGGACGCCCATTGTCCTGGAAGTGCGACCTCACGATGTCCCGTTCCTCATCCACGACGGGCAGACCTTCTTCAAGGTTCTGTTCGAGCGGATGCACGAGCGCCCCGACAAGGTCTATGGCGTCGGTCTCGGCTCGTCATATCAGTTCCAACGACTGACGTTGAGCAAGCAGTTCAAACCCTATAGCGGGTAGAATCGGAGCGGCAGAGAGGGAGATGGACCGAGAACCCACACCAGACGACCGCCGGGACGAACACGAGGATGAAAGCGAGGGCGAGCGCCACGTCGTCGCACTCCAGAAGTTCGTCGGTTTCGTCATGATGGTGCTCGCCTGGCTCCAGCTCCTGGTGGCCGTGAGCAGCGGCTCCGAGGCGGACCATATGCCGTTCATCTACTACTTCGTCGGCCTCGTCATCTTCATAAACGGCACGGTCACGTCCTGGTACAAATACCCGATCATGGGCCTCGCAACGATCACGGGCCTCACCTTGATCTACCACATCAAATCCATCGGGTCCGCCATGCGATGGGAAAAGGAATTGGTGGTGTACGGCACGATCATTTACATCGCCGTCTTTATGTTCATAACCAAGAAGCCCGCGCGGCGAATCCGGACGCCCTTGGACCCGCCCCCATCGGCATGACCATCTCGGTCATCATTCCGACCCTCAATGAGGAACAGACTATCGGCGCAACCTTTGACCGGCTTCACCATCCGGCTTTTGCGGAGGTGCTGGTGGTTGACGGGGGAAGCTGCGACAAGACGCTGGAGAGAATCGCTGCGGCGGCCTCGAAGGCTAAAGTCCTGACGTCGTCGAAGGGCCGCTCCCGGCAAATGAATGCGGGCGCCGCCGACGCCACGGGAGACGTCTTGCTGTTCCTTCATGCAGACACCTTGCTGCCGCACACCGCCGCCGACGACATCCTCAACGCGATGGCCGACTCCCTGGTTGTTGGCGGGCGTTTCGATGCACGCCTCATGCCCGATCGCGGCCTGCTCTGGATCGTGGGCCGGATGATGAGCTGGCGCTCGCGTCTCACCGGTATCGCCACCGGCGACCAGGCGATCTTCGTCCGCCGGAAGGTCTTCGAGGCGCTCGGCGGGTTCCCCGACGTCCCGATCATGGAAGACGTGGCCTTCAGCCGAAGCCTCAAACGGGTTGGCCGGGCGGCCGCGCTGCGCAGTTGCGTCGTGACCTCACAGCGTAGATGGGAGCGTAACGGTCCCATCCGGACCATCCTCCTCATGTGGGGGCTCCGGCTGCTGTTCTTTCTCGGCGTCAGCCCAGATCGATTGAGGCAATGGTATGCCGACACGCGTTAATCGTCCCCTCTCCCCTCCGAGGGAGAGGGCGAGGGTGAGGGGGCTCTTCTAGAACGTCATGAGTACCGCATTCATCATCTTCGCCAAGGCACCGATCCCCGGCACAGTCAAGACGCGCCTGTGTCCACCTCTGACATTGGATGAGGCCGCGTCGCTGCACGGCACACTGGTGCTGGACGCAATCGAACGGACGAAGGGGCTGCAAGGGATCTCGCTGTACATCGCGGGTGCACCGGACCTCACGCACCCATTCTTCAAGGTCATGGAAGGCCGCTACGGGGCCCGTCTGCTGCTTCAGCGGGCGCCCGACCTGGGAGCGCGCATGAGACAGGCCATGCAGGACGCCTTCGATCAGGGTGCGCAAGATGTCTTGCTGACGGGAACGGACCTGCCCACGCTGCCGCGCGTGCATCTGGTTGAAGCACTCACGCTCATCAAGGCTCACGATGTCGTACTGGGGCCGACGACCGACGGCGGGTACTATTTGATCGGCCTGCGGAAGATGATCCCCGAATTATTCGACGGCATCGCGTGGAGCACGGCGTCGGTGTTGGCGGAGACGAAGAAGAAAATCGAAGCGGCGGGGCTCTCGCTGGGGCTGTTGCCCGAGCGCCGCGACCTCGACACGTTGGAGGATCTGAAGGCCTTCATCGCGCTCTGCGGCAAGGACCGGAATCTCACGAAGCGCACCGAAGGGGCATTGCGTCTCATCGCCACGCGCCTGAAAGACCGAGGAGTCTCCTAAAACACCCCTCTCCCCTTGCGGGAGAGGGCGAGGGTGAGGGGGAAATTAAGAGCGGGTCCTGTCTTCGTAGGGGCGGCCCCCAGTGGCCGCCCTTATGATGGGCACCCACAGGGGGGTGCCCCTACGCAGACGATTTGCTCCGCTCCGCCAGGGTCCCGCTCGGCGCCACCCGCAAGAGCGGAAGGCAGCATAAAGTGATTAGCTAGAGGAGTAGGCCATGTCTATTCTCCTGATTGAGGTAGTTCCACAAGGAATTATTTTCGGTGCTGACAGAAACATAACCCGCATGGGGAGTAGAGAAGACCAGTCCGTCGAATATCTTGGTCAATACCAACGAACAAAAGTTCTTCGCTGGCCGAAGAGAAAAGCGTTGGCGGGATATGTCGGAGCGGGACAAATCGGCGGAGAACCGACTGACGAGTGGCTCTATGAATTCATTGGAGACAATCGCGACTTCACTTCCATAGCAACCTTAGCCGAATCGCTACGGTCGCAGGTCGAGAGACAGCGCAGCCTTGATGAAGGAGACAGTAAAGCTCGGCTTCTAATTATCATGCTCGCTGGATTTGAAAAAAGAAACGACGTATGGGTTCCTATAATTAGAGAAGTCGCAAACTACCACAAACTCCACACTCACATATACGATAACGTTACTAAAAAGTTCCGGATCGGCGATGAAGTTCCTTTTTCCAAGGAAAACCTGTCCGATGTTGCACTGAGGGAATGCCTTAGGGAAGCAGCAAGTCGGTACGCCCCCTTCTGGATTCACCAAGGACAGGATCTGGGCACTTTCAATCTGCTCGAAGCCTTCCTTAAGGATGCATTCAAACTGCTGTGCAAAACTCACCCAGATCACACTCTTCCTCAAAATCTTTCTGACTGGGAACGGCAAGTACGAATGTCTATTCTGACTTATGCGGCATATTTCCAGGCATACCGAGAGACGAACGAACAATTGGTTGGTGGCGGTGTTGACACGATATGCATACCGTGGCCGGAGTAATTGGGGCAGACATAGTTCCCCAAGGAGCTTAAATCATGCCTCGATTCAATCATAAAGCGGTATGGGCGATGGTGGTGCTCACGCTGCTCATGCTGGCAGCGGGTGTGGAGGCGGCCGCCGTCGAGAAGGTCTGGAACTTCGATGGTGACGCTCCGGACTCACTCCCCAAGGAGTTTGCCATCGGGACGCTGTTCGATGGCCGTTCAGCAGGAGACTGGAAGGTGCTTCGCACGGACCAGGCGAAAAGCCCACCGCATGTACTGGGCCAGGTAGAGGGAAAAGGCGCGGAGCACGCGTACAAGGTGGTCATCGTCAGCGGAACTGATGGATCTGATGCCGACCTCGAAGTCTCGTTCTTGCCTGTTGACGGGAAAGCCGACATGGGCGGCGGCCTGATCTGGCGGGCGTCGGACGATCGGAATTACTACCTGACGCGTGCGAATCCCCTTGAGCAGAACATTCGGATTTACCGGGTCGTGAAGGGCATCCGTCATCTTCTGCAAAACTTCAATCAGACTATCTCACTGAAGCGGTGGCACACCTTTCGAGTCATCACCAGCGGATGTCAGATCCGGGTGCTGTATGACGAACGGCAGGTATTCGACCTCTGCGACAACACCTTCACGAGAGGTCGTGTCGGTCTGTGGACCAAGTCGGATGCGGTGACCTACTTCGACGACCTAAAGATCCGGGTGTTGAGATAAGGCGGTCTGGGCGATGGTGGTGCTCCAGCAGGTGCTGGGGTTCGTGTGGTACTCCCCGCCGCTGTTCATGAATCTGTGGCTGGAGGGGATCGGCAAAAAGCAGTCAGACCTCAATCAGTCCGACCCTGTCCCGTTCATCGCTGCCGTCGTGGGCGCGATCGCGTTCTGCTATATCCTGGCGTGGGTGAACGACAAGGCCAAAGCCGCATCGGCCAAAGACGGCGCGCTCGTCGGCGGCCTGATGTGGCTGGGCTTTCTCGCCCCGGCGCTGGCCGTCCACTACAAGTTCATCGGCCTGTCGTGGCTGGCGATCGGTGTGGACACGGGCAAGGAACTCGTCGGCGCCGTGCTCACGGGCGCTATCCTGGCGGTCTGGAAGAAATAGCCGCACCGTTCAACCTTTTCCCTCCACTGACTGTCTATGAGTATAGAAGGGGCAACTCACCGGCCGGCATTGACTCAGTGATATTGTAGTGCTAGCATTCATGTGGTAGTACTTTAGTCAGGAGGTAAGAATGTCTGCATCAACGCTTACCCGCAAGGGCCAGGTCACGATCCCCAAGACGATTCGCGACCGCCTGAAGGTCAAGGAGGGCGAGAAAGTGTTTTTCGTGATGCGGGGGGACGACGTGGTGCTCAAAGTTCTGCGGGGTACCATCCTGGATCTCAAGGGATCGGTCAAGGCGTCCGCGCATCCGGAAGATTTCGAGGCTATTCGGCGGTCCGTCAAGAAGGCTGTCTCGGCCAGGGTCGCCCGGCATGGCTAGTCTGTTCGTTGACACCAACGTCTTCCTTCGATACTTGACCAACGATGATCCCATCAAAGCGAAGCGGGCCGATTCGCTGTTTCGAGACGCCGTACGGGGAAAGATCACGCTAACCACCAGCCTCTTGGTAATCGCCGAGATCGTCTGGACGCTGGAATCCTTTTACAAGCTGGAGAAGCAGGCGATTGCGGCAAAGGTCGAGAGGATCCTGAATACCCCCAATCTGGAATGCGGAGAGGCCTCTCTCATTTTCACGGCGCTTGACCTCTATGTTCATCACAACATTGATTTCATCGACGCCTACCACGCCTTCCACATGAAAGATCGCGGTCTCACGCGGATTCTCACGTATGACCGCAAACACTTTGCGCGGGTTCCATGGCTTGAAATCGTGGAGCCCTAGTTCGGCAACGGTGTCAGGTACTGTTATTGACTTGCTGACGACAAGCCACGTATTCCACGAACGCAAGCGCGAAGATTACCAGATTGGCCTCGCGCGCCGAGCCGATGAGGACGACAAGACGCTTACCCTGGCGCTGGTCAGGAAAGTGCTCCGAATCGGCCATCGTAAGGATGTTTATCGGTAGTCGCCGGCCACCCAATCTGTCCTGCTCGACAATCCGCAATTCCAGGTGTAATGTTCCGTGCACATTCAGCCGTGAACGCGCAATCTCAACAGGGCAACAAGGGTTGGTGGCATGACCATTTGGTGAAGGGCCACCGGCTGGAGCATTTGGCACGCCGGCTCTTTCCTCTTCTGCCTGCCTCTCCGCGTTGCAAAATCTGCTACGTGCCGTTTGCGGGATTCGGAGTGCCGCTTCGCTTCCTGGGATGGAGCCCCTCGCGCAAGAATCCGCGCCTCTGTACGTGGTGCTGCGAGCGAATGCCGCTGGGCGGCGCCGAGGTGGACATCGCGGTCCTATTCGCGGATGTCCGCAACTTCACCACCCTGGTCGAGCAACTGCCCGGTCCGGATGCGGCGGCGCTGGTGAACCGCTTCTACCAGGCGGCGACCCAGGTGCTGATTGACCACGACGCCATCATTGATAAGCTCCTGGGGGATTCGGTCATGGCCTTGTTTATCCCGGGCGTCGCCGGGCCCGCCTATCGGGACATGGCCGTGCGGGCGGGCGAGGCGCTGTTGCGGGGCGTCGGATATGGAACGCCGGACGGGCCGTGGTTGCCGTTGGGCGTGGGTATCCATGCCGGGCCCGCCTTCGTCGGCAACGTGGGCGCCGGAGGTGTGGTGGACTTCACGGCGATCGGCGACACGGTCAACGTGGCAAGCCGCATCCAGGCGCAGGCCTCGGCGGGCGCGATCCTGATGAGCGAGACCGTCTATGCCGCCGTCACCGGCCGCTGCGGCGAGCTGGAGTCGCGCGCGCTCACGCTCAAAGGCAAGCAGGAACCTGTTGCCGTGCGGGAGATCCGACTCTCTGTCGGCTAATACGTGAGAGCAGAAAAGAACTCAGTCACCTTAGGACCCGTTTAGAAGGAGGACACAGTGATGGAACCTGGTCGGCCGCTGTTTATGCCGGTGATCCTCGGCACCACCCGCCAAGGGCGGATGAGCGTCCACGCGGCGAAGCTGGTGTTGGGGGAGATCGCCAAGCGAGCAGGAGTCGAAACCGAGCTGATTGATATTGCGAAACTACCTCTTCCTACCACGGACGCCGGCGAGGCCGTCAAGGATGCAAAATTTTCAGAAGTGATGAACCGGGCCGACGCGCTGGTGATCGTCGCGCCGGAGTACAACCACGGCTATCCGGGGTTGCTCAAGCACGTCCTCGATAGCTGCTTGAAAGAGTACATTCACAAGGCGGTTGGGATTGCCGGCGTGTCGGCGGGCCCGTTCGGCGGTTCGCGCGTGATACAGAACCTACTGCCGGTGATGCGTGAACTAGGGCTGGTAAACATCTTCTGGGACGTGAACTTTTCGAGCGTGCAAAATGTATTCGATGAGAACGGAAAGCTGAAAGACGACGCGTTTCTGCGAAGGATCGAGAAGTTCCTCAATGAGCTGATCTGGATGGCGAAGACCATGCGCTACGGGCGCGAGCATATCCAGGTCGCGTGACGGAGGTCGGAATGCCAACGAAACCCATGACCTGTCCGGAGTGCGGGGTGACGATGAACCACCACGCCGAGAAACTGGTGGACCCGTACCTGCCTCAACACGCAGCCTTGGTTGACCCCAAGCTGGGCGGGATGATCGAGGAGACCCATACCTGCCCGGAGTGCGGCAAGGGGCATTCTTGCCCGGGCCGCTGACACAGCGTAAGGCTCAGTAGCAGTTTGTGATGATCTGCCCGCCCATTTGAATACTCTGGCAGTTCAACGGGCGCGAGAATTGCGGGGGCGGCTGACGGTTCTGATAGTAAGAATTCCACTGCTGCTGCAATTGGTTTTCGAGGCGGCGTTGCGGCTGCTCCATCCAGTACCAAGCGGGCGGGGTCAACCCGGAGCCGGGCGAAGAGGTGGGGGGAAGCACGTCTGCCGCCGGAGGGGCTTGGGCCTGCGGGGTCTGCGTATGAATCACCACCGGAACAGGGCTCGTGCCTTCTCTCGTCGGGGCGGTCGAAGCGCAACCCGACCCCAGCAACCCCAGGCCCACGACGAGACTGATCACAAAGACCCTCAAAGACGGTCTCCTTAGTAATATCCTGACGCCGTCCGTCCTCCCTCGTCAAGGGATAATCGTCTATAGTTGCAGCCGAAGCCCCGAAGATGTTACACACCCTGTGCTCCGAATTGGCCCGTTCGCAGTCGAATCATGAGGAGACAAGACAATGAGTGATCCGAAGCACAAGAGCCACGACCTCCTCGACGGTCCCGACCGGGCGCCGGCCCGCGCCATGCTCAAAGCTGTCGGGTTCACCGACGACGACCTGTCCCGTCCGCTGGTGGGAGTCGCCAACACCTGGATCGAAGTCATGCCGTGCAACTATCACCTCCGGCGCCTCTCCGAAAAGGTGAAGGCGGGCATCCGCGCCGCCGGCGGCACTCCCATCGAGTACAACACCATCGCGGTCTCCGACGGCATCGCGATGGGGACGGAAGGGATGAAAGCCTCGCTGATCAGCCGCGAGGTCATCGCCGACTCCATCGAGCTGGTCGCGCGCGGGCATTTGTTCGACGCCGTCGTGGCGCTTTCGGGCTGCGACAAGACGATCCCCGGCACCGTGATGGCGCTGGCCCGCCTGGACCTCCCCTCACTTATGCTCTACGGCGGGTCGATCATGCCCGGTCGGTTCCAGGGCCATGACGTCACGATCCAAGACGTCTTCGAAGCGGTCGGGGCACATGCGGCCGGGAAGATGACCGACGCGGAGCTTCGGGACCTTGAAGACCACGCGTGCCCGGGGGCCGGAGCCTGCGGGGGGCAGTTCACGGCGAACACGATGGCCATCGCCTTCGAGTTCTTGGGCATCTCGCCGATGGGCTATAACGGGGTCCCGGCCATGGACCCGCGCAAGGACGAGGTCGCGTTCAAGTGCGGACAGATGCTGATGGAGCTACTTCGGCGGGGTCTCCGACCGCGCCAGATCATTACACGTGCCTCGCTGGAGAACGCGATTGCGGCGGTTGCCACGACGGGAGGCTCTACGAACGCCGTGTTGCACCTCTTGGCCGTTGCGCGAGAGGCGGGCGTGGACCTGAGCATTGACGACTTCGACCTGATCAACCGGCGCGTGCCGCTGCTCGCCGACCTCAAACCCGGCGGCCGCTTCATGGCCGCCGATCTTTGGGCCGCAGGAGGTACCACGTTGGTCGCCAACCGTCTGCTGGAAGCAGGAGTCCTTCATGCCGATCAGCTCACGGTTACGGGTAGGACGATCGGCGAGGAGGCACGACAAGCGACCGAGACGCCGGGCCAGCAGGTACTGCGACCGCTCGCCAAGCCGATCAAGCCCACCGGCGGGATGGTCATTCTCAAAGGGAACCTCGCGCCGGAGGGCTGTGTGGTCAAGGTTGCGGGCCACTCGATGATGTCATTCAGGGGGCCCGCCAAGGTCTTCGACCGGGAGGAGGACGCCTTTGCCGCAACACAACGACACGAGATCAAGGCAGGCGATGTGGTGGTGATCCGTTACGAAGGGCCGGAGGGTGGGCCGGGCATGCGCGAGATGCTGGGTGTGACGGCCGCCATCGTGGGCGCGGGCTTGGGAGACTCAGTGGCGCTCCTGACCGACGGCCGTTTCTCAGGCGCCACGCATGGCCTGATGGCCGGCCACGTCGCTCCCGAAGCGGCAAGAGGCGGCCCCATCGCGGCCCTTCGAAACGGCGATATCATCCTGTTCGACGTGGCCACTCGAAAACTTAATGTTGAACTTTCACAAGATGATATTAAGTCACGACTCAGCCAGTGGAAAGCACCGACTCCTCGATACACTACCGGCGTCATGGCCAAATACGCCCGGCACGTATCCTCGGCCTCCGAAGGCGCGGTGACGAGCTAGTTTTGGTAGAACTTTTTGATGGTTTCGACGACGTAGGCCTGCTGGTCGGCGGTGAGTTCGGCGTAGATGGGGAGCGCCAGGGTTTCCAACGCAGCCCGTTCTGATTGCGGGAAAGCACCCTGGCGGTAGCCAAGGTTCTGGTAGCAGGGCTGTAAGTGGAGCGGGGTCGGGTAATAGATATCCGTTCCCACGCCCTTCTCCTTCAAAAAGTCTCTGAGCTGATCCCGCTGTGTGACACGGATGACGAACTGGTTATGGACGTGACGATTGCCGGCCGTCACGAGGGGCAGCGCGACCCGATCCAGGAGATCGGCCTCCTTAAACAGCGCTTCGTACCGGGCCGCGTTCCGCCGGCGACCCTTCGTCCATTCCTCCAAATGCGTGAGCTTGACGCGCAGCACGGCCGCCTGGAGCGCATCCAACCGGCTGTTCATCCCGATCAGCTCATGGACGTACTTCACGCGGCTGCCGTGGACCCGCAACATGCGGACGCGCTCGGCCAGACCTGGATCGTTCGTGGTGACCATCCCGCCGTCGCCGAACCCGCCCAGGTTTTTGGAGGGAAAGAAACTGAAACAACCCGCTTGGCCGATCGCGCCGGCGTTCCGGCCATGCCGCGCAGCCCCGATCGCCTGGGCGGCATCCTCAATCACGGGCAGTTTCCGCTGGGCCGCGATCTGCAGAATCGGCTCCATCTCCGCGCACTGGCCGAACAGATGGACCGGCATGACGGCCTTGGTCCGCGACGTGATCGCCGCGTCAAGGAGAGCCGGGTCCATGTTGAAGCTGTCCGACCTGATGTCCACGAACACGGGCTTGGCGCCCAGGCGCGAGATGGATCCGGCCGTGGCGAAGAACGTGTACGGGACCGTCACGACCTCGTCTCCAGGCCCCACACCGCAGACCATGAGGGCCAGCAAGATGGCATCGGTGCCGGAGGCCACCCCGACGGCATGCGCAGTGCCGACGTACTGCTGTATCTCTTTTTCCAGATCCGCGACGCGCGCCCCCAGGATGAAGGCCTGCTCATCGCAGACCGACTCCAGCGCGGCCATGATCTCCGCGCGGATCGGCCGGTATTGTGCCCGTAAGTCCAGCAACGGAACGTTCACGCTTTGCTCCTCCTAGGAAACGGCCAGCAGCTTACCATAAAGTTGTTCGTATTGCGTCACCATCTCGTGGATCTCAAACTCGACCGGCAGGTCGTCGCCGTTTCGACCGACCCGCTCCGTCCGACCGGCGGTCTGCAACGCCCGGCACACACGATCAGCCAGTCCCCCCACGTCGCCCGGTTCACAGAGCCAGCCATGTTGCCCCTCCATGATGGCCTCGGCCGCTCCCCCCGCTCTCGTGGCGACGACCGGGAGCCCGCTTGCTCGCGCCTCCAGCAGCACCCGGGCCAACCCCTCCCAATGAGAGGTCAAGAGGAACACATCCAACGCCCGCATCACTGCCGGGATATCCCGACGCCACCCGACGATCCGGACTCGATCTTCCAACCGAGCGTCCCGGATGCGCTGCTCGACGGCGCTCCGGAGTTCTCCATCCCCGACCAGCGCGAAGCGGGCCGACGGGAGCTCGGCACAGACGCGGGCCGCAACCTCCACGAAATCATGCGGGGCCTTCTGAGGCTTGAGGCAGGCCACCATTCCCACAAGGACATGTTCGGACCCGGCGCCTAATTCCGCGCGTACCCGCTCGCGCGCCGAAGACGCGAGCGGAGCGTGAAACGGTCTGGGATCAATCCCCGGCCGAATCACGGTGACATTTGATCGTGAAAACAACCCCCACCGGACGCCGGCCTCAATGTCCGCCTGCGCGACCGCCACCCAGTGCGTCGTCACCAGGCCGGTCAGACGCTCCAGGCCGATCAGCAGACGCCGAAGCCAGGCCGGCTGGCCCGGCGTGACGCCGAAACCATGAACCGTGTGGATGATGATGGGGACGCCCGCCAGCCAGGCCGCCCAGCGGCCCACGATCCCGGCCTTGGAGCTGTGCGTGTGGACGACCGCAGGTTGCAACCGGCGGAGCAGGCGCGCCAGCACAACCATAGCCCGCAGATCCCGGAACGGCCGAATCGCGCGCTCCAAGGCCGGGACGATCACGACCTCGACGCCCGGCAGTGCCTTTGCCTCGTCGGTCAGCAATCCTCCGGGACCGGTCACCAGGATCGGCCGGAATCTGGCGCGATCCAGGTGGGCGACGGTGAAGAGCGCGACCTCCTGCGCCCCGCCGAGCTCGAGCTTGGTGATGATGTGGCAGATCGTCTGCACGGTGGACATTCAAGCCCGCAGCTACTCTGCGTGTAGCTTCTCCGCAAGCCTCTTGCCTTGCGCGATGGCGTCTTCCATCGAGGTATGCTCCCACCGCCCGTACCGCCCGATCGAATGGATCCCGCGACGCTCCAACTCATCCAGGATGGCGGGGATGGCGTGCGCGCGGTGCTTGTCGAAAAGGACATAGGCGTACTTGATGTCACGCACATCGGCCACCACGATCTCATCGTCGGGCCGAAAGATGCCGGCCCGTTCCAGCCCTGCCCGGATTTGCTGGAGCAAGACCGGAGGAGGGACGACCGCGGTCGGCCGGTGGGAGACCTCCACGTAGAGGGAACTGCACCCGGGAGGCCCGAGGGCTGGCGAGAAGTTCATGGGGAACCCGGCCCGGTAAAACGGAAACTCGGGCTCGGGGAAATAGATCCAGTGTTTGTCGGAGACCTGTTCCCGCGACACCCCGAGGTTGACGTTGTAGACCGACACCCAGCGAAGCCCGGCCGCCGCTTCCCGGATCGCCGGGGGTAGGTCCGTGCACCGGTGGACCAACTCCGGAACGGGAATTGTGGAGACGAGCGTCTCGTACTCCTCCAGCCGTTCCCCTTGACGCCCATCATGGAACGTCGCCCGGCGGCGCTTCGTCTCGATCTCGACCAGTTCGACGCCATAGACGATTTCGCGCACGCCGGGCAGAAAGGACTCCGGCAGGGCACTGATACCGCCACGCGAAGGGTAGAGAAAGGACGGGTTATACCCGAAGGCCTTGTCCTTGATCCCCAACGCCCCGTTCACCACGTCCTTCAAGTCCGGCTTCGGCACGAGCCAGGACACCCAGTCCGACGTCAGTTCGTCCAGCGGCACCTGCCAGAGCTTCTCGTTGAACGGGACCATGAAGTGCTTGGCCATCCCCTCGCCGAGGTTGTCCAAGATCCAGGCTTTGAAGGACCGATCCTCCGGCGGTGGTGTGCCTGAGGCATTCGCCGGGTTCGTGAGGGTGGCGATGAAACCCACCAGACACTCGCGAACTACTTCGGGCGGCAACCCGAAGGTATTGACCTGAAAGGGATACTCCGTATAGGTGCGATGCGAGTAAATGTAGGATCGGCGGCTGTGCTTCTCCAGGCGGCCGCTGAGAAGACCCTCGACCAACGCCTTGATTTCGGCCTGGCGGAAGTGCAGGAGATGCCCGGTCATATCGAAGGTGAACCCGTCCATCTGATACGACCGGCAGAGCCCTCCCGCCTCTTTCTCCTTCTCCAGCACGCGACAGACGCGGTCTCCAAGGTGATACGCCGTGCTGAGTCCCGCGAGACCGGCTCCGACGATCAGGATCATGGCGCCCTCCCGTCCGAGCTTGCTGGACCCGGCCTTTCGATCACATGGGCCGGGAGATTCATCACCTCCAGTGCCCCAGACTTCCCGGCGGGGTCTCCCGGAAGGCCGGCCCCCGATGAGCGCGACATGTCGATGCGCTTGAGCCATGCCGCCGCCAGGACCGCCAGGATCGTCGTCGTCGCAATGAGGGCTGCGGCCGTTTCCGTGGACGCAAACATCGCCAGCAGCGCGACCCCGCCTAAGGCGAGCGCCATTCCGTAACTCACTACGACCACCTGGGGCACCGAGAGGGCCCACTGCCGCAGCCGCAACGCAAAGTGATCCGGACTCCCCAAAAACACCGGAATCCCCCGTAGCCAGCGGACGTACATGACGAACAGCGTGTCGAACACCGGGACGCCGAGGATCAGGACGGGCGACAGGATCGCCACCGGGTTCACGGCCGTGTACTTTCCGATCATCGCCATGGCCCCCAGCATCAGCCCCAGAAAGAGGGACCCGGCGTCTCCCATGTAAATCGAAGCCGGGTAGAAATTGTACCGGAGAAACCCCAGGAGACTTCCCGCCAGCGCCGCCAGCATCACCGCGACCGCCGTGTCATGATTCAGGACCGCCACGACGAAGAGCCAGGCGCAGGCGATGATCCCGATCCCACCGGCCAGCCCATCCATGACATCAATGATGTTCAAGGCGTTGATGATACCGATCATCCAAAATACCGTGAGGAGAATGTCCAGCCACTCCGGAAACGCGGTGATCTCGATGCGGATCCCGCTTCGAATCAGGACAAAGACCGCGATGAGCTGACCGATCAGCTTCGACATCGGCGAGAGAACCCCGAAGTCGTCAATCAGACCCAACATGACCATGAGGGTGCCGGCCAGGACCAACCCCAACACATCCTGGCGGAACTCAAAGGTCAAGGCCAGGCTGATCAGGAACGCCAGGTACAAGGCGAGCCCCCCGAAGTACGGGACCGGTTCGACCTGGTGCTTGAGCCGGCCGTCCGGACGATCCACGATACTGAAAAGGAGGGCGGCACGACGCGCGAGGGGCACCCCATACAAGGAAAGCAGAAGGGCCAGGACGAAGGTCAGGACATAGAGGAACATCAATCAGCCCTCGATAGCAGACCAGACCGTCTTGATGGCTTCGTGCACAAAGGTCTTCGCGTCACGTCGGCGCATCCACCATCCGGCCGAATCAAAATACCCGTCTTCCACGGGGTATGCGAAAAACCGCGGGCCTGCGGAACCGGCGGCCTTCTCGAAGATCCGCTTGGCCCTGCCTGTATGAAAGTTGGACGTCACGAGAATGACCTCTTTCGCGCCTCTGCGCTGAAGAACCGGGACCACCGCAGCCGCCTCCTCCCCCGTGGACTCGGAGTCATGCTTGACGATCACGATGCGTCCGGGGGGCACGCCCAGATATTTGGCATGCCGGGCCATGACCTCCGCCTCGTGCGTCCTGAATCCCATCGGCGCCCCGCTGAGCACCAACACTGGAGCCAAGCCACGGCGATAAAGTCCCACCGCATGACTCACGCGCGCCCCGTCGCGCGTTTCCCCTGCCAGGACAAGGATCGCATCGGCCCGGTGGAGGGGATCCTCGGTGATCAAGGCTTGTCCCAAGGCTTGAAGGCCCAGCGGCACGCCCAGAACCAGCGCGCCTGCGATCATGCCGCCCCAGAGCAGCCGCCTTAACCATCCCGGGAGTATCACGTCGTCACACCGGCATAGAGCATGTCAAGATGCGTTCGATATCTGCCCTCCGAGTGCTGCTCCGCGACACGCTGCCGCGCGGACCGCCCCAATGCGTCGCAACGTTGCGGGTGCCGCAAGAGAGCGATCACCGCCTCGGCGATCTGCTCGGGATCCGGCTTGACACGGACACCCGTCGTGTCGTCCACAAGCCGCCATGTGAGCCCGACATCCGTGGCCACCGACGCCGCGCCGCAGGCCATCGCTTCGAGCAGGCTCTGGGAAGGATAATTGTCCTGCCGCTGGAGAGACATGAAGACGCGGGCTTTGCCCAAAATCGGCGCGAGGTCCGCGTGAAACCCGAGCGTGACCACGTCCTTCAGTTTCAACCGATCCAGGGCCTGCTCCACCAGCGGCCCGAGCGGGCCCTCTCCCAGCAGAAAGAACCGGGCGGACGGAACCGCACGACGGATGGCCGACACGGCCTCGAGGAAGAGCAGCGGGTTCTTCTCCTCCACCAGGCGCCCGGCAAAGACCACCCAGGGTTCCTTCTCCGGCGCCGGGCGAAAGTGGTCCAGGTCCACGACGCTCCCGGCCGAGACGACAATCTTCTCGCCGGACACCCCGCGCTGGATCAGATCCGCGCGCACGTTCTCTGTAAGGGCATCGATCCCGGCGCAGCGGCCCAAGGCGAACCGGTACACCGGCAGGGCCCAGAGCGGCCCGACCACCATCGCAAGGTCGGGGCTTACGACGGAGATCACGGTACGATGATCCGGACGCGCCAGCATCAGCGGCAAGCCCACATACGCTCCCCCTAAGACCATATGGAACACGCGCCGTCCTGCCAGGGCATACCGTGCCAGGAGCAGAAACGCGAACAGGAGATAGTCCAGCTTGCGGAGCCAGAACGCCGGCGCGCCCCGCCGAAGCCCGACTCCCTCCGCCAGTCGCTGCCACGGTTCGGGAAGCCGCCGCACCTGCCTTTCGCGCCCCGTCACGACGCCGGCCTCCCGGAGCTTCTCCCAGAGGCCGGTATTGACCACCAACGCCGCGTCGGGATCGGCATCGGCCATGTGAGCGAACAGGCGACCGAATCGCCGCTCCGCTCCCCCGAAGCCGGTGTTGTTGATCAGCACGAACGTCCGTCGCACGGCGCACTCAACCTCCCCGCGCGCCGGAAACGAGGGTCCAACCCCTGTCCAGCGCGAGCGCGGCAAAGAGGGTGATGGCAGGCTCAACGGGCGCCCGGAACCTGGTCGATCCAAACGCAAGCAGCGTGACGAGAATGAAGTTCCCTATCCAGACGATCAACACCCAGGGCTGGGGCCCGCCCCTGAAGGAGAGCCCGACGCCGATCACGGCCAGCGGAAGGAGCAGCCCGTAGGACAAGGCGCTGATGATCGCGTCCCGACCGGTCGTCTTCGAGGACGTCGGGAGGACGCTCCAAAAGCGCACGAGCTTGTACGCTTCCAGCCGCACCAGTTCCCACGGCTCGTGGAGCAGGTATTCCTTGAGAAAGGAGAGAGAGGCGGCACGGTAGTCTTCCGTCGTGAAGGACGGCTTGAAGCCCTCGATCTTGACGGGCTCCAGCCATCCGCCGATCTTCTCGGGATCCCGCATGATCGTGCGGTTGTGACTGATGTAGAGACCCAGCCAATGATGGTCGTCAATGAGAAGATAGGAGTGCGTAACGACGTAGTTCCGGACCGTCCACGGCACGATGGGCACCAGCATCCAGAGCGTCAGCACGCCGGCGAGCAGGGCGGCTCTCTTCCTCGTCCCGAACTCGACCCAGGCCCAGAAGAACAGCAGGGCCGGGAACAACAGGGTCACCGGCCGCACCAGGTTCATCGCGCCGAGAACAAGACCGCCGAGCGCGACCCACTTCGCCGCATGGCCCTCGCGCAGCCTCACGAGCGCATAGAGGAGCACGCACGCAAGAAACACGTACAGGGTCTCGGACAGAAGAAAGCCCGTATACAGCACGAGAAACGGATACACGGCGGCAATCGCCGACGCGACCAGCCCGACTCTTCTCGTAAACAGGCGTTCCCCGATCAACAGGATCATCAAACAGGTCAACGCGCCCAGTAAGGATTGGGCCACTTTGATCGCGGCATAGCTGTGCCCGAAGGTCAGGTACAGTGCGGCCAAGAACAAGGGGTAGCCCGGCGGGCGAAACGTGTTCGGCGCACCATGAAAGTGATAGCCCGATCCCTCCGCGAGTGAGAGACCGAGCGCGTCGTAGTCCTTGCCGTCGGGAAAGCGTTCAAGCCCGGCCTCGTCCATCCCGACGACAAACACATTGAACAAGATTCGCACAAAAAAGGCGGAGGCAAACAACGCGATCGCCACAGAGGCCTGAGCGCTGAGGACGCGCACCGGAACACGCTCGTTGGTTAGGACGGACGCCCGGTTCATGGGTCCCGATCCAAGAACCGGCGGCACCAGAGCTCCAGGTTGAGCCACCGCCAGATCGTGAAGCTGATGTTCTTTCGTCCGGCCACGTGGGCCTCGAATTCCAGCAACGCCGTGTCCGCATTGAGGTAGCCGCGCGTGCGGGTCCGTGGGTCCGTCAGAATCTCTCGCGCCATCTCCCGGAGCGAGGTCCGGAACCACACGTCTTCGGGCGTCACGAATCCCATCTTATCCACCCGCCACCTGATTTCCTCCGGCAGAATCCCCTCCATGGCGTCTCTCAGAACCGCCTTCGTCCAGCCACGATGGATTTTCTGTCGGGCCTCCAGACTGTAGAGAAACTCAACCACCCGGTAGTCCAGAAACGGCAGCCTCGTTTCGATCCCGAACGCCATCGAATTGCGGTCCTCGTACCGCAGGAGCGCCCGGATGCCGTTCCGCGTGACCAGCGTATGTTGCATGCGAAGGAAATGGGAACGTGGCCCGTCCGGACCGGACGACAGAGGCCCCCATTGCCGGCGAAAATCCGCCGCGAGCCAGTCCATGCTGCCGGTCATACGGCTGCGGATGAGCCGGACCAGGGGCCAGGGAAGCACTGCCCGCGCGAGGTTTGCGAGAACATAGCGCGGAAGCGGCCCGTGAAGACGCCGGTAGGCGAGCAGTTCCTGCGTCAGGAGGGCCCATTGCCGCCGCGCCGCGAGGTCGGCGAAGAACGCACCGTAAAAGCCGTGATAGCCAGCCAGCAGCTCATCGGCCCCTTGCCCGTCCAGCAGAACCTTCACGCCGCGCTCGGACGCCAGCCGCATCACGTTCCATTGGGCGAAGATACTCGTCGAGCCGAAGGGCTCATCCTGTTGCCAGACCAGTTGCGAGACCGTGGCGGCCAGTTCCTTCGGGTCGGGAAAGGTGTAGTGCGGCTCAGCGCCGGTCCGATCGAGGACCGGTCGGATGAACCGCCGCTCGTCGTAGGCCGGATCCTCGAAGCATGAGGAGAAGGTCTTTTGCCGCTCCCCGACGACTTCCCGCGGGACCTCGGCGCGGTCCCCAAACATCAGCTCGTTCGCCACGCATACGATCGAGGAAGAGTCCAGCCCCCCGCTCAGGCAGGTGCCGATGGGAACATCGCTGCGCAGGCGAATCCGCACCGCATCGCGAAACAACCCGCGGAACCGCTCGGCTGCCTCCGGTGGCGAGAGGCCGCCCTCTTCCACGACCGGCAGATCCCAGTACCGCGCAAGAGCGAACCTCGCGTCGGTCACCGTCAAGGTATGCGCCGGCAACAATTGCCGGACGCCTTCGTAAAAGGTGCCGTCGGAGTAATCGAGATACGCGCCGTCGAGGTAATCGAAGACCGCCCGATGATTCGGCGACGGCCGCACGCCGACGGCGAGGAGCCCCTTGATCTCAGAGGCGAACGCGAACCGCTCGCCGTCCCAGCAATAGTAGAACGGTTTCACTCCCAGACGGTCCCGCGCGCAGAACAACCGGCGGCGGTCGCCGTCCCACAGCGCGAAGGCGAACATCCCGTTGAAATGCGTCACGCAGGCGTCGCCCCATTCTTGGTACGCCGTCAGCAGGACCTCGGTATCGGAAGCCGACCGGAACCGGTGGCCGCGGGCTCGCAGCTCGTCGCGCAATTCGATGTGGTTGTAAATCTCCCCGTTGTACGTCACCCAGCATCGCTCATCCTCCGTCGCCATCGGCTGGTGGCCGAGCGGTGAGAGATCGAGGATCGCCAGCCGGCGATGCCCGAGGCCGATCGAGTAGCCGGAAACGGGCGCGCGCCGGCTTTCAGGCCATGGCCCGCTCACGGCGACCGGCGAGGCCGCGGGGTTCGGCGACAACAACACAAAGCCCTGCCCATCCGGCCCGCGATGGGCCTGGACGCAAACCATCCGTTCCAGCACCACGGGATCAGCCGGGCGCCCGGCGACGTGGTAGAGACCGGCGATGGCGCACATCAGTGTCCCACCTCCGGAGCGGCCGAAACAGGCTCGGTCAGCTCGCGGTAGCAGGCCAGGAGACTGGGTTCGCCCCGCGCCTCCCACGTGTATCGTTCCCGTCCCAAGATGCGAGCCCGTCCCTGGAGATCGGCCAGTCTGCCGGCATCGCGCGTGAGTATATTGATCGCCCGCGCAATGTCGTGCGGCTGTTCCGGATCGAAGAGTTCTCCCACCCCCGTTTCCTTGACCACCCGCTCCAATTCGGGAAGGGCACTGGCCGCCAGCGCAAGCCCGGCCTGAAGGTATTCAAAGACCTTGTTGGGGAGGCAGAAACGATTGTTCAGATTCGTCGGCCGGTACGGGACGACCCCGACATCGAACCCGGCCAGACTCTCCACCAACCGATCCGGAGCGACGGGCGGCAGGAAATGCACGCGGGCCTCCAGGCCCTCCGCCTTCACAAGAGCGCGGAGCGCCGGCTCCAGATCGCCGTACCCTCGCAGATAGAGCTCGGCCGATTCATACCAGGCGGCGCTTCGAATCAATTCCTCCAACCCGCGGTCCCGCCAGAAAATTCCCTGGTAGATGACGCGGGCGGCCCTTCCGGGGGACGCTCCGTGGGGAGCCCGCAAAGCACCGGTCCCATTCCGTCGGGGGTCTGGAGCGAACGGACAATTCATCACGATGCTCGGCAAGGGCACGGCGTGCCAGGCCGTCAACGTCTCGGCGAGCGAACGATTGACCGTCACCACTCTGTGCGCGAAGCGAATCAACCGGTGCTCCAAGCCGAAGAGGATCGCGCGAAACTGCCGGGAGGCCCCACCGAACTGATCGGCATACAATTCGTGCGCGTCGTAGAGCAACGGGACCCGCTTCAGGCGGGACAAGATGACCCCGGCCGGGAGCGTATCGAGATCGTTGGCATGATAGAGGTCGGCCGGGAACCGCCGGACCTTCATCACGGCCTGCCAAGTAAACCATGCGATGCCGCCGAGGATCCAGAGCTCCCAGGGTCTGAACCAGAACGGCCCGGCGGTCCTTGGGGACACAGCCCCAGACTCCCGGCCGGTTTCCGAAGCAGCCGAGCGTCCGGCGAACGCTCGCTTGAGGCCGCGCAATCCAGGCAGGCGGGCCACCCGATGGAGGTGAGTCCCCTCAGGCGCGGCCTGTTCCTCATGTCCGTCGGCCCGAGACCGGCAGACGAGCCGGATGCCGAACCCCGCGCGCCGCGCGGCGTGCATGGACCGGACGATCCTGGGGTCGGTCAGACCCTCGCTCGTGACCAGCATGACCATCATCCGAGCGGTCCCCACCGTTGCGCCGCGCGGCGGACTCTGATGGGACGCCATCATCACCCTTCGGACGGAGAATCGAGGCGAGACAGCGCGGCACGCCAGGCTTCATCCGCCTCGGCATAGGTGGCCCATGGAGCCGCGACCTCGCCCACTTCCAGCACGGTATAGAGACGAAGCGCGCAGGTTCCCTGAAACGACACATGCAGAACGGGGGCCGGCTCTTTGACCCCGTAATCCTCCGCATACCATCCATCAATCGGGTCGCTTTCTCCCATCGCCACCCGATAGTGATTTTGCCCAGACTGCTCCTTCAGCGGACTCCCCGCCAAGAAGCTCGCCGTGATGCGAGCCTTCGCCCCCCGGATGCGCCAGACGTCCGGACAGTCGGTCGGCTGGAACGTGACGGTCGGCATCCCGTGGAAGAGCGCGTCGATCGTATGCGCGCTTTGCCCTTCCAAATCATCCCTGACGATCAGCCGCCGCTCGGTCCGAAGGAGGAGGAGACTCCGCCGGTGGATGACCGGGGAAGGCAAGCGTCGGTAGCCGTCATGCGCCCCCGTCACGAAATCCGCCGCTTCGGAGAAGCGCCAGCGGACCTCGCGCGGGCGGGCCCGCTCCCGAAGAGCCCAGGTGGTGGTCAGCACGCTCTGATCCTGCCCATCCACCACGAGGACGTTGTGGCCGCGTGCGCTGCGGAAGTAGTCATGCCAGGGCTTGGAGCCGGTGTAAGTATAGGAGCCGATATCCGTCAGCAACGTCTCCCCTCCCGCCGCCAGGCCGAACGTCAAGAGATCGCTGTGGCCATGGGTGCCCACGGAAGCTTCATCCGGCCAATCGCCCATCCCGATGTGTCCGCAATCAAAGAAGGCCCACAGGGCATCGGGTCGCCAGTTCTCCCGCAGTACGAAGTACCCCCCGTCCGGGAAGGCGGCCGAGCAGACAGGGGCCTGAGCGGGCATGGCCTCCCAGCGCCGCATTCCCTCCGGCCCCAGCCACCACAGGACATCCTCGCTGTTGCCCTCCATGCCGCACTTCAGGCGCTGATCCTGAAAGAGCGCGGCCCCGAGATTCAACAGCGCGCGCGGGTCATTGATCGAATGATGGTTGAATCGCCAGGCCCGCGCGCCGTCGGCATCGCTGATCGGCTGGACCCGACCGGTCGGCTGGGTCATGTGCAGGAGCACATCCAGCATGCGCCGGACCGTCTGTCGGGCGGCGTCTGAGTAAGGAGACCGCCCGTCACCCGACAACAACCAGGGCAGCAAGCAGAATTCCACCACGTACCGGTGGTACCCGACGGACTGCTCGTACTGGACCCCGTCGGGATAGACCTGTTTGGCGAGTTCCGCCTCGATGACCTGGAGGGCCGTCGCCCGCCATTCGGCCGCCTCGCGGAACTCCGGAAACGCCAGCGCCAGAGCCGCCAATCCCGACGCGTTCCCGAAGAGATGGTTCGACGCGCGCTCGGCGAACTCGAAGCGGGCCGGGATATAGCGAGCGTGCTGGTAGAGCGACCGGAGTATGCGGATCAGCCGAAGCGGCGTGAGCGCGGGACTCTGCCGTACCGCCTGGAGCGCCAGCGCCCACGCGATGGCGCGCTGGGCCACGATCAGGTTCTGCGTCCAGGCCACACCCATCAAGAAGGGATTCCGCGCGATCCAATCGTCGAGTTGGCCCAGCAAGGCTTCGGCGTACCGCTCGTCGCTCGTGAGCCAGTACGCCTTGGCCAGTTCGAGGAAATGGGCGTGCTTGTTCAACTCCCAGGGAAGCTTGATGTCGCCGATATACCGTTCGCCCTGAAAGTCGTTGCCGTACAGCGTGGCGTTGAGCTCCTCATAGTCGCCGTACGCCCACGTCCCGCCCTTAAAATCCGACCACCAGTTGATCGGATCGCCAAGCCAAGTCTCCCCGCTTCCGAGCACCGCCACCACATGCCGGCATGCCAGGTCGGCGCGGCGCAGGGTCTCCTTGTGGGACTCGGGATAGCGCTCGGCGACGAGCTTCGCCAATTCGCTCCGGTCGGACTGCCGAAAGAGGGGCGACGGCATCCGGCGCGCCCTGAAATGAGCCAAGAGGCCAGCCTCTCCGGCGCCCCTCAAGCCGAGACGGTCCAGATCGAGCCGGGCCAGAACATCCGCATCGTCCATCCGGGCCAACACCCGAAGGTTGTCGCGCGCGCTCTCGCGCTTCCGCGTCGCCGCTCCCCAACGGGCCACAAGCGCGCGCTTGATTCGGGACAGCAGGCGCATGTCACAGAATCCCGCAGCACCGCGAGCAGGCCGGATAGGTCCCATGCGTGATGAGGTTCTTGCGGAACTCCTGGTAACGCGGCCCGTTCCAGATGTCCTTGAAGCTCTGCTCGTTGATGTTTCCGAAGTTGGTGTGAAAGCAGCGCGTCATCACCACGCAGTCCCCGTTGGCGATGATTTCGGCGGCCCGCCAGGGCACGTAGCAGCGATCCCCCTGCACGAATACCTCAGGGTGGAAATAGAAGTTTTTGAGCCCCTGCCGGTCCAAGTCCGGACCGAACCCGGCGCGCCCCGGATAGCGCGTCTTCACCAGATTGATCTGCTCCCAGAGGACGTCCACATCCACCTTGGTCGGATCGGCATTCGACACGCTGCTCACCGTCGTGGGATACAGGTGGCCGAATCGCGCGTTGTGGACTTCCGCCATGCCCGTCGTGACATAGTTCATGTGGGAAAAGGTGATGGCGGCCACCGGCAGCGCATGCACGGCGGCCATGAAAGGTTCCAGGCAGTGATAGTTGTAATTCGAGAGCGCGTAGTTGATCCCCAGCCTGGGATATGCGCGACCGAGGCGTCGCTTCCATTCATCCACGGCCTTGATGCCCGCCACGGATTTCTGGAAGGATTCTTCGACGCCCCGGATCTCGTTGTGGACTTCGGGCGGTCCGTCAATCGAAACACAGAGGTACTGCACCCCGGCCCTGACGAGGTCCTCGGCGAGCTTCTCCAGTTGCAGGCCCGCGGTCGTGACCTGCATCTGCAGCCCGTTGCTCACGACGTAACCGCACAACGGGATGATGTCCTTGTAGAGCAAAGGCTCTGTGGAGGTCGCCGCGATCGTCGGCTTGAAGTCCTTTACCTCATCCACCAGGCTCCTCAACCGGTCCAGGGAAAGGCGTTCGCGGGGTTGCTCCTTGGAAAGGCTCATGATCTTGTAGAACTGGGTGTCGTACTGGTCCATGCCCACGTCGCACATCTTGCACCGGAACCCGCAGCGCGTGTTCACGGCCAGATAAATCGTCGAAGGATACGGCGCCACGGTCCGGCGGAACGTCCTCGCCTGCTTATACGCCTGCGCGGTCGCGCGGACTTTGTTCTGAATGCGGCCCTTCACCCCGCCGAGTGTTCGTCGCAACAATGCCAACATGGCTATCCCCTTCCGGCCAGCACGCCGGGCTCACCCTTCGCACAGGCCGGCTGAGTCCTTCGGCACCCGGTCACCACATCATAGACCGCCACGAGCGTACGCCCTTCCGTCTCCCAATTGTACCGCGTCCGCGCCGACTCCCGGCACGACGCCTTGACCCTGTTCAGGGTCTCCCGTCCGCCCGCCGCGCTGTTCAGCGCCTGCGCAATCGAGGCCGGGTCGTTCGGATCAAAGAACCACCCGTTCTCTCCCAGCAACCTGCGCAGCTCCGGGAGATCGCTGGCCGCCACGGCGAGTCCGGCCATCATGTATTCAAACAGCTTATTCGGCGAGGCCAGCCGATTATTCTCGCAGACCGGCCGGTACGGAAGCACGCCGATATCGGCAAAGGCCGCCGCCTGGACGAGGTCGTCCATCGGCACCGGAGGCAGAAACTTGACCCGCGCCTCCATCCCGTTTTTTCGGACCCGTTCCCGCAACCGCTCCTCCCACACCCCGTAGCCGCGAAGGAACACCGTCATGTGTGCAGTGAGCAAGGGCGCCGCATCAATCAACTCCTCCAATCCGCGTCCCGGCTCATACCGCCCCTGGTACAGCACCGCCACGTCATTCGGGCCGAGACTCAAGTTCTTCCGATCGTCGTGCGCGCGCTCCTCCGAATACTGGTGCCGGTCCGGACAGTTCAGGATCGTCGTGGGAGACGCCACCCCATACCGTTCCGACAGGGTTTTCCCGATAGACCCGTTCACGGCAATGCACCGATCCGCCTGGACGATATGCCGGGCCTCCAGACGGGTGGCCCATTGCCTGAACCACCAGCACCACTCGGGGTTCATCTCGACCCAAAGCTCGTGGGCGTCGTACACCACCCCGGCGCCGGACGCTTCCGCCGCAGCCAGGGCGGCCGGCAGGGCCGGCAAGTCGTGGGCGTGATACAGATCAGCCCGGACGGCCCGACCGGCCTTCCCCATCACGCGGGTGAGATCGGCGCAGGAGAGCACGAGGTTCACCTGGTCCAGCCATCGCGAGTTCCAGGCGCGCCGCCGCCCCGCCGCTCGCGCCACCCGCCGGGCCCATCTGCGCTCGACCCAGTCTCGCCAGCGGCCGGCCACGACGCGCGGCCATCGCCGGGCCACGCGCCTGATCGTCCAGAGTGGGTTGAGAAAAAACACGGGCCGCAACACGACGCTGGCAAAGGCCTTGGCTATATGATAGCGCCAGGACGGAACGAGGATGCGCCCTTCTCCATGCCTCGGCGGCCGGTCGGCTGTGCCCTCCGGGTCATGGCCGAGGCGGACGACGCGATACCCGCCACGGCTCGCGGCCCGCGCTGCGCGCTCGACGCGAGGGTCGTGAGACAGGTCGTTCGCCGCCATCATGCAGATCGTCATCATAAGGATGCCGCCGTGCTCTTGCGCGTCCCGCGTTCGGTGCCTGCGTGTCGATCGGGGTTCTCGGCTGCCAACGTGTGGTACAGGGCAATCAGCTTTTCTCCCTCGTGCTCCCAGTGATACCGCTCGCGGGCCACACGGGCGGCATTCTTCCGGCACGCGCGGAGTCGAGCCGGATTCCCGACGAGCGCGTTCAGTTGCTCCGCCACGTGTCGGGGATCGGCAGGGTCGAAGACCACGCCCAGGTCGTGGTCCCGCACGATTTTCTCAAGAAACGGCAGGTTGCTGACGGCGACCGCCAGTCCCGCCATCATGTATTCAAAAAGCTTGTTGGGGGAGGCGTAGTAATTGCCGGGCGTGCACGGGGCATAGGGGACGACCCCGACATCAGCTTCAGCGGCAGCATGAATGAGGTCGGCCATCGGAACCGGGTCAACCAAGAACACCCGTCCCGGTGATCCAAGATCTGCCACGCGTTGCCGAAGGGCCGCCTCGTAGGTGCCATAGCCGCGCAGCACGATAGCGCCCTGAAGCAAATACCGGCCGCTCTCGATCAAGGCTTCCAGGCCGCGCCCAGGCATGTACAGGCCCTGGTACAGAATGAGCGGGGTCTCGGGGGAGAGACCCAGCTTGGCCCGAATGGAGCGGTCCCAAGCGTTCGGCCTGGCGGAGATCGGCTCCGGGCAATTCATGACGACGGTCGGCAGGGGAATCGTATAGCGTCGCCGGAGATCCTCCGCAATGAGGTGATTGACCGTGACTACGGCGTGCATCCGGCGGATATACCGGTCTTCAACCCATCGTGACACGGCTTGAAATAAAGGCGTCGCCTGGGGATCCATCCCAACCCAGACCTCGTGCGAATCGTAAAGGGCCTTGCCTCCGGTCCGGCGCGCGGCCCAGACCGTCAACGGTAGCGTCGGAAGGTCATTCCCGTGATAGACATCCGCCCGCTCGGACCGCACGGCCTTGAGCATGGCGCGCGTGATCCAGAGCGTCTCTTCGATAAACCCCGCTTCGCTGACGCCCCGCCCCAACATCTCCGCGAACCCGTGCGCGGGACGCTCCGACTGGGCGCCCGTCTTCGGGAGGAGACCCTTCCAGCTCAGCAAAGGCTTTACCACTCGTAGCGGCAACAGCAGGAGCCCGATCCCCAGCATGAGACCCCACTTGAACCGGCGCAACCGGCTTGCGGGGCCGGAAGCTTGTCCCGGGGCCTCCGGCCCCGGAGGAAGTGCGAGCGCCAGGTTCACCCCCTCGTTCAGAACGAGACCCAGCTTCGACACCACCCACCGGAGCGAGAATACCCACCAGACAAGCTTGAAGACGGTGTCGGTGATTCTGAGCCGGGGAACACGCACGCGAAGCACTTCATAGCCGTCCACCGTTTCCCGTCCACCCCGACACCGGTCGCTTTGTAGGGCGACGACCCTGACCCGAAATCCCGCTTTGGCGGCAGACCGCGCCTCCCGCTGCACACGCGGGTCGTTCAACAGATCGTTCATCACGAACATCACGACGCGCGGTTGGCGGTCACATCGTTCCATCCGGCGCTTATCCCAAAGACCGGCCCGACACCGCTGCCGGCCAGACAGACTGGCGTGTGGTGACAGCAGCCAGATTCTGGTAGAGCGTCACCAGCTTCCGGCCCTCGTACCCCCAGTGGTACCGCTCCCGGGCCGCACGCAGCGCATTGGCTCTGCACGATCGGAGACGGGCGGCGTTTCCCGTCAAGACGTTTAATTGCTCCGCTATGTCCCGCGGATCGGAGGGATCAAAAACAACGCCCAGATCGTCACCCCGCACGATCTTCTCCAAAAAAGGCAGGGCGCTGACGGCAATCGCCAAGCCGGCCATCATGTACTCGAACAGCTTATTGGGCGACGCGTAATAGTAACCGCGCGCGCACGCGGTGTACGGCACGACCCCCACATCCGCCTCGGCGGCGGCCGCCACGAGGTCGGCCATTGGAACCGGGTCCACCATGAAGACTCGGCCCGACACATCAAGATCAGCCACACGCCGCCGCAGGTCCGCCTCGTTGTCCCCGTACCCTCGGAGCACGATGACGCCTTGCGTGAGGTATCGCCCGCTCTCAATCAGGGCCTCCAGGCCACGACCCCGCCCGTACCGCCCCTGGTAGAGGATGAGGGGAGTGTGGGGAGAGAGCCCAAGCGCCGCGCGAATGGAAGAGCCCAGCGGAACCGGCCGCGGGGTGCTGAGCTCCGGGCAATTCATGATCACGGTCGGCGGTGGAATCCGATATTGTTTCCTGAGCGCCTCGGCGAGGAAGTCATTGACCGTGACCACCGCATCCATCCGACGGATGTACCGAGCCTCCACCCGGCGTGAAATGGCCACAAGAAACGGCGTCATCTCGGTGCCCTGTTCGGCCCACAGTTCGTGGGAATCATACACCGCCTTGCCTTTCACCCGACGCGCCGCCCAGATCGTCAAGGGTAGCGTGGGGAGATCGTTCCCGTGATACACCTCCGCCCGAACAGCCCGGACCGCCCGTAACATGGCAGCGGTCGTCCAGAACATCTCTTCCAAAAAGTCCGCTTCGTAGACGGCCCGCGTAACCTTCTCCCAGAAACCCTTCCAGTAGCTTTTCGGCGGAGTCTCCGCTTGCGGTCGCTGCCCCAGCCGTTGCAAGAACGGGCGAAAGGCCCGTGCCGGCAGGAGTAGGACCCCGATCCCCTGCATGAGGCCCCACTTGAGCCGACGCAGGCGGCTGACGTGTCCGGTCACGGGTTGAGGCGCTTCCGGCCCCGGAGGAAGCCCGAGCGCCAACTTCACCCCTTCTTTGAGAACCACTCCGGTCTTTGTAATGACCCAGCGGAACGACATCAGCCGACAGAGCAGCGTGAAGAGGGGAAGCGCGATCCTGAAGGTGGGGGCACGCACTCGTACGATGTCATAGCCGTCTACCGTCTCCCGCTCCGTCCGGTACCGGTCACTTTGCCGGGAGACCACCGTGACTCGGAATCCAGCCTGGACCGCCGCGCGGGCCTCCCGCTGCACGCGCGGGTCGTTCAAGAGATCGTTCATCACGAACATCACGACGGCCGGTGGGCGTTCGACCCGATCCCTCATGATACGTCTCCCGATGAGCCGTCCCCCACCGTCGCCGACGGGCGATCGGCTGTCCGCCACCGCACCGGATGCCGGAATACCCCCAGATCCATCGCCACGCCCTCTTGTCGGCGAATTGAGAACGTCGACGGGGGGTGCCACAACACGGCATGTTGCGGAATGGCAGAATCGCTCATATCCAGGCTTGGGAAAATCCCCACCGCCAGGGTGTATTCACCGGGTCCCAGCATGAGCCGATCAAACATCAGATCAACCGCGCCGTCCCCCTCGGAGACGTCGAGTTTGGCGCCGTCCAGGGAGGAAATGGCGTTGCACGCAGTCACGCCGTCAAGCCGGTACACCGTCACCGAGATGACCGGCTGATGGAGCGTCACATGCGACCGGTAATGGATCCGGATGGTCATGGGGTCACCTATCGCGAACACCCGAGCGGGGGTGCACGTCCCTCTTAAAAACTCGACCTCCTCAATACGCACCGCCTCGTTCTTTCTGAGAGCCTGCGCCGGGCGCAGATCCATTCCGGAAGCGGACACGCCGGCTTCGACCCGGTCCCGCTCTTCGTACACCGATTGGTTGTAGGCCATGATGACATCCAAAGGAGCGCCATCCGCAACGATCTTCCCTTGATCAATCCACACACAACGGGAGCAGAGACGCAGGACCGTCACATGATCATGCGAAACCAGGATGGTGGTCCGCCCTTCCTCCTGAAGCCGGCGGAACCGGTCGAGACATTTTCCGAAGAAATAGGCGTCCCCCACGCCCAGCACCTCGTCGACCACCTGGATGTCGGCCTGCACGCTGGTGGCCACGGAGAACGCGAGGCGCATGTGCATCCCAGCCGAATAGGTCCGTACGGGTTGATGCAGAAACTCGCCGAGTTCCGCGAAGGCGACAATCTCATCATAAAGCGCCTCCATCGCCCGACGATCCAGTCCCAGGTAGAGTCCGCTGGCGAAGATGTTCTCGTGCCCGGTCAGATCCGGATGAAACCCCGTTCCGAGCTCCAACAGGGCGGACACGCGCCCGTTCAAGACGATGTCCCCGCGCGTCGGGGCAATCGTGGTCGCGAGCAGCTTCAGCAAAGTGCTCTTTCCCGCCCCGTTCCGCCCGATCACTCCCACCGTGCTCCCGCGGGCGATGTCGAACGTCACGTCCTGCAAGGCCCAATATTCCTCGAAATAGCGACGGGCATCGCCTATCCGAAGGCCCAAAAAATCCAAGAGGCGGTACGGACGACGCCGGTACACCTTATACATCTTGGAAAGGCCCCTCGCTGAGACAGCAATGTTGTCCATCACACAAAGTCCGGCAAGACCCGACGCAGCCGCATGAAGTACCGGTGCCCGGTCAGTAAAACCAGAAAAGACAGTCCTCCGAACACCACCACGCTTCCCAAGTTGGGGAAGTGGTCTGGCAGCAAGGCATCGCGGTACCCTTCCACCAGGTAGGACAGGGGATTCAGGGTGACCACCAATTCAAGCCCGGCCGGGACCATCTGTTGCGTATAGGCGATCGGGGACACGAACATCAGCAACACTATCATGAGACTCACGACCTGTGACGTGTCGCGGTAGAGAATGTTCACACACGAGAGAAACCAGACCACCCCGATCGTGAACAACGCCTGGAGAATCAGCAGGACGGGTAACAGCGCCAGATTCGGACCGAGCATCCCGCGGATACCGAGCACCACGAGCAGCACGACGGTTCCAAAGAGCTGTCCGAGCAGCCCTGCACAAACCGCCGTCACGGGAACCAGTTCCATAGGAAAGACCTGGCTCTTCATGAGATTGCGTTGTGCAAGCACCGAGGCGGTACCTCGTGTCACGCCTTCAGAGAACCCGATCCACGGCAAGAGGCCGCATGCCATCAGGAGGCCGTATTCCAGACCGGTCAATCCCGGGGAGGGCCGGACGCGTAAGATGCCTCCGAACAGCAAGAGATAGGCCCCCATCACCGCCAGCGGGGACAGCAGCATCCAGAGCAAGCCGAGCCTGGATCCGGCGTAGCGGACCTTGAAATCAAGGAGCGTGAGATTCCAGATCAGACGCCGATGCCGGATGAGCATGAAAAGACAGCTCATACCCGCTTCCCCTCTCCATACCCGGCCACGATCTCCAGGATCGCCTCAGCGGCATGACCATCGCCGTAAGGTCTTCCTGGTTCCGGCGGGATACCGTCCAAAGATTGGTGCGCGGCCGTCACCACCGCCTCCGGGTCCGTTCCGGCCAGACGGTTCCAACCCGCTTCCACGGTCTCCACCCATTCGGTCTCGTTCCGAAGGGTGATGCACGGGACTCGCAACAGGAAAGACTCCTTCTGGACGCCCCCGGAGTCGGTCAGGATCAGCCGGGCATGTCGCGCAAGCGTCAGCATCTCCAGGTAGGAAACGGGGGGAACCAGGCGCACATCCCCCGAAGGTTGATTCAGCCCTACCTCATTCAACGCCGCTCGGGTGCGGGGATGCAAGGGCACGACGATGGGAAGGCCGATGCGCCCCAGCGCCGAGAAGATCGCCTTCAAGGTCTCCGGCCGGTCGGTGGTCTCGGCCCGATGGACGGTGGCCAGGCCGTACGCACCGGGACGCAGGCCCAGCCCGGTCAGTAGTCCGAGGCGCCGATCGGCGCGCTCCAGATGATAGAGGAGCGAATCGTACATCACGTCCCCAACGAGGTGGACGCCTCCGTCAATTCCCTCGCAACCGAGGTTCTTCGCGGCGCGGGTCGTCGGACAGAAGAGCAGCGTCGAGAGGTGGTCGGCGATCACCCGATTGGTCTCTTCGGGCATCGCCCGGTTGTAACTCCGGAGCCCTGCCTCAACGTGGGCGACGGGAATCCCCAGCTTGCTCGCCGCAAGCGCTCCCGCCAGCGTGGAGTTGGTATCCCCGTACACCACGACAAGATCCGGCCGTTCTCCTGCCATCACCCGCTCAAGAGCCTCCAGCATCCGTCCGGTCTGCTGCCCGTGCGGACCAGAGCCGATCCCCAAGTGATGCGCGGGCGGCGGAATGTTCAGTTCCTGGAAGAAGAGAGCCGACATGTTCTCGTCATAGTGCTGGCCGGTGTGGACCAACACGTCCTGCAGCCGGCGGTCGGGAGGACGGAGTTCGTTGAACGCCTGAAGCGCCCGCAAGACGACAGCCGCTTTAATAAATTGGGGGCGCGCGCCAACGACCGTCAGGATTTTTGTGACCGTGCCTAGCGACCGCAACTCTTCACCTTCCGACCGAGCCGGAGAAATTCCTCCTCAAGCCGCTCGGGATCTGTTTTCACCATCGCCGCCAGCGTCCACGCGCAATAGTGAATTGCCGCAAGCGCGAACGCTCGTTTCAACTCGGAGAGATCGCGTCGAAGGCCCTTCCAAAAGGATCGGATGATAATTGGGAACCGTAGGAAGCGCGCGCCCGATGGCGTTCCCTGAGAACTTCGACCGGCGCTCAAGAATGTCTGTCCGGATACGAGGGCATCAAATTTCAGGTCGTAGTCTTGTGACTGAGCAACCTTCAAGCGGCGGGCAATCGCGCCGGCGTCATGGCGCGTGGACGCTTCCTGCTGCAGGGCGCTCATGAACTGATCGGTGTTCTCGGCGAAGGTCATCACGTCGGAAAACTGTTGCAGCGCCTTGATGGGCACGCTGACGACGGGCAGCCCACACGCCACATATTCAAAGGCTTTCAGCGGAAACGATCGTTCAATGATCCAGTCGCTCTGGATAAACGGGATGAGGCCAACGGTGGCCCGTTGCGCCAAATCCCGGACCCCCTCAGGACTCAGCTTGCCGAAGTACGTGACATTGGGAAATCCTATCAACGATGCCCATCCGTCCAAGTCCGGATACGCCTCACCGCAGAACCAGAACTCCCAGTCAGGCATTCGGCTGACCACTTCCTGCAAGAGGCCCAAATCTATTTTCCGGTGAATGCCGCCTTGATAGAACGCAATCCGTTTTTCATTGGGCCGCGCGGGAAACGGAGGCGGGTCTTCGCGGTGAGACGCCCAGAACTTGAAATCACACCCGTTTTCGACCACGATCGCGGCTCCCGCATAATGCCCATTCGCCGCATAACTGTTCTTCACCCCCTCGGACACGGCCACCAGCACATCACTGAGCCGGAGAACGGTCCTCAGATCATTCAGGCTGGCATCCGAAAGCCCGAAATCAGGCGAAAAATAATCTTCCGTCGCGTGGTACACCGTGCAGGGCGCATGACGGATCGCAATGAAGTCAATGAATTGATGGTTGTAGACCCAGAGCAGGGGCTTTAGAATGCGCATGCGCCCGAGCGCCTGCTTCAAGAATGCGGCCTGCTTCCACCCGTATTCCTTGTAGACATGGAGCATCGCCACACCGTGCACTTCGGTCGCTTCAAAATAGAAGCACGGTTCGTCCAGATCGGGCTGGACAAAAATCACCGGTAGGTGCTTGGCAAACCGAGTCGCATAGTGATACCGGTTGCTCCGCATTTCGGTGCGCCAGTCAGACAGCGTCAGCATGACCACGGCATCAACTCGTGTCGTCAGCGTGATGCTCATGGCTCTACTCTTCCATCGTCACAAGCCGGCACGACCGCCACGGTACTCGGCCCCGCATGTCTCACAGCATACACGCTTTCCTGCGGACTTCATTTAAAATCTCTCCGCTGAAAGATCACGCAGGCCAGGGTCACGATCACGCCGCCGTAGAGGAACCCGTATGCCACAGCCGCCGCCAGATAGGACGGCTCGACCGGAATGCCGTAAACGGCCTGGCCCTTGATATTGAAAAAGTCGAAATTAGGCAGAATGTAATAGAGGAGGTCGAGCAGCACTTTGGTCGGACCATCCGGGAGTTTATCGGCCAAAGCCTTCAGATCATCGGTCAAATTTCCAATCACGTAGATCGCCAGGGAAAAGATCGCGCTCAGCGTGGTCGTGGTAAAGCTTGAAAACAGGACCGCCACGGCGGTGATCACGAGCAGCTCCACAAAGATCAAGCCAATAGCCTTCAGCAAGCCCAGGTCAAACCCCACTCCCACGGCGAGAAGGGTCAGAAAAAAGCCAGCCGCCATGATCGCGATGTTCGCAAAGAGCGTGAGCGACAGGCCGACGTACTTGCCGGTGAGAAACTGATACCGCGGTACCGGCTTCGCGATGATCGTAAAGATCGTCCGCCGCTCGATCTCCTTGCTGACCAATCCGATCCCCACAAAGATCGCGATGAGGGCCCCGAAGATGTTGATGCTGGCCAGGCCGAGGTCCTTGATGATCTTCGCCTGCTCTCCCAGGGTCAAGGTCCCGAGCAGAATCGAACTGCCGATCATGAGCATGCCGAAGACCACCAAATTATAAAGAATCTTGTCCCGCAGATTCTCTTTGAACGTGTTCAGGGCGATCACGGTGATCCGACTCATGAACGGCCCACCCCCACCTCCTTGAGGAAGAGATCCTCGAGTGAGCGTTTGTGGGGCACAAGAGAGACGAGCTTTCCCCCGTGCCGACGGACCAGCTCCAGCACCTCGTCCACACGTCCCTTATCGTTCAGACCGATCAAGACTTGGTTGCCGCTTCTGACGACCCTCACGCCCAGGCGTTCCACTTCCCGTACGCCCGCCTCGGCCACCCCTTCCACCACGACCTCGACGGACGTGACGGCGGCGGCCCCGACCAATTCGTGGACGGCCCCGACGGCCCGGAGCCGGCCCTTTACGAGAATCCCCACCCGATCGCAGATCATCTCGACATCCGGCAGGATATGCGAACTGAAAAAGACCGTCTTTCGCTCCTCCCGGAGCCGGAGAATGATGTCTCGGACTTCCCGCCGCCCGATGGGATCTAAGCCCGACATCGGCTCATCCAGCACGATCAGCGACGGGTCATTGATGAGGGCTTGAGCCACGCCGATCCGCTGGAGCATCCCTTTCGAGAACTTCCTGAGCGGAATACGCCGGGCCTCGACGAGGTGCACCAGATCCAGCAGCTCATCAATCTTCTTGGCGAGGAACGCCCCGCCCAGCCCAAAGAGCTGTCCGTAGAATGTCAAGAACTCCTCGGCCGTGAGATACTCATAGAAATACGGCGCTTCGGGAAGAAACCCCACCTGGCGTTTGACCTCCACATCACCGATCGCTCGCTCCAAGATCCACGCCGTTCCACCGGTGGGATAGATCAAGCCCATGAGGATCTTCAGGGTGGTGGTCTTCCCCGCGCCGTTGGGGCCCAGAAATCCGAAGATCTCGCCTTGCTCCACGTCCAGATTCAGGCGGTCCAGCGCCAAGACCCGCTGCCCTCGGAAACCCAGGCGAAACTCCTTGGTCAATCCGACGATCCGAAGCGGCTTCATGGCGCCCGCCGGTGACTGTACGCCTTCATGCGCTCCTTCACTTCGCTGCTTTTCACGGTCTCGGTCTGCGGATCGTACAGGTAGCGGCCGCCGAAGGGCTCGGGGGGCAACCGGCGCAAGAGAGCGGGACCCACCAAATCCGCCAGTCGTCCAGGCGCTCGCCCGTACAGGTCACGATACCGGCGAATGGCCTCCTCCAGCAGGAGAAGATCCCGCTCAACCACCACCTCTTTCAGTCGTTGTGCCAAGACTCTCTTGACGTTCTCGTCCTTGGTCTGGTCGTAGACTTGGGTCAGAAAGTCAATGGCATCCTCCGGAGTCCGGGCCGAAACATAAAGGCGCGCGGCCAACGGCGCGAGAAACTCCGGCGCCCCGGGAAGCCGGGATGCCCGAGAAATATACTCGGCGGCTTTGAGGTCATTCGCTTCTTCGAAATAATAATTGAATCCGAGGAAAAAGGGGAGCTCCCACACCCCGGGGTTGTGGGTCATGCCCTTCTGCAGCAACCGATTGCTGTCCGCATACATGGAGACCAGCGTGGTGAGGGCGATCCCACCCGATACGTACACGCGGACGAATCGTGGGTCCAACGTCGTGATCACGTCAAGGGCGTGAACCAGCCAGACACCGGCCTCAGGCGTCACCTTGCGCTCTCCCATCGCTTGCACGGCCTGAATCCACACAAGATCGGCCACGGTCTGCTCGTAGCCCAAGGCCGCAATCCGGAGGTGCTCTCCCGGAGGCACAAACATGAACTGCTGCAGTCTCTGCCTGGCGGCCCTCGCTTCATCGAGATGCAACTGAAGCCCGTGAAGGAGCACCACCGCGACGGCCGCGCCGATCGAGACCAGCGCCGCATGCCGGAGTGTCTGTCTCACGGCGCCTTCACCAGGGACGACAACCGTTTGATGCGATCATCATCCACATCCAAGAACTGTCGTTCCAGGGCAGTCAGCGTCCGACCCCGAAAGCGATCCTTGATGGCGAGAATCTCTTTGGACGCCGAAGCGGCGGCCTCTTTCCGCCCGGTTTTTAGGGCGAGCTCCGCAAGCAAGACCCGAGCCGGCAGGAAATTGGGTTCGAAGCTGGTCGCACGCTTGAGCAAAGTCTGCGCCTCGTCTAAGCGGCCCTGTGCCCAACGAAGTCTGCCGAGCTCGAGATAGTTGAACGGAGAGTAAGGCTCAAACTGCATCGCCTGCTCAAAATAGGCGGCGGCCTGATGCAGCGCCGCATCTTTCTCGACGCCGGCAGGCATGCGCTCCGCGAGGAAGACTAAGGCTCCCCCGATCCGATTCGCCAGACGACCGTCCAGCGGGTTCAACGCGAGCCCGACCTTGAGATCGCTCAGGGCGCTGTGAATCCGCCAGAGTTCGCCGGATTGACGATACAGGCTGACTTCGGCGAATGCCGCCGCATCATAATAGGCGCTCGTGCCGGGATCAATGCGCGCGGCCCACCGAAAGCAATCCAACGCTCGGTCCGCCCGACCCGCCGACATCTCACGTTCCCCGGCTTCAAACGCGTACCACGCCGCAGTCGGACGGACGCAGAGGATCGCCAGCATCGTCGAAAGGACCACGATCAGGGCCACACGAGCCGGCCGATACGGAAATGCCGCCACCCGGTCCAAGGCGGAGCCGTGCAATCTCAGGCGCTTCAGGATCAAGATCAAGCCGACGAACAGGACGAGCAGCAGGACAAGAGCCGGCTCATGAAACACCGAGTCCACGGCCCCGTGGGCGAGAAAGCCGAGGATGCCTCCGGTCAGACCGGCGACGACGCCCCGTTCCCAAGGCTCCAGCTCGCCGCTCAAGATCGCCCGGATTTCACGGCCCAGGAGCGCTCCTCCCACCAGAAAGATGGCCAACCCCACCAGTCCCAATTCCACGGCCATCTGGAGATATTCGTTGTGCGCGGACTCCGCCCGCTTCCCATAGCGAGCAATGGCGCCTTCGATGGGGAATCGGTATTGCAGGGACGTATACTTGTAGAGCCCCAGCCCTACTCCCCAGGGGTGGTCTGCGATCCGCTGAAGCGAATTTTTCCAGATATCCAGCCTGGTAAAGGCGTAGGGGTCTTCCGTGCCGACCGTCAGGACGCGCTGTTGTAAGGGATTCGGAATGATCATGCCCGCGAGGAGGCACAGCAACAGAACGGCTAGAAACACCCGCCCGAACCGATAGAGGCCGACGAACGCCACCCCACCCACGAATGCCAGCAAGGCCCCTCTCGACTGGGCCAGAACGAACGCGAGGCCGGCCACACCTGCCGTGAGCCAGAGGATCGGCTTCTCCCACCGAGTAAGAGAGGACTTGATGCCTTGACTGAAACACAGCAGCCCAAAGGCCAGCGAGAAGACGGCTGCCTCGTAAGTGGCAAAGAAGTTGGGGTTGAAAAACGTTCCGGTGGCCCTATGTTGGCCTAACCACAGGAATTGGTACGCTCCAACCGCGCCCTCGAGGAGCCCCATTCCGATGACGACTCCCACCAGCCACCGAACCTGACGGAATGATTCGACAAAATGCAGGGCCACAAAGAGCATGGCGGCATAGCTGAGGATGCTGACGAACCATTGGAGGCTGACGGCCGTGTACGGAGAACGGACGACCGAGAGAGCCGCCCATCCCCCGAAGGCCACGACGACCGGGAAGAGGGGGGTCCAGTGCACCGTGATCCCACCGGACTTCATCGAAACCAGGACCCACGCTGTGAGCGCGGCAAGAAGAACAAGACGGATGAGCAGGACCGGGAGGTGCGTAGTTCCGCCGGCGATCAGCGGAGAGAAGACGGAGAGTCCACCCAGGACGACGAGCGGACCGTAGGAGCGGATGGATTCTCGGACCACCATGACGGGCGTGTGCAACAACACATTGCGAGATCCCGAATCCCCCCGACCACACGGACCATGGTTTGATTGGGCTATCCGCTTCGCTTATGCCGGCAAGGGGGAGATCCAGCAAGGAGGAGGAGAGGGGCCCCAGAGGCCCCTCTCCCAATGGTATCCTTATGTCGCAACGTCGTTGACGCCGTTGGTCAAGGTCTTCCTGTCGTTGATGGTCCACTCATCGCAGGTCGTGTCGCTATCCACATTGCCCTTGGCCCCGGCCGTAAATCCCGAAGCCGTGGCGGAAACAGCCGCTCCTCCGGTGGGGACGGAGGTCACATTGCAGGGGGTCGTCGCACTGCTGCTGCCGCTAATGGAGGTGGCGGTGCCGCCGACGTCATACCAATACGAGTATTTCGGGGTCCCGCTCGGCGTATACCCGAGGTTCCCGATGTTCGGCACCACAAACGTATTTTGCTCGGCAGCAAAAGCCGTCGCCGCGGTGAACATGGACCCCAACGCGATCTTGGACTCGGATTGCTTGGCTTTGGCCTGATACGCCGTAAAATTGGGGATGGCGATGGCCGCCAGGATTCCGATGATCGCCACCACGATCATCAACTCGATGAGCGTAAAGCCCTGGTTGCCTTTGACACGACCGGAAAAGGCATGCACCCGTTTTGCCATCAGAGGCCCTCCTTGTGAGTTGAACATTACGATTCTTGCGACCGTTTCAGGACTCAACAGTCGCATCCCATGACTTTGGCTTTTATAACGTCAAGCAATACCGGTGCCAGTCAATCTATCGGCCGCGCACCGCACAATGAGTTTAATAATATAAGAAAATCTCCACGAGAATCCCTGATGCGTCCTCCATAATGGACAGTTTTTGTCATCGCTCAAGCCCAAATTGTCCATTGAGGAGCGTGCCACCGGCTAATTCTGGGACACACGTTGCTGCGCCTTGCGGATACGTTCGTCCGTAGCAGGGTCCCCAAACCCTTTCGCCTTGAATCGGTCCGTCAGCTTCCGGTTGTTCGGATCCAGTTCCAGCGATCGAAGCCAAGACTCACGAGCGTCGGCCAAAAGGTTGTGGGTAAGGTAGATCTCGCCGAGGTGCTCGAAGAAGACAGGGTCGTCGGGCACTACCGCTACCGCCCGCTTCATTTCTACGAGGGCTTCCTGTAACCGGCCCATCTTGAAATACGCCCACGCAAGGCTATCCAGATAGTACCCGTTCTGAGGTTTGATCTCGAGTGCCTTCTGAATGAGCGCCACTGCTTCTCCCAATCGCATATCGCGTTCGGCGTACGTGTAGCCGAGGTAGTTCAAGGCGTCCGTGTGCTTGGGATCCAGCCGGATCGCTTCTTCCATCTCAAACACCAGTTCGTCGAACAGGCCCAATTTGTCGTAGGCCGTACCAAGATTGAAATGCAGATCGGCGTTGCCGGGGTTCCTTGTCAGGCCCTCTCTGAATGCGCCCGCCGCTTCCTCGTATCGCGTCGCCTGGAGTAGGGTCAGGCCCAGCAGGAGATAGGCCTCCGTCATCTTCGGGCTCAGCGCGACGACACGGCGGAAATGCGGGATGGCCTCCTCGCCCCGCTTGAGCCGGTAAAACAGAAAGCCCAGATGGAGGTGCGCATCGACGAACTGCTCGTCGGTCTGGATGATCGCTTGGTACTCCAAGATCGCCCGCTCGTAGTCCTTGATCTCTTCATAGAGATAGGCCAGGTGATCGCGCACCCGGAGTTCCTGGGGACGCAAGGTCAGCACGAATTTGATCTGCTCCACCGCTTTTGCGTATTCCTTCATCTCCCCATAGATCAACCCAATGCGGAGGTGGGCCTCCACATCGTCAGGAGACTCGGCCACGATCTCACGCAGCAGGGCCAGGACCGGCTCGTAAGCTTTCTCCGCCAAGAGCAGTCGGATCAAGCGCTGGCGGACCTCCCGGTTCCCGCGGTTGATCTCGTGCAACACCGCGCGGTAGACCGCGATAGCCTGGGCCGTCTCGCCCTGGGCCTCCAGCACCGCACCCAGGCCGAGATAGGCCGGCTCGGATCCGGGATTTGCGGCGAGAGCTTGCCTGTACACCTGCGCCGCCCGTTCCCAGGCTTTTTGCTCGATCAGCACCCGCCCCAAATAGAGATAGCCTGCCTGCCCGGAGGACGGCGAGGCCGCGATTCCACGATGGATGACCCGCTCCGCCTCCTCATACCGCTTGAGCCCTGCATACAACAGCCCTAGCGAAAAATACGCCTGCCCCTCCTGAGGGCGGAGCGCCACAAGACGCTCGTAGTACTCAATGGCCCGTTCCGACTGGCCTGTCGCCACCGCGACGGCGGCCAGGATTTGGATGGCCTGGAGGCTTGTGGGGTCACTCGCCAGCACGTGCTCGGCGTGGGCCTGAGCCTTCCCATGCTCGCCCCTGACATGATAGAGACTCGCCAGACGCAGGTGCAGCACCACGGAGGAAGGATCATATGAAAGGGCCTTCATGTATTCCGCCAGCGCAGCATCCCAGGAATTGGTTAGGTCGGACTGATAGCCGCGCATGAAATGGTAATAGGCCATCGGGTCGGGAACCGCTGCACCCTTTGAGGGTGAGGGCCCTGAAGAAAGTGCGCCATTCTCCGTGGCGGTACTGACCGCAGGACCGCTTCCCACAAGAAACAGCGCGCTCAGAATCCAACCGAGCAATCGCAGACGGATCTTGGGATGGAACAGCACGGGCGACTCCACTCTGTTACGTAAAGCAGCGGCCCTTACTCGCTGCCGCGACGCGAACGGGACTTTCACCCTACTGAATTATAGGTCTACCACGGTGAGCTGTCAAATCGAGTCCGGCCTCTGATAGTTTCCAAACTTGGCGTACTCCGGGAGGAACGTCAACTTAACCACGCCTGTCGGTCCATTACGGTGCTTGGCGATCAAAATTTCGGCCACGTTCTCCGGGTCCCTATCCTCAGCGAACTCTTTCTGTTGGCTGGAATACATGCCCTTGCGGTAGATCATAAGAACTAGATCCGCGTCCTGTTCAATAGCCCCCGATTCACGAAGATCGGCAAGCACCGGTTTTTTGTTCTCTCGGCTTTCCACTGCCCGGCTGAGTTGGGATAAGGCCACGATCGGAATATTCAATTCCTTGGCGACAGACTTGAGTGATCGGGATATATCGGAGATTTCCTGTTGACGAGTTTCGGTGTCGCCGCTTCCAGACATCAACTGGAGATAATCCACAACCACCAGATCGAGACCCGTCTCCGCCCGCTGCCGTCGGATTTTGGCCCGCATTTCCAGAGCGGTGATGCCGGGGGTATCATCAATGTAAATCTTGCTCTCATGCAAGGCGCTGGCGGCACGAGTCAGATGCTGCCATTCCCCGTGGTGCAGATGCCCGGTCCTGATCCGGTGCATATCGAGAGACCCGGCTGCGCTCAGGAGCCGCATGCACAATTGCTCCTTCGACATTTCAAGACTGAAGATGGCGACCGTGTATGATCGCGGCTTATGCAACGCGGCATTCAACGCCACCCCCAGCGCCAAGCTGGTTTTCCCCGTGCTCGGACGACCTGCAACAATAATCAGATCGGAGGGCTGGAGACCGGCAGTCATTTCATCTAGGTCCACAAATCCTGTGGGTATGCCTGTTATCTTTTCCTTCTGCTCATAAAGCTTGTTGATGTGCTCTAAAGTGCTGTTGACAACTTCCTTCATCGGACTGAAGGAGCGCCGAAGCCGGCGCTCGGCAATCCCGAAGATGCTCCGTTCGGCGAAGTCCAGCAACTCGTCAACGCGCTTAGACCGTTCATATCCAAGCGTCACGATCTCCGTCGCGGCGCTGATAAGAGATCGGTTGATCGCCACCTCATGGATGAGTTTCGCATGATACGTGACGCTGGCCGCGGTCGCCACAGACTGCGCGAGATCGGACAAATAAGCGCTCCCTCCGATTGCCTCCAACTGTCCGGAATGTCGGAGATGGTCTGTAAGGGTCACAATATCTATCACTTGACTCTGCTCGGATAATTCAATCATAGCCTCGAAAATCTTTATGTGCGCGGGTCGGTAAAAATCGCCTACGCCAACTATTTCGAGGGCCTTGTACAGCGCCTGGTTATCCAGCAGAATGGACCCGAGCACGGCCTGCTCCGCTTCGAGGTTCTGCGGCGGGAGTTTCAAACCGAGCGGGTCGTGGTTCTTCATCAGCGCTTTCCATTGACCCGACTGCGGGGCGTGAGCCTTCTCGCTTTTCCGGAAGCCGAAAGCCAGCGCCCTGGCGTCCCTTTCTGCATCGCCCGAAGCTGAAGAAGACAGTCCACGTCGAAGGCAAAGCCGGTAGAAGGAATGTCCCGGCCGAACCGGCCGATCAGGTGATCGTATCGTCCCCCACCCCCAACCTCCACCCCAAGACCGTGGGCATAGATGTCGAAAACCAGTCCGGTGTAATATTCCATCCGGCGGACTTCACCCATGTCCAAGAGGAGATGTTCGCCGAGGCCGGCCGCCATCATCCGATTCCACGCCTCGCGAAGCCGTGCCAGAGGCCGACGACAGTCCTCGGTCCGCGGAGCGAGACGGGCAGCCGCATCCAAGATCTCCCCTCGCCCAAAGAGTTCGGGCACCGCCAGGAGGGCCTTCACCGTCCTCCCCCGCACGCCGGCGCCGTGCAGCAGCTTCTCCATCCGGCCGATATCCTTGCAGGCCGCTGCTTCCCGGAGCCCTCGCTGAAGGGACGGCGAGACGCCCGTACGACGGAGCAGAGCATTGAAAAACGCCCCCTGACCGACGGCAATCGTAAAGGAAGTGATCCCAAGACGGCGGAGACACTCAGCCGCCACCATGATGGGTTCGACATCAGCCGCCGTGCCTTTGGGTCCGATTAATTCGATCCCGATCTGAAAAAACTCCCGGTCGCGGCCGGCGTGCTCCGGTTCGTAGCGAAAGACGTTGGCGCTGTAACAGAGTCGGAGGGGCAACGGCTGGTCCATCATACCCATCGCCACCATGCGTGCAATCTGCGCCGTCACGTCCGGGCGCAGCACAAGGATGCGACCGGTGGCACGATCCACCACTTTGTAAGACTTTTCAATGAGCTCCGCGTCAAGACCCGGTGCGAGCACGTCCAGGTACTCGAAGGTCGGGGGGATCACCTCCCGATACCCGCGTTCCGCGAAGACCGCGAAGACTGTGTCCTCCACAGCCCGTTTTTCACCGGCCGCAACGGGCAAAAAGGTGGCCACGCCTTGGGGAACTTGGGAGCGGGTCGGAATGGTCATGAAGAACAGCGCCGGCCGCAACGCCGGCTACAGACGTACGAGCTTGACCGACACGATATTCTGGGCGATCTTAATGGCCTGGAGTACCTCGACCGGCAGCGGGGCGTCCACCCCCACGATCAGCAAGGCCTGGCCCCCTTTTTCTTCGCGCGAGCACTGCATCCGGGCGATATTGATCTGGTGCTCACCGAGAATCTGCCCGACTTGTCCGATAACACCGGGCCGGTCGTAGTTCAGGATGAAGAGCATGTGCCCTTCCGGAACAATCTCGACATGGAAGGTGTCCAGTTGCACGATCCGCGGGTCTCGCCGACCGTACAGGGCGCCCCCCATCCGGCTCGTCTTCTTCTCGCCTTCCACCTGCAGCGTGATCAGGCTCGTGAAGTCCCCCGCGTCGGTGCTCTTGACTTCCTTGACTTCGATCCCGCGCTCTCGGGCGATCACCGGCGCGTTCACATAATTGACGGTCTCCTCCAGGATCGGCGTGAGGAGCCCCTTCAGAGCCGCGATGGTGAGCGGGGCCACGTTGACCCCGGCGACCTCCCCTTTGTACTCGATCGTCACCCGCTCGATCCCGCCCTCGTAGAGCTGGGATTGCAAGAGACCGAGTTTCTCGGCCAGCGTGATGTAGGGTTGGAGTCTCGGCAGCAGGTCCGCCGGCACCGACGGGAAGTTCACAGCCCCGCGTGCGATGCCGCGCGTCAGGTAGTCCACGATCTGCTCGGCTATGCCGACGGCCACGTTCTCCTGGGCTTCGGTCGTGGACGCCCCGATGTGCGGCGTGCAAATAAAATTATCCAGGGTCAGCAAGGGGTGGTCCGGGTTGACCGGCTCTACTTCAAAGACATCGAAGGCGGCGCCGGCGACCTTGCCGCTCTTGAGCGCCTCGAACAGGTCTTTCTCGTTGATGATTCCCCCGCGGGCGCAGTTGATGATGCGTACGCCGTCCTTCATCGCCCCGATGGTCTCGGCGTTGATGATGTTCTCTGTTTCGGCCGTCAGCGGGGTGTGCACGGTGATGATGTCGGCCCGCCGGAACAACTCATGCAGGCCCATCAACTCGACGCCCATCTTGCGGGCCCGCTCCTCGGCCAGGTACGGATCGAAGGCGATCACGTTCATCATCGCCCCCTGGGCCAGTTTCGCCAGGTGGCTTCCGATCTGGCCCATCCCGACGATGCCGAGGGTTTTGTTGTACAACTCTATGCCCATGAACCGGTCCTTCTCCCACTTGCCGGCCTTCAGGGAGGCGGCGGCCTGGGGGATCTTGCGGACCAGGGCGAAGATCATCGCCATCGTGTGTTCGGCCGTAGTGGCGGTATTGCCGCCTGGCGTGTTCATCACCACGATGCCACGCTTGGTGGCGGCCTGCGTGTCCACGTTGTCCAGCCCGGACCCCGCCCGCCCGATCACGCGGAGCTTCTCGGCAGCAGCGATCACTTCGGCCGTGACCTTGGTCGCGCTCCGCACGATCAGCCCTTCGTAATGCTTGATCTCCCGAAGCAGATCCTCCTTCTGCATCTTGGTCTTGACCTCGACGGTCAAGCCTGCCTTTTGGAGAATCTCCACGCCTTGCTTGGACAGGTTGTCGCTGATCAGAATCTTCATTTCGCGAGCAACAGCTCCTCCGCCTTCCCGACGCCCGATCCCAGCTTCACGGGATACCCCAGCCCCTTCAGCACCATCTCGGTGGCGGCAAGCGCCTGGATGACGTC
>Ga0137796_10000009_pt1 | contig 148308 bp, 127 predicted proteins | sample OV2TP3_FD_97704 | JGI IMG/M metagenome (GOLD analysis project Ga0137796, IMG submission 97704) | reverse complement strand
CAACGGTTCCTAGGCTAACCCCGCGAGCCGCGCTCCAGTCGCCGGGCCAGCTCCCGGGCGATCTCACGGCTCTTAGGACTGAGCGCGACATCCCGATCAATGAGCGCCGTCCCGTAGGGAATCGTCTCGCCGAACCGGGCCAACTGCCAACCCAGGCATTCGTGGGACTCCTCGCTCATCTGCCGCGCCGTCTTTGCCCACGCTTGACGGATCACGTCGTCCACCAGAGCAATCTCCCACGAGCTGAAGCGGGATAAATCCGGCTCCCGCCGCGCCACGAGCCTCTTTTGCTCATACCCGTAATGGGACTGAGCGCGGACGGAAGCGTCCCCGCCCCGCTCGAGTTCCCTGAGTGCCTAAGCCGCTTACCTGCCGCCTTCCCTCAGCGGCCGCCCCCGCGCGACACCTTCCCAGTATAGGGTTCGCCCTCCGGCCCTGCAAACGGTCGTTGAGGCTCCACGATAAACCTCGCCGGCCTTTTCAGCGCGCCTTCCGGAGGTTGAATCTCTCCATCCGCGTTGAAATGATCCCCGGCGGCGCGATCGCCCCCGCCAGGAGACCGACCTTGACCGAGCCCCCCTCGAGCCGCACCGAACCGGCCCCCCCCGGCAATTCCTTCCTCGCGGGCGCCGGGGGCTTCCTATCGGACCTGGCCGCGTCGGCGCGCGATCTCCCCGGCGGCTTTGTCGCCCCCCGACGCCCGTCCGGCCTCCGCCCGAGACCCGCCCTCCTCGCGTCCGAAGCTCGGTGGCTCTGGGCCCTGCTCGGCCTGGCGATCCTCTTTCACCAGGCTTACTTCTGGACCGGGCGGGCGCTCTTCCGGCAGGCCGGGCCCACGATCGCCGAGACGAGCGACGCGCTCTACGGCTGGGACATCCCGCGCGTCGTCCTCGACCTGACCGAGCGAGGCGAAAACCGCCGCAGCAACGTCCATCCCCTCTTCGTCGTCTGGGGTAAGCCCCTCGGGCTCTTCTTCCGCCACGTCGTCGGCCTCGCCCCCTACACGAGCGCGCTCGCCGCCGCGGCCCTGGCGGCGGCCCTCGGGGTCGCCATGATGGCCCTCCTGGCCCGGATGCTCGGGGCGCAAGGACCGGAGGCGACGCTGGCGGCGGCCGTCTACGGCGCGACGACGACGCACGCCTTTCTCGGCTCCATCCCTGAAACCGGCGCCTTCTCCATCCTGAGCGTCCTGTTCGTCTATCTGCTGGGAGCCCACGCGCTGAGCCACGCCGGGGCCTCGCCATTGCTCTGGATCGCCTCCGGCGTCTTCAGCTATGGAAACGCCGTCACCAATGTCCTCAAGAACGCCTTCGGCTTCTTTCTGACGGAGCCGGCTCGCGGCGGCGCTCGCGGGCTCCTCGGTCGCACCGCCGCTTACCTGACCGTCGTCGTGACCCTCGGTCTGGGGCTTTCGCTCGCCGTCGGCAGCTCCCTCGACATGTGGCGCGATCGGTGGGTGGCGATGCCCTCGCAGCGCGGGACCGATCTGGAGGACCTCCCGACGCACATGCTCCGCTCGTTTTTTCTCTATTCGTTTGTCGCTCCGACGCCGCGCCTCGCCTGGGCCGATCTCACGATCGCCGGCGTCCGGAAAACCGGCCCGATCGTCAATTTCAACGACGCCCGCTACGAGCGGGGGCCGGGGCTCCTGGCGCTGGCGTGGGCTCTCGCCTTGGCTCTCGGCGTCGGCCTGGCGTTGCGGCGCGGTCAGCCCGCCGAGATTCGCGCCCTCGGGCTCGTGGCGGCCTGCCTCGCCTGGGATTTCCTCTTCTTCTCGCGCTATTACGTCCCCATCGAGGGGGTCTTCGTCTGGTCGCCGCACTACGTCGTCTCGGTCTTCGTGCCGTTTCTCTTTGTCGCGGCGGCGATATCACGGCTTCCGCCGCGGCCGCGCCTGGCCGCCGACGCCCTCCTGGCGCTTTTCCTGATCGGCCAGGCGGCCAATAACCTGAGCGCGATCCTGGAATCGGGCCGGCTGCTCAAATAGCCCGCGGCGGCTCGCTCCGGCTTTCCAACCACGTCCTCAGCCGCCGGCCCGTAATCCGCCGCCACATTCGCCAGGCCGTCCGGGCCAGGCTCAGCCATCGGCCGCCGTGGCGAGACACCCCGCCGTAGCGGCGGTGATAGCCGACCGGCACCTCGATGCATTTCTTGCCCGCCCGGATCAGCTCGATCATCATCTCCGGGCAGAAGTCCGCCCCCCGCCCGTGGAGACGCTCTCGGATTTCGCCCCACGTCTCCTTCCAGAGCGCCCGATACGTGCACCCGACGTCCGTGAACCGCCCGCCGCGCGGCCACCACAGCGCCTCCAGATACTTCGCCAGGGCGACGTTGGCCAGCCGATGCAGGGGCCGCATCTGGGCCCCAGGGGCGATCATCGGGCGGCAGGTGCGCGTGCCGAGCGCCGCGTCGGCGTCCTTGAGGTATTCGAGCAGCTTCGGAAGATCGGCCGCGCGAAACGTGTAATCGGCCTCGCAGGCGACCAGGATATCCCCCGTCGCCGCGTTGAGCGCCGCCCGCAGCGCGTCGCCATAGCCGGCGTAACGACCGGCGAGCACGCGCGCCCCGGCCTCGCGCGCCCGCTCGGCCGTGCCGTCGGCGGATTCATTGTCCGCCACGAGGACTTCGACGACGCCGGGCTGCGCCAGGAAATCCCGCACGACGTGGCCGATCGATTCGGCCTCTTCCCAGGCCGGCAGCGCGACGCTCACCGTGAAGCGCGAGAAACGCCGGCTCCGATACCGGAACCGAGCGCGTTCGAGGTCAGAGAGCGTGTTGACGTTGCAATAGCCGGCGTCCGCCAGATCGACGGCGTAGCCCTTGCCCTCGGCGGCCAGCCCGGCGGCGGCCTCATACAGCTCCACGCGGCCCGTGCGCGCCGAGGGCTCAGCTTCGGCCAATCGATCCATCGCCCACGGAGTCAGGTAAAGCGTTCCGCAGCCGCAAAGGTTGTTGACGAGGCGTTCGGGCTTCTCGCGCGCGGCCAGCACATGACCCTCTCCGTCCACCTCGATCGAAAAATTGGCGTGAATCTGCCAGGGATCGAGCACCGCCGTATAGGTGAGCAGCACCTCCGGCCGCCGGGGAAGGTAATCCAGCAGTCGCGCGTGATGGCTCTCCAGGTGAAACTCATCCCCCAGGAAGACAACGAACGGCTCCGTCAGCAGCGCTCTCGCCTCCAGCAGCCCGCAGGCGGGGCCCGCCTCTGGCCGGCGGACCTCCGGGTACTGGATCGTGACTCCCAAACGCTCCCCCGACCCGAGCGCCCGGCGCACCTCTTCCTTTAAGTGGCCGACGACGATCAGCAAGTCCCGCAGGCCGAGCTGGTCCCGGAGGATGTCGATCTGGCGCTCGATCAGGGACCGACCGTGAACCTCAAACAAACACTTGTTCCGAAGGCGGCTGTGCGGCAACGCCCGGAGCCCTTGGCCCCCCGCCAGAATGACCCCCCGCGTCGGTCGGACGGCCATCTCGATCGCCGTCCCCCCAGCGGGCCCAACCGCGGCGGCTTCCGGCAAAGCGTTCCCTTCGGTCATGGCAACCCTGGACTATCGGCCCGCCCGATCAAAGTCAACTTCAATCACCTCAATCAGCCGCGGCGACAAATCGTTGGACTTCCAGAACCAAGGACGGGTAAAACCGGAGGCTTCCACCCCCCCCGATGAGCCGGTCCGGCAAGGGGGGCGGAGCATCTCCCCCCATGACGGCGCCCCTGCAATTCGGCCTGGTCGGCTTCGGCAACATCGGGACCGGCCTCGTCCGGACGCTGGCCGAGCAGGCCGACCGGATCGCCCGCCGCGTCGCCCGTCCCATCGTCCTGCGCCGAATCGCCGACGTCGACACCCGGCCCCGCCCGGGCGTCCCGTACGACGCCTCGATCCTGGTCGCCGACGCCGCCCTCCTGACCGACGACCCCGAAATCGAGGCGATCGTCGAATTGATCGGCGGGGTGGAGCCGGCCCGGTCGATCGTCGAGCGGGCTCTCCAGGCCGGTAAACACGTCGTCACGGCGAACAAGGCCCTTCTGGCCCTCCATGGCCCGGAGCTGCTGGCCCTGGCGGCCGAACGCGGCGTCGGGCTCCTCTATGAGGCCGCCGTCGGCGGCGGCATCCCGATCATCCGGGCCCTCCAGCAGGGCCTGTGCGCCAACGCCATCGTCTCCATCCAGGGGATCATCAACGGCACGTGCAATTACATCCTGACGCAAATGGAGGAGCGGGGGCTCCCCTTCGAGCTGGCGCTCGCCGAGGCTCAGGCGCGCGGCTACGCCGAGCCGGACCCGACCTTCGACATCCAGGGCATCGACACCGCCCACAAGATCGCCATTCTGGCCTCCCTCGCCTTCGGGATGGACATCCGTTACCCGGATGTCTGGGTCGAAGGGATCACGGCCATCCAGCCCATCGACATCCGCTACGCGCGCGAGATGGGCTACGCCATCAAATTGCTCGGGATCGCCCGCCAGCCCGAGCCCGACGGCCCGGCCGAGGTCCGCGTCCATCCGACGCTGATCCCTCAGGATTCGCAATTGGCCTCCGTCCGCGGCGTCTATAACGGCATCCTCGTCCACGGCGAGCCGATCGGCCCGACTTTCTATTACGGCCAGGGGGCCGGCGCCAAGGCCACCAGCTCGGCGGTCCTGAGCGATCTGATGGCTCTGGCCGCCGACGCCCGCGGCTTCCACCCCTCCAGCGAAGCCCGCCTGCGCATCCCCATCGGGCGCAAGAACCTTCGCCCGCGGGAGTCCCTCGAGACCCATTATTACCTGCGGTTTACGGTCGTCGACCGGCCAGGGACGATGGCCAAGCTGACCGCCGCCCTCGGCGACCGCGACATCAGCATCGAGTCCATCATCCAGCATAAGCCCGGCGGGGAGGACGCTCCGGGCCTCCCGGGCGCCGCCACGGTCACGATCGTCACGCACCGCGCGGCCGAGAAGAACGTCCGGGCTTGCCTGGCGGCGCTGATGGCGTCCGAGATCTGCCTGGCCGAGCCGTTTGTCCTGCGCGTCGAAGAGTAGCTTGCCCCCCCCCGGCCGAAAGCACGCACGTCGGCGGGCCGGCGCCGAGGGCGTCGAGCTCAGAGGGGCGCCTTCTCCAGAAAGCTCAGGATGCCCCGGAGAAAGGCCGGCAGATCGGGCGGACGCCGCGCGCTGACAAAGTGCCGATCCACGACGCACGGTTCGTCCACCCAGATCGCCCCCGCGTTCTCCATGTCGTCCCGGATCGCGTTGACGCTCGTGGCGCGAACCCCCTTGAGAATCCGCGCCGAGATCGGCACCCAGCCCGCGTGACAAATGAAGGCCACCAGCTTCCCCCCCTCGTGAAAGCCCCGTGTCTGGTCGAGCACGCGCGGATCGCGCCGCAGCTTATCCGGAGCGAAGCCGCCCGGAATCACGAGCCCCGTGAAGCGGCTTACGTCCACCTCGGCGATGGCCAGATCGGCGGGGCAGGGGTAGCCGTTTTTCCCCCGATAGATCGCCCCCCCTTGCGGGCCGGCCACGGTCACGCTCGCCCCGGCCTCCATCAGCCGCAGTTTCGGATACCAGAGCTCCAAATCCTCATAAAGCTCATCGACGTAAATCAGGAGATGGTGCCGATCGAACGACATGCGGCCTCTCGCTGGGCTCATCGCCGGGCGCGGCGGCTTCGTCGGGCCGCCTTCGGCCCTCAGGGCCCCGAGCGCGTCTCGGGATGAATCTCCAACCGGATGAACTGCATCCCCAGCCGGCGGCCGTCACGCGAACCCGCCAGCCGCTCCTCCGGAACCCAACTCGGCATCTTAAACTCGATCCGGAGCTTTTGATAGGGGCGCGAGGGGTTGACCGGGCCCTCAACCGCAACCGCCCCCAGGCTCGCCCGCGCTTGCCGCCAATCACGCTCCCCGGGCAGGCGGTATTGGAACTCGATCTCCGGCTCCGGGAAGGGATGCGGCCGCCAGAAAAGCGCCCGCAGCCGATACCGGCCCCGTCGGGCCGGTCCGCGCCAGAGGAGCCGCTGCCGTTCGCCGAGCGTCCAGCGGAAGATTTCATCCTCGGCCGTGAATTCGACCCCCGCCCACCCGTCGGCGGGGCCGAAGACCGGTTCGTCCGGCAGAATCACCTGACCCCCCGGGACCGAATCCCGGCGGCGGGCCAGCGTCTCCTGACTCGCCGAATAGGCGCTGAGAATCTCCGACATTTGCGCCGGGGAAACCTTCCAGAGCGTCTCCCATCCCCAACAGGCGGGCTCGGCGATGACCCGAACCCCCGCCGTCCGGCCCAGAAGATGCTCCAGGAGGGAGGTTTCGACGGTCCGCAAGGCGCTGAACCGGCCGGTGACGATGTGCGTGGCGAACCATGCCGGCTGCTCCGGCGGCCCCTCAGCCGCGCCGGCCGCGCCGTAATCGCGGAATTCCGTCCGGCCGCTCCGCTTGAGCCACGGGAGAAGCGACGCGTCGGTCCAGAACAGGCCCGACGCGCCCGAAGGCTCGTCCGCGGAAACTAACCGCCTCAGGCATTCGGCCTCGTCCCGCGCGGCAAGCCGGCTCCGTTGAGCATGGAGGGCAAAGCCAAGCCCCGCCGCGAGCGCGATCGCCGCGGCCCCGCGCCGCACGGCCGGAGGTTGCGCTCGCGCAATGAGGCCGGCGATGCCCAGCGCCCAGAACGGCGTCGCCAGCATGTTATATCGACTCGGAAGGAAGACCCGGCCCACGTCCAGGCGCGCGCAGACGAACGCGACGATCAACGGGAGAACCGCCAGCAGCCAGGAAGCCCGGAGCAGTCGGTCCGGACGAGGCCAGGTCGGCCCCGTTGGCGAGCGATACGCCGCCGCCGCGACCAGACCCACCGCAACCGCCACGTAAAAGGCGACCAGGCCGGCAGCGCCTTCGCCGTCGCGGTTCGGCCCCGGCTCGATCGGCCCGAACGGCAGATAAAAGAAGAACGTCTGGAACAAATCGGCGGCCGAGGGACGCGGCAGCCACGCCGGCTCCGCCGTGGCCACGAACTGATTAAGCAACTCGCGCTGACGGACGAGCGTGGGCACCCACGGCAGGTAGATCAAAAGCGTTAGCAACCCGAGCAGCCCGCCGCCGAGGGCCAGCCCTCGGCGTGAGGGACCCCTCCGACGCAGCGCCTCCACCCCCAGCAGCGCCACGTGCCCCCCCAGATAAAGCGCCGTCAGCGTGTGCGTGTAGAGCGCGAGCGCGGCGCAACCGACGTAGCCCGCCCCGGCCCGCCAGGCTCGCCGGGCCCGCCCGTCGAGAAGTTCAAGCGCGAAGGCCGTCGCCGCCAGCAGGAGCCCTTGCGTGAGGGCATAGTTGCGCAGCTCTACCGAATAGAAGGCCAGACCGGGCGAGACGACCGTGAGCGCCAGCGCGAGCAGCCCCGCCGGCGGCCCCCAATGCCGCCGCGCCAACCCCCAGGCCAGCCCGCAGAGCACGAGACCCGGTATCAGGCTCGAAAGCCGCAGCCAGAGGAGCGTTTCGGCCGCGCCGCCGAGCGCCCGCCCGGCCAGAACCAGCGCCCGGACAAGAAAATAATAGAACGGCGGATGCACGTCGGCGGCCGTCAGCCGGACGATCGCCGCAAAAGGGCGCTGGGCGATCGCGACCGTGTAAATCTCATCAAACCAGAACGTCGGGCGCAGCGCGGGGGCGACCCGCAGAGCCGCCCCGGCCGCCAGGATCGCAAGCGCGGCGGCCCCCTCCGCCCACCACGCCCGCCGGGCATCGCGGGCCGGCCACCCGCCTCGCCGGCCCGCGTTCATGCATAGAGCCTTCGGATTTTGACCTGCGTGAAGTAGTGACCCAGAATCTGGCGGTAGTTGTAGCTCTGAAGGGCGAGCACGTAAGCCCCCATCTGGCACAGCCCGACGCCGTGGCCGAAGCCCGCCCCGTGAATCGTCGCCCGCGCCAGATTGCCCGCGGCGTCTTCCTCCACCTCAACGGTGAAAAACGTCGATTTCAACTGGCCGAGCGAGGAACGGATGGCGAGTTCCCGGTCGATCACGACCGTCCGTCGCTCGCCGATGACCTTCATCGTCCGGACCCGGCCCCCCGCCGACCGCCGCTCGATGAGCAGGTCCTTGACCCGGCCCGTCCCGTAGGCCCGGTCCATCAGGCTCGTCAACTGGTCCGCCGAGAGCGTCTTCATCCAACGGAAGTGGCCTCGGGCGTAACTGGGGAACCCCGGCTGATCCGGATTGCACAGAGCGGCGATGGCATGGGACGTGACCTCATGGGCGATCTCCGGATGGGCCAGATCGGGAACGGCGGCCGACCCCAGCCGGTCCAGGTGCCGGCGCGAGTAGCCCTGGCCGTCGCTGTCCCAGAGATCGGCCGTCGAGGCGATCACCCCGCCGCAGGAGTGACTGTAAACGGCGTCCACGGCCCGACCGTTATAGACCAGAATCTCTCCCCGCGTCGTATCCACGGCCCGGCGCACGGCCGCGTTCTCCAACCCCTTGCCGTTATAGGCTTGGATCAGGGCCGAATCGGTGAAGTCGAACCAGGGGTTCGCCGAGACGATCCCGCGTTCGAGCTTCGCCACGGCCTCGCTGCGGGCCACGACGGCCTGAGCCTTGAGCGCCTCGGCCGGGGCGAAATTGCCGATCTCGGAGGCCACCACCCCGTAAAGATAGTGCTCCAGCCAGAGGTGGTTGACGACCGTCAGCTTCCCCTCCTGATCCTTGATCAGCTCGATCGAGTCCCGATAATTCCGCCCCCTCCAGACGGCGTCGCTCCGCCAGGCGCGCAGGTCGTTCACGCCTTGAACGTAGATCGAATCCTCGGCCCGCCGCTGCGGCTCCAGCCGCAGCATCGTCGGCGAGGCCGCCACCGCCTGGCCCTGGACCGTCCGCAACCGGACCTCCCCCTGGCGCGCCGTCCCGCGCTCCTGAAAGATTCGCAGGGCCTCGCCCTCCGGCAGCGTGGATCGGAAGGCTTGCGCCGCCTGGACCGTCGCGAATTCCCCCAGAAGGACGAGCAGCTTCTCCTCGCCTTCCGCTTCCGCCGCGGGCAGCCGGACGGCCTTGGCCGTCAGGCGATAGGCCTCGCGCGCCGCCCCGGCCAGCGTCAGCGCCGTCTGCTCGCCCCCCGGGCTCAGTTCCCTCACCACGAGCCGATAAACGTAGCCGCCCGGCCGACCCTCCTGAATCTCGGCCAGATAAACCTGCCCGGCCCGGAGCGTCGTCAGCGGCCGCGCCTCGGCGCCGAAGACATCGATCGGCCCCGTCGCCGCCAGCGCCACCACGTCCTTGTTGACCCCGATCCCGATCCGGACCCAGTAGTTGCGCCGATCAAGCGACCCCGGCCACCCCTCCGAGCCGGGGGTCTCGGCCATGAGGCCCGCCAGCGTCAACGCCAGGCCCCAGCCGACGGCGCGCAGGGCTTGGGGAGAAGGCTTCAAGGTCCGCGTCCGGCCCATGGGTCTTGGAATCGGCGCATTATGCTCCGGCCACGGGGGCGTGTCAAAACCGACCGGCCCGGCGGGGGGGGCCGCGTCGGCGCTCCGGGAGCCTTTATCGACGCGCGGGGGCGCAAGCTTGACCGGAAGGTGCGGCGGACCTCCGCCCGCGGCGAGGGCCCGAACGTGGGGCGGGCTACAGCCGGTGGATGAGCCCGAAAACCCGTTCTTCGGCTGGGCCGATGGCTGAGCAAGGGGCCGCCGGCCCGCTTGACGCGAGCATCTTACCGGCTCCGCCCGTGTTCATTCATACAGCCGCCACCGCCGAGCGGCATTTCTAGGCTCCGGCGTGGGCGTTGGCTCGAAAGTAAAGCCCGCAGGCACAATGGACACGGACTTGACCGTGAAAGGTTTCGGTTCGCCCTTCTGGAAAACCTGAAATATCTGGTAAAGGTGGACCAAAGAAGCATTCGGGTTGCTTTCAATCGAGCGATCGACGAATGACATACAAGTCATGCCGCTGCCGACAAAAATCGGGCACTTCTCCAGCTCAGCCGGCAGCGGCAGAGGCGTGGGGTTCACCGTGACGGGCTCGCCGTCGAAGTCCAATTGACGCACTACGTTGAATCCCACGGCCGACCCGGGCCCCTGACGGCGCGGCGACCCGAGCCCGGCCTGCCCGAACCCGCTCGTGTCCCAGGTGACGATCACCCCTTCCCGGCTCACCTGCGTCGCCACGCCGTTATTGGCCCCCGTCGTCTGAACCAGGGCCACTTTGTAACGTAACTCGGGCTCGACCCCCCCCATGAACAGTTCGACGCGGAATGGAAACTCCCTGTATCCGGAGATGAAACCAACGGAGAGCTGTTTGGTCGATCCGTTGTCGCTCGGTCGAAGGGCCGTGGCGTGAGTGGCCTTCTCTCCCACCCCGTTGAGAAACGCTTCCACGAGAACGATCGCGCCGTCGGGAACCTGGATGTCGGAGAATTGCAACGCGAAGGGGTAAGACGCCGGCCTCGTGACCCCGTCCACGACGGCGAAAGCCGCCACCACCGCCCGCGCCCAGTCCACGTCCTGGGCGGCGTGCAGCGTATGGGCCTGAGGCTCCTGACCGATCGCGATCAGGTTTTGCGTCGTCCCGGGATCATCGTCCTGGAACGGCGCCCCCTCGAAGGCGTCCGGCTGGGCGGCGAGTCGATTATGGTCCCCCGCCGCCGCCGACATTGGGAAGAAGCCCGTCGCCACGGCGACCAAGCCAACGAGAAACCCTCCCAGCGCCCCAGCGAGCCGGCGCCGCCCCCCTCGGACCCTCGGCCGAACCGCAACCGGCTCGCCCGGCTCGGGCGGGTTAGGCAACCAGCGAGGCCCCTCTCGGGCCACCCGCAGAATCGTCACCGCCTCGCCCCGCTTGGACGGCTTATGGCGTCCACTTGCCATGCAGCCTGCCCCTTCCCACGCGAAGCTCCGCTTCGCGTCGATTCGTGGACCAACCCGTCGCACGGACGCCTCCCAGCGGCCGGAAAACGGCGCCCCAAGCCCTGCCCGACCCTCCGAGCCCCCGTGGTTATCATTCATGAGGAAAAAACTACCGGTTTTGGATTACGAACCCTAGCCGGCCAGGCAACGGCCCCGCCGACCATCGTTGTAGGATAGGCCCCCCGCCGCCGATGTCAACCCAATCTGCGGGCGCCGCCGGGTGCGCGGCAGGTCCCCTGGCAGTGCCGGGGCTACGGAGTGCGCAGGCCATGCCTGCGCCTTCCCCGGCGAAGCCCTGCTTGGCGGCCATCTCCGCCCGGCATGGCCCTGCGGCCAAAGGCGGCGGCATGGCCGCCGCACGCCACAAACGAACCGCGCGGCAGCGGGCCCGGAGCCGTTCACCGAAACCTGGCGCGCCGGGGGCCGCTCAGAGGTCCACCCGGCAATGCTTCCCCCGGCATTCGAACGGGATGTAATTGTCGAGAAACCGGCGGCGCATCGCCTGAGCCTCGGCGCCGTTCCAGACTTCCTCCCAACTCTGCCGATTGAAGTTCCCCCACGAGCCCCCCGACCAGCAACACGGCCGGACCTCGCCGTCGGTGTCGATCAGCAGGAAATACCACGGCCGCGAGCACTTCTCGATCAGCGTCCGCCCCCGGAGATCAATCGTCGGGTCCAGCGGCGTCGGCCCGGCCCCAACGGCCGAGCCGACGTCGCCGGCCGAATCCTTCCCATCCTGCGGGGCGCGTTCGAGGCCATCCGGGTGCCCCTCGCCCGTCACGTAAGCCGTCCCCGGCACCCCCTGGGCCCGGACCGGCCCGGCGGCCGGGGCCTCGCTCGCCGCCGCGATCTCGACCGGCCGCCCTTCGGCCTCCGCCGAGAGCAAGCTCCGGAACCCCAGCGAGAGCGAGAGCCTGAGCCCGACGCGGCGGGCTTCCTCCAACGCCTCCGTCACGCAGCGCCGCGCCAGCCCGACGTGCCGGCCGAGGAACTCCGGCGCGTGCTCCGGGTTGACGATCTCCATGAGTTGAACCTTGAAGTCCTCAAATCCGAGCCCCTTCGCCCAGCCGACCATCGCCGGAAGCTGACCGATGTTGCGCCGCATGAACGTCCCCGCCAGCAGGAGCGTCGGCCACGGAACCCCAAGGCGCGCCTTCCAGTCGTTGACGCGCCGGAGGCCGGCCTCGACCCGCCGCAGTTCTCCCCCGACCCGCATCCCGGCGTAAATCTCCGGGTCATTGGAATCGATCGATACGGTAAGGGCCGCCAGTTGCCCGCGAACCAGCCGCTCGGCCATCCCCTCCTTGAGGAGCAACCCGTTGGTCGTCAGCCCGAGGTTGCGGCAGCCGAGCGCCGCGTGGCGTTCCAGCAGCGGCCCCAGACCAGGCCAAAGGAGCGGCTCCCCCAACGGCGTCAGCGTCAGTATCTCGGCATAGGGGAGGAGTTCGCCGGCGACGGCCTCGACCCGATCGCTGACGGCGAGGCGCCCCGGCCCCCGCGCGGCGAGCCCCGCCTGGAACCAGTCCATCGTCAGCGTGCAGAAGTTGCACTTGAGGTTGCAGGTCCAGTTGGTACCGATCTGGACGACGCGCGGGTAAGAGGCCAGCCGAAGCCGCCCGTGCCAGAACTCCCGCCAGTTCAGTTCGGCATTGAGCCGCTTGCGGGCTTCGCCCACGGCGGAATCCCGCCGCCGCCGCAGATACGCCCGCCGGGCCCACCGCGCCCCCGCCCGCACCGGCGAGACGTCGGGTTGCGGAAGCGCCGGGGCCTCGGTCGTTGAAGTCATCGGAACCGGCCTCCGATCGTCGGTCGATTGTGATGAGGCCTCCCCCCCCGTGTAAAGCCTCTCCTCAGGCCGGCGCTTCCGCCTCGGGCCGGGCCGTTCCTCTTTTGAAGTGCGCGGACCATGCTCCCGTGCCCGGCTACGCTATGGAGTGCGGGGCGGCCCTGCCGCCGCGTTTGGCCGCCGCGCCACGCCCGCGGAGATGGCCGCGAAGCAGGGCTTCGCGGGGGAAGGCGCAGGCATGGCCTGCGCACTCCACAGAACCCGCCTCCGCTGCCGACCCAGCCCGCCGCCATGGGGGCCGCCCGCCATAGGGCCCGCCGTTGCCGCCAACCCACCCCGCCGGTCACCGCCGCCTCCCGCCGTGGACGCCTTCCTCCAGCCCCAGGCCGGCGATTTCGCCATGGCTTTTTCGCGCGACTCGGTTTAATCCCTGAAGGCTTGCCCCCGCCGGCAGCGCCCCGGCGGCGACGAGGCCCCCCCAATGACGCTGGCTCCCCCCCGTGGCATGCGGGATTTCTACCCGGAAGATTTCCGCCGGCGCGAGGCGCTCTTCGGCGTCTGGCGCGAGGTCAGCGCGCTCCACGGCTTCGAAGGCTACGACGCCCCCGTCGTCGAAACTCAGGAGCTCCTCACGCGCAAGGCCGGCGAAGAGATCGTCGAGCAGATTTACGCCTTTTCCGACAAAAGCGGGCGCGGCCTGGCCCTGCGGCCCGAGATGACCCCCTCCCTCGCGCGCATGATCATCGCCCGGCAGGGGGCCCTCGCCTTCCCGCTCAAGTGGTGGACAATCGCCCAGTGCTTCCGCTACGAGCGGATGACGCGCGGCCGCAAGCGCGAGCACTATCAATGGAACCTCGACGTGGTCGGGGAGGAATCCGTCATGGCCGAGGCCGAGGTGATCGGGGCCGCCGTCGAAGCGCTCCGCCGGCTGGGGCTGCGCGACGACGAGTTCCGCGTCCGCGTCGGCAGCCGCGCCCTCCTGGCGGCGCTCTTCCAGCGCATCGGCATCGGGCCGGAGCATTTCCTGCCGACCTGCCTCGCCCTCGATAAGCGCGGCAAAATCTCCGACGCCGCCACGCGCGAACTGCTGGAGGGCGAGGGGCTCGACCTCCCCGCCATCGATCGCGTCTTCGAACTTCTGGCCCTCCGGACGATCGACGAAGCCGCCGAGCGGGTCGGCCCCGACGGCGAGCGCGCCGTCGAAGAACTGCGGGAACTCTTCGCCCTGGCCGGGGGCTTCGGCTTTGCCGAGCCGCTCGTCTTCGACGTCGCGATCGTCCGGGGCCTCGGCTATTACAGCGGGATCGTTTTCGAAGCCTACGACGCCGCCGGACGCTTCCGCGCGATCTTCGGCGGCGGCCGCTACGACAACCTCCTCAAGGACCTGGGCGGCCAACGCTGCCCCTGCGTCGGCTTGGGCTTCGGCGACGTGGTCATCTTCGAAGTGCTGGAAGCCCTCGACCGGCTCCCCTCGACCGCCGCCCCCCCGCCGCTCGCCCTCGGCTATATGACGCCCGCCTGCCGCGCCCTGGCCATCCGGGCCGCGGCCACGCTGCGCAAGGCCGGCTACCCGGTCGATCTCGGGGGCACCGCCGAAAAGCCCAAAAAGTTCTTCGCGCGGGCCAACCGGGTCGGCTCCGAATGGGGGCTTTACGTCGGGCCGGAGGAGGCCGAGCGCGGCTGCGTCGCCCTCAAGAACATGCGCTCGGGCGAGCAGCAATCGCTCCCGCTTGAGGCGCTGCCCGGGCCTTTAGGGAGCCTGGTTCCCCGGCCCTGAGGCCGGAGCCGCGGTCTCCGCCGGCGGCACGGCGAGCACTTTGAAGAGTTCGTTCCGATGGACCTCGGCGAAGCCGGACGGCTGCCGCAGGCTCGTCACCCAATAGTCGAGCCGATAGGTTCGGGCGAGGCGCTCGACGTCGGCGTCCTCGAGCGCGCTAAAGAGGGCGCTCGTCCGCCGCCAGACGTCTCGGGCCGCCAGATTGGGATCGGTCAGGTCCAACCCGAGGGCCTGGAGGCGCCGGAGATAGTCCTCCAGCATCGGCGGCCACCACCACATCGCCCCCGCGTCGGCGACCAGCACGAAGACCGGCCGCCGCAGTGTCGCGCGAAAAATCTCTGACATCGGATGGACGAGAAAGACCGATTCGGCGGCCGTCGCCCCTTCGGCCCAGCGGACGAACTCCCAGACCGGCGGCGAGGGGCGCGAATACATCGCATAGGCCAGGCTGCCCCTCGCCTCCATGCGTCGGCTCAGGCGCCCGGCGTCGAGCCCGATCACCACGGCCAGCGTCACGAGCCCCAGTCGCGCCGGATGCCGCCGCGCCAACCACCCCGGCCACAGACGCGTCAAGCCGATCGCGACGGCAAGCGCCGCCAGGACCGCCAGGGACGCCGCCTCGACCCGGCCGTAGCCAAGAGCGGCCAACAAGCCGACGGCATAAAACCGCGTCGGCCCATGTCCCGGTCGTTGCTCGGCCCCTTGGGCCAGGAGCCCGATGAGACTCACGGAAGCCAGAAAGACCCAGATGTCGGAGGCCCTGAGCGTCTGGAGATAAGCGATCGGCATCGATGCTAGGCGCTCGCCCGCGACCCCGACGCCGATCCATCCCAAACTCACGACCCCCCAGGCCGTGGCGTGTCTCGCCAGGCGCCCATGCTCCGCCCGGCGAGCCCAGAGAAGCCCCAACCCCGCCCCCAGAAACACGCCGTATCGCGCCCAGGCCGCCGGGTCGATCGCGCTCGGAAAGACGTGATAGGGAAAAATCGCCCTCGCCACGGCCAGCCACGTCGCCGGCTCGACGCTCGATCCCTTCATCGCCCGCGCACTGAGGGCCAGACCGGGGAGGCTCATCAACGCGCCGAGACCGACGGCAACGCCCCACGCCTTAAGGCGTCCAACATAGAGTCGCCCCTCGGCCAGAAACGAGGCCAGGCCGTAACTGAGGGCGAAGAGCCCATAGAGGCTGTTGAGATCAACGCCGACGGCGAACCAGATCGCCGCCGGGACGGGACGATCCCGGAAACCGGCGGCGAGCGCCAGGAGAAAACACGGGAGCGCCAACGCCGTCTGTTCGAGCAGATGATGGACAAGGCTCCCGCCGCCAAAGAAGGCTTGCGGGAAAAGCGCCAGCCAGGCCATCGCCGCCAGGGGGGCCCCGGCGCTCCGCGGAAAGAATACGGCCGCCAGACGATGAACGGCGTAAAACTGGAGCGCCCGTTCCAGAAGAAAGAGACCGAAGAGAATCCCTCCCAGCGGCAGCGCCCGATCCAGCGCGGCCACGGCCCGCCAAAGCACGGAGGGATGCCGCTCGAGCGTCTCGGCGAACGGATCGCCGGCATAGAGCGACGGGTCATTCAAGTAATAGACGATCGGAAGCTGATGAGCGTGATTGCCGGAATACGCCGTATAGCCGGAGGCCAGAAACATCGCGCCGTACAGCGCGACGACCCCCATCCAGAACGCGGCCCGGCCCCGGCCGAGCCGTGCGCCCGGCGCCGCGGTTGCTTCGGGCTCAGGGAGAGCTGTCATCGGCGCGCCCTACGACGCCGACTTCGAATCCCCTCGGCCGGATCGAAGCCAGAATCGAAAGCGCGTCCGCCATTGATAGGCCCCGTAGGCCAGCCAAGGGATCAATCGGGGCGTCCGGGCCGAGGTCTTCTGTATCAACGCCAGCCCCCATCCCTCGACCGTCGGCAGCTCGATCACGGTCAGGCTTTGCGGGTCCAGCCGCGCCCCCTTGAGCGCGTCGAGCACGTAGCGCGGACCGTCCCAGCCGCTGGCCCGCGGGCAGATGTCGTGCAGCAGCACGTGGCCGCCCGCGGCCAGGCTCGGCCAGAAGCTCTGCACGTCGGCGGCCGTCGCCTCGACCCGATGGTCGGCGTCCACGAACAGAAGATCGACGGAGGCCCCCCGACGGCGGACGATTTCGACGGCCCCAATGGACGAGGCCGCCCGATGGATTTCCACGCGATCGGCCAGCCCGAGGGCCAAAAGCGCCCGGCGCGCCTCGCCCGGCTCGGTCCGCTCGAACAGATCAAAGCTCAGCAGTCGCCCGCGACCGCCGTCTTGAAGCCCCCGCGCCAGCCAGAGCGTGGAAACTCCCCGGTGCGTCCCCAACTCAACGACCAGGCCGGGACGGATCAGCCGAACCAGCCCATAGAGGAATTGGCCCGTCTCGAAGGTGACGGCGGCGCCGGCGGCTTCCGGCCGGCCGTGAAGCTCGGCCATGGCCTGGACGAAGGCGGGGAAGTCCGGCGCCGGGGCCGTCATCGGCGGCGCCTTCGGTTCAGGCCGCCAGCGACTGTTTGAGCCGCCGCGCCTGATCCACGACGTAACTGACCGCTTCGGGAATCTCCAGGTTCGTCAGCAGCCCGTCGATGATCTTGAGCGCCGTCGCCCGGTCCTCCAGTTCAGCCGCCCCGCGCGCCATCAGCAGCAGCGCCTCGGCCCGGCTCGGTCGCTCCGACCACGATCGCAGCCCGCGCAGGCTTAGTTGAGCCAATTGCGTCCCCTCGCCGAATTCCCCGAGTTCGACCAACCCGCAGGCGACCCGGTAATAATTGACGCTCACGATGCGGGCCCCCTGGCGCGCTCCATATCGGAAGAGCAGGAAATTGGACTGCCGGGCGGCCTCGACCGATCGCCACCATTCCCCCCGCCGGTCGAACACGTTCGTCAGCCCGTGATGGGCCATCGCGGCTTCGTAGAGCCCCTCCGGGCGACCTTCGGCCTGCTCAAGCAGCGTTCGGGCCTGGCGCTCCACCACCTCATCCCGCCCGGCAGCCCAGGCCGCCTCGATCGCCTCCGGCAGGATGACGAGCCTCCCCTCCTGGCTCGGCTCCAGCTCGGCCGCCCGGTCGAGCAACTCGGCGGCCCTGACCGTCTCGCCCAGCCGCCTCCGCAGCCGACCCGCAACGAAGGCGACGTAAGCATCGGGGGTCCGCCGCATCGCCCACGCATCCAGCTTCCGGGCCGCCTCGGCCAGCCCGGTTTCCACGCCGGTGGGAACCTCCGACCCGTTGAAATTTTCAAGTTCGGCCGCCAGCAGCGCCGTCTCCCCCCGCGCCGCTTCGGCTCGGGCGGTCTCCAATCCCTCCGGGATCAAGGCCCCCCGGAGCGTGCGGATGAGCCGCGGGAGCCTCCCCCGGAGCTCCGCCTCGGCCTCGGTCGCCTGCGGCTGGATCGCCAGCGGAAGCGACCGCCGCGCCGCCCGGGCCAACCGAAGGCGGCCCGTCAGGCGCGCCGCGCTGGCTCCAGCGGCCGAAACGTCCTCGATGAGCGCCTCCATCGCCTCCGCCGTCAAGCGCTTGCGTCCGATCTCCCCCCACGGCCCTTCATCCCCCCCCGTCCAGGGATTAAACGGTTCCGTGCTCATCGGACCCTTCCCGTCGCAGGTTCACCCTCTGATGCTAGCGCCGGCCTCCCGCCGCGGCAAGCCGCCGCCCGCCCCGGGCAGACGGAGGGCTGGAGGAAATCGATCAGCCCACCTTCCCGACTTGAACTCTCCGGGTTGAATTTTCCGGTTGGGCCCCCGCGGGTCAGTTCTCTCCGGTTCTGATCGCACTCGGGGGGCTGTAACGGACGCGGCCGACGTGCTATAGAGAGAACCCGTCCTGGTCTTCCGGAGAAATCCGGAGCGTTCCCGTCGGCGGAGCCGAGGGGGAAAACGAGACGATGAATCCGTCAACGCCGAAACTCCAGGGGGCGCTTAAGGATTTTGCGGCCGCCGTCACGGGCAAGCTGGCCCTACCAGGCCCGGGCGAACCCGAGGATCAGCTTCGCGGCCCCTTTGAGCAGTTCGTGGCCGCGGCGAGGGGGGCGATCGGGTGGGACGTCGTCTGCAAAGGCGAGCCGAGGTTGCCCCGCCGGCTCGGCCAGCCCGACTTCGCCGTTTATCTCAACCACCTCCTCTCCGGCTACGTCGAGCTCAAAGCCCCCGGCGTCGGGGCCGACGCCGCGAGTTTCAAGGGCCATGATCGCAAGCAGTTCGAACGCTTCACGGCCATCCCGAACATCCTCTACACCGACGGCAACGAATGGGCGCTCTACCGCGACGGCGAACTCCTCGATGCGATCGTTCGTCTTTCGGGAGACGTCGCCCGCGATGGAGCCGCCGCCGTCAAACCGCCTGAAGCCCAGCTCCTTGAAACCCTTCTCCGGAAGTTCTTCTCCTGGGAACCCATTATCCCGATCGACGGCGACGGCAGAATCGATCTCAAGGGCTTCGCCGGCCTCCTGGCCCCCCTGACGCGCCTGTTGCGTCAGGACCTGACCGAAGCGCTGCAAAACGCCGATTCCCCCCTTCTCAAATTGGCCAAAGAGTGGCGGCAATTGCTCTTCCCGGCCGCGTCGGACGATCAGTTCGCCGACGCCTACGCACAGACCGTCGCCTTCGCCTTGCTCCTGGGCCGCAGCGAGGGGGCCGACCCGCTTTCGTTGGATAGCGCCGAGAAGGCGCTCTCGGCCCAACACAATCTCCTCTCTCGCGCGCTCCAGGTGCTGACCGACCGCCACGCGCGGGACGAGATGGCCGCCTCGGTTGAGCTGCTTTTACGGCTTATCGGTCGCGTGCCCCCCGCCCCGCTGGGAACCGGCGCGGCCGCGGCCGTCGATCCCTGGCTTTACTTCTATGAAGATTTCCTGGCCGCCTACGATCCACAACTCCGCAAGGACGTGGGAGCCTATTACACGCCGGTCGAAGTCGTGCGCTGCCAGGTACGGCTGATTGACCATTTGCTCGTCAATCGGCTGAACAAACCCTTGGGTTTCGCCGATCCGGGCGTCATTACGCTCGATCCCGCCGCCGGCACCGGAACCTATTTGCTGGGGGTTATCCGGCACGCTCTCGGTCGCGTCGAAGCCGAACAGGGGAGGGGAGCCGTCGCCGGCCAGGCAACGCAACTGGCCCGACACCTTTACGGCTTTGAGCTCATGGTGGGGCCCTACGCCGTCGCCGAGCTGCGCGTCACCCGCGCCCTGCGCGATAGCGGCGCCGCGGCGTCGGTCGGCGGGGCGCACATCTATCTCACCGACACGCTCGAAAGCCCTCACACCCAGCCGCTGGACTTCCCGTCGTTCTATCAGCCGATCGCCGAGCAGCATCAGAAGGCGCTTCAGGTGAAGAGCGCGGTGCCGGTGATCGTCTGTCTCGGCAATCCCCCCTATGACCGACACGAGGCGGCCCGACGGGATGAGGATAAGACGGTCGTCAACAAAGCGCGGACCGGGGGCTGGGTGCGGTGGGGTGACGAACCCACCCATTCCGATGCCATTTTCCGGGAGTTTCTGGAGCCCGCCGTTGCCGCGGGCCACAGCGTTCACCTCAAGAACCTTTACAACTTCTACGTCTATTTCTGGCGTTGGGCGCTCTGGAAGGTCTTCGAGCAGAAGAAAGGAGCCCGCTCCGGGGTCGTCAGCTTCATCAGCGCCTCAAGCTATCTCGATGGGGACGCCTTCTGCGGGATGCGCGAGCACATGCGGCGCGTGTGCGACGAGATTTGGATTCTCGATCTGGGCGGCGAAGGACGCGGAACGCGACAGACCGAAAACGTCTTCGCCATCCGGACGCCGGTGGCGATCGCCGTCGCCGTTCGTTCGGGCAATGCCTCGCGCGGCGCCCCGGCCAGGGTCCATTACGCGCGGATCGAGGGGACGCGCGAGGCCAAGCTCAAGCGGCTCGATGCGATCGCGAATTTCAAGAAGGTCAAATGGCAGGATTGCCCGAGCCCTTGGCAAGCCCCCTTCCGCCCCGCCGGCCGCGGCGCTTATTTCGCCTGGCCGCTTCTAACGGACCTCATGCCCTGGCAACATTCGGGCGTTAAGGCTGGGCGGACGTGGGTGATCTCGCCCGACGAAAATACGCTCAAGAAGCGTTGGGGCGATCTGCTAAAGGCCGATAAGCCGGCCCGAAAGGAGCTGTTCAAGGACTCGCCAACCGGTCGCAAGGTTCACCAAGCAGGGACCCAATTGCCTCCCGCCACGGCTCCATTAAACCCTATTATCGATCTTGCAAGGGGGACTCAGCCTCCTGAGATCGTTCGTTTTGCTTACAGGTCGTTCGACAGACAATACGTCTTTGCGGACGCGCGCCTTCTCGATAGGCCAGGACCCAGCCTCTGGCGCGCCCACAGCGATCGGCAGGTTTATCTGACAACCCTGCTCAATCACCCTCTTGGTCGTGGACCTGCCGTATGCGCCTCGGCGTTAATCCCAGACAAACACCATTTTCGGGGATCCTTCGGCGCCAAGGAGGTCTTGCCCATGTACCGCTCGAGGGATACAGCGAGGCCGAACATTGCGGCCCACCTCTTTGAACACCTGTCCTTTCGCTTCTCCGAGCATCGAAAAATGACGCCTGAGGATTTTCTAGCCTACCTCTATGGTGTCCTGGCGCAGCCGGCGTTCACTGCGCGCTTCCACGAGGAGCTGGAGACCCGCCAATTGCGGGTGCCGATGACCAAGGACCCCGCGCTGTTCAAAAAGGTGCGCGACCTCGGCGCCAACCTTCTCTGGCTGCACACCTTCGGCGAGCGGTTTGTCCCCAAGGGCCGGCGACGGGGCCGCCTCCCGCGGGGCCAGGCCAGATGCGCCAAGGCCGTCCCGGCCGACCCCCAGGGCTATCCGGAGGATTTCGATTACAACAACAAAACGCGAACGCTCCGCGTCGGCCGGGGGGAGTTCGCCCCCGTCGCCGAAGCCGTCTACGCCTTCGAGGTCTCCGGCCTCAAAGTCGTCCAGTCCTGGCTGAAATACCGTATGAAGCGCGGCGCCGGGCGCAAGTCCTCGCCGCTGGACGACCTCCGCCCCCAACACTGGACCAGCCAGTTCACGACCGAGCTTATCGAACTCCTCTGGGTCCTCGAAGCCACGGTCGCCCTTTACCCCGAGATGGCCCGGTTGCTCGAGAAGGTCGTCGCCGGCGAGTGCTTCTCGGCCGAGGAGTTGACGGGCCCGACGCCCCCCCCACGCCGCCCCTCGGGCCGGGTTCCCCAGTCGGCCTCATCGTCCTCTTCTTCCAGCCCCACCTTCTTCTTCGGTCAGCCGGACGAAGGCTGATCCGTCCGCCTCAGAGGGCTGATCTCCGCGAGGACCCCGTGGCGGGCTCCCTCCCCCTCGCCCAGCTTCGGCACCGACGCTCGGCTCAACTCTCTACCCCACGCTGATCGAGGGGTTGCGCCGGCGGCCGCTCGGCAAGCCGGCCGACGTCGGCGTCGGCGCGGCATCGGTCCGGCGGGGAGGCGCCGCCTCGCTGCGGATTAGGGCTTTTCATCGCCGGCGGCCGATTTCATGATAGGCGGTTCCCCGGTCGGGGCGAGAGGCAAGGCCGGGGCGAGAGCAGAAACCGGTGAGCGTCGTGCTCTTTCTGGCCCTGAGCGAGATCGCCCTGGGGATGGCGGTCGTTCAGTGCTTCATTCCCCGTTCGGCCCTGGGCCCCGGCTTCGGCAAAACGATCGCCGCGATCGCCTTCTTTTGTCTTCTGCCGACGGTCCTGCTGGCGGGCCGGATGCTGCCGGACGAAGGGAGCGGCCCGCGCCTGGCCGCCCAAGGGAGCGGCGCCGTCGCGCTCCTGGCCTGGTTCGCTTATTTCGTCGCCCTCAACACCCCGGGCGAAACGGTCCAACGCGGCCTTCAAGCCGCGGCCACGGCCGCTCAAGCCGCCATGGCCGCCGCGGCCGTTTGGCTCCTCGCCCGGCATTTTCACCGCCTGGAGTCGCCTCAGGGGTTCGGACCCGGCCTCCTCGATCTCGCCCTCAGCCTGGCCGCCGGCGTCCTCACGTCGAGCCTGCTGCTCGGTTCGGTCGTCATGGCCATGCTGATCGGTCACTGGTATCTCGTCATTCCAGGCTTGAGCCTCGCCTGGCTGCGGGGAGCCTGTTGGGCCTTCGGCGGGGCGCTCCTGGGCCGGGGGGTCGCCATCGCTTACTCCCTCCTGCTCGGCGGCTTGACTGACCCGTTCGGCCCCGAGGGCTTTCTCGACACGCTCCGCGCGAGTGGCACCCTGCCGATCCTGGCCGTTCGGTTGCTCGTGGGGTTGATCATCCCGGCGGCGTTCTGCCTGATGGCCTATCGCTCGGCGGCGATTCGCGCCACCCAATCGGCCACCGGCATCTTATTCCCGGCGGTCGCGGTCGTCCTGATGGGCGAGGTGATGGGAGCCTTCCTCACGCTCGGCCTCGGGGGGCTCTATGTATAGGAAACCGGCGGCGGGGATCGGCCGGAGAGGCGCCGTTTCTGGCGCCGCTGGAGCGCTTCTGCTACATTGCAGGCCAGGGGCCGCCGTTGGGGGGCTCCCGTTCATCTGAGTCCGCCGCGGTCCTGAACGTTACCGGGGCGTCGCCGTCCTCGGAGACTACCCATGCGTCCGGCCATGCTTCTGATCTCCACCTCCGCCGCTCCGGGGCCCTCGGGTCGGCGCCCCCTCGCCCGCTTCGGTTGGATGCTCATGGCGCTGGTCGTCGGCGGCCTTATGGTCGTAAGCCTCGCCTTGGCGATCGTGGCGGGTTTCGTCCTCGGAGGTCTCCTTCTTCTGGGGATGATCGTGGGCCGCGCGATCGCGCGATCGCGTCCCTCGGGCGAGTCCGCCGGGCGTCGGCGACCGGGCGGGCGCTTCTCGACCTCCCGCGCGGGATTCGACACAGACAGCGCCGACGCCGATCGGCCGCCGGCCCGCGTCATCGACGTGAAAGCCCGTCCGGTCGAAGGGGACTGACCCATGCCGTCACCCGACCCCTTGCTGCAAGCCTTCGCCGAGGCGGTCGCGGGGGACGACGACGCCATTGACCTGGCCCGCGCGGCTCTCCTGATCGCTCAAGTCGAGTATCCCGACCTCAAGCTGGAGCCCTGGCTGCGTGAAATCGACGCCATGGCCCGGCAGGCCGCCCAGGCCATCGCGCGCGCCGCCTCGCCGGTTGAGCAGGTTCAGGCCCTCACCAGCGTCGTCATCGACGCCTGGGGATTGCGCGGGGCCGAGGAAGACTACTACGACCCGCGCAACTCCTTCCTGAACGACGTGCTCGCCCGTCGCCTCGGCATCCCCGTCTCGCTCTCGATCGTCTACATGAGCGTCGGCGCGCGCGCGGGCGTCCCTCTGGCGGGGACGGCCATGCCGATGCACTTTCTGGTCCGCGTCCTGGGCGTCCGCCCTCCGCGCTTCGTCGATTGCTACAATCGCGGCGCGCTATTGACCGAGGAGGACTGCCGGGAACGGCTGCGGCGCGCCTCGGCCGGGCGGTTCCGTTTTGCGCCCGAGGCGCTCGCCCCGATCTCCAACGCCGCCGTCCTGACCCGCCTCCTCTCCAACCTCAAGCTCATCTATTTGAATGGCCTCCAGTACGGCAAAGCGGCCCCCATCCTCGATCGGCTCATCCTCCTCAATCCCGACGAAGCCTCCTTTCTCCGCGAGCGCGGGATCGTGAATTACCGGCTCGGCCGGCGCGATCTGGCCCGGAGCGACCTCCAAGACTATCTCCAGCACGAGGGAGCCGCCTCCGACGCCGAAGCTATCCGCAATCTGCTCCGCCGGATCGGCTGAACCCCGGGAAGGGCCCCGCGGGGCAGAGGCCCTCGCTCCGCCGGAGGCGCTTGAGGAGCCGACATTGACCCTCCCGTTGCCGCCCCGCGCGTTCATGATCTTCGCGGCCGGCCTTGGCGGCCTCGCCGTCGGGCGCGGCGCCGCCCAATCCCCGGCGGCGTGGCGCACGATCGCCTCCCTGCCGACCCCGCGGCAGGAAGTCGGCGTGGCGGCTCTGGACGGCAAGGTCTACGTCGTCGCCGGGATCGTGGCCTCCCGCGGCTCGGTCCGCACGGTTGAACGCTACGATCCGCTCACCGGGGCCTGGGAATCGCTCCCCGATCTGCCGAGCGCCACCGGCCTCAATCACGTCGGGGCCGCCGCCGCCGGCGGCAAGCTCTACGTCGTCGGCGGGCTCATCCCCAACTTGAGCGCCGGCGTCAACACGACCTTCTGCTTCGACCCCTCGACGGGAAGCTGGAGCCGCCAAGCCGATATGCCGACCGCCCGCGGGGCCTCCGGCGTCGCCGCCGTCGATGGACTCCTTTACGTCGCCGGCGGGAGCCCGTCGGCCCGCCACCGAGACTTCGCCGTCTATGACCCCGCCGAGGACCGCTGGAGCGAACTCCCGCCGATGCCGACCGGACGGGATCATCTGGCCGCCGCCCCCCTCGACGGCCGCTTTGTCGCCATCAGCGGGCGAGAGAGCTTCCCTTCCGGGTTATTGGCGGCCGTCGAGGCCTACGACCCGACGACCGGCCAGTGGAGCTCCCTGCCGCCGATCCCGACCCCCCGCGGCGGCATCGCCGCCGCCGTGATCCAGCGCCGGATTTACGTCTTCGGCGGGGAAGGGAACGCGGCCAGCCCGACCGGCGTCTTCGACAACGCTGAAGTCTACGATCCCGATCAGGGGAGCTGGAGCGCGTTGCCGCCGATGGCCGTCCCCCGCCACGGCATCGGCGCCGCGGCGCTTCAGGGCCGCGTCTACCTCCCCGGCGGGGCCACGACGCAGGGCTTCGGCGTCACCGGTCACGCCGACGTCTTTATCCCGCCGCTCCCTTCACCCTCAGACGTGCTGGCGCATCTGCTGGGCCAATCCGGGGCTTCGGCGGGGCTCGACCTGAACGATGATGGCGCGGTCGACACGGCCGACCTCCTCTGGCTGATCCTGGAGACGCGCTAAACCCGCCCGGCGGCGGCCAGCCCAAAACCGTCGCCTACGGGCTCTCGATCCTGGAGACGGTCGCCCCGTTGCTCCTTCGCAAGGGGGCGGAGCTGGAGGACGTCGTCCGCCCCGGCAGCGCCCGAGCCTTGGCCGACGTTCTCCCCACCCCGGCCGAACGTCAGGCCGCCGAAATCCTGCTCAGGTCAGGCTATCCCCGCCAGGCGCTCGGCGCGATCGGTTTCCTTCAGCTCGGCCCGACGATGATGGACTTCATCGAATTCCAGGTGGACCCGACCTATTTTGAAGACTTCTGGAAGCTGCCGGGCTAGCCGGCGCCGATCGCGAGGTCCGGGACCCGATCGTCGAAGGTGTCCGGGGGACGGTCAAAGCGATCGACCCCGCCCTGGCCCAATTCTGCCGCCACGGCCGGCCCGCCGCCCTCCAGCGCCCCCGCGATCAGCTCGACGGCCTCTATGAAAGCTACCGGCCGCTCGGCCGGATTCAGGGCAAGGTCATCGCGCTCTTCGGGGCGGCCGACAACGGCATCTGGCCGACGATCGCCGTGCGCTATCACCGTCAGGTCCGCGCCGCCCTCGGCGATGCGATCGACGACCACTTCCGGCTGCATTTCATCGAGCACGCCAACCACGGCATGGTCCTCGGCAACCCTCGCGCCGATGACGGCGGCGCGGCGGGGGCCCTTTCCCCCAACGTTCTGCGGCGCCTCTGGGGGGCGCCATGGGGGCTCAATACAAGGCCCTGGACGACCTGATGCGCTGGATCGAGGAGGGCGTCGCTCCGGCGCCGGGGACCCGCTACGCTCTGGACGAAATGAATCAGCTCGTGCTCCCCCCTTCGGCGGCCGAGCGCGGCGGCCATCAGCCCCTCTTCGCGCTCCCGGCCGATGGACGGACCGAACGGCTCGAAGTCGCCGTCGGCCGCCGCCTCACCTTCACCGTCCAGGCCGAAGACCCCGACAATGACCTCCTCCAGATCGAGATCGATTTCGAGGGCGACCACGCCTTTGACGGCTCGGCGCCGGCCACCGGGGCCAAGGCCGCCGCAACGTTCAATCACGCCTACGACCAACCGGGAACTTACTTCGCGACGGCCCGCGTCACCGACGCCACCGCCAGCGTCGGAACCCCGCCGGAGCGTCTCGGCATCCGCCTCCAAGGCAGCCAGAACATCGACCAGGTGCGCATCGTTGTTGAATGAGCCTCGCGGCCCCGAAGGGCGGCTGCCCTCCATGAAACCGAAACCCAGGGCGCGGCCGACGCCGGGGAGGGCTTCATGCTGACGACTCCCGCAATCCTTCTCCTCACGGCGGCAACGTCCGGGTTTGTCCAATCGGGGGTCGTCACGATCGACGCGCAGGAGTGGCGCAATGAGCCGAGGCGACGTCTCGACATCCACGGCGTGCGGAGAGTTCAGCGGGAGGTCCGGCATCGGTACGCCGCGCCGGGGGTCTATTTCCCGACCGCCCGCGTGACCGACGGCTCCCTGAGCCCGCACCGGCCGACCCGCTAGGCCGCAGGGATTCAGAACCTGGATCGGCTGAGAGTCATCGTCCGGCCGTAGCCGCCTGCCGGCGAAAGGAACCCTGAATGACCGACGAACCGAAGTTATCCCGGCGCGAACGCGAGCGATTGAATCGGCGCCAATGGGTCCTGGACGCCGCGCTCGACGTCTTCTCCGAAAAGGGCTACGAGGGGGCCTCGATGCAGGAGATCGCCCAGCGGGCCGAGTTTTCCGTCGGGACGCTCTATTCGCTGTTCGAAAGCAAGGAAGCCCTTTACCGAGCCCTGTTGATCGAGCGCGCGCTCAAGGCCGGGCGAGCTTTCATGGCCGCCCTGGAATCGGCCGAAGACGAAGAGGAAAGGCTGCGGGCCTTCATCCGGGTCAAGGGGGAGGTCTTCCAGGACAACCTCAAGGCCCTCAAGCTTTATTTTTCGGAGACGGCCGGCGTCAGTCTCAATCCCACGGCCGGGCTCGTCTCGGACTTGAGGCAGCTTTACGAGCGGATGATTCCGCGCCTGGCGGCGATCTTCCGCAGCGGCATCGAAAAAGGAAAATTCAGGGATTTCGACCCGACGGACCTCGCCATCGCCTTCGACGGCTTGACGAACATCTTCCTCTTCTACTGGGCCGAGTACCCCGAGCAGTTCCCGTACGAGGAGAAGGCCGAGGTGATCGCCCGGATTTTCTTCGACGCCGTCCGCGCCCCGCAAGGCGCCGCCGAAACCCGACCCCGCCAAAGGGGGTGAGCCAAGACCCAGGGCCAGAGCAACCGGGACTAAGCGCTTCGACCCTTGAGGAACGTCTCGAAGCTCACCCCCAATGCGCGGGAGGTCAAACCTATCATGGACGTTAAGAACGTCAAGCGAGCGTTCACGCTCATCGAACTCTTGATCGTCGTCGCCATCATCGCCATCCTGGCCGGGCCCCCGTTCCAGTACACCCTCATGTCGGCGGCCCAGTGGATCGTGAGCATGGGGAACGGCGAGATCGCTTACGACCCGACCAACGGCACCGTCAGCGACGGCGACCTCATGCGGACGTCCAAGGGGGAACTCTATCCCCATACGAAGTGAGCCCCCCGCCCCCGCGGGCGGATGGATCGCAGAAAGGAACCCTCCTCATGGCCGTCGTGGAAGCCGCCCAGCGCCCCGACGAAATCGTCCTCGGCCCCAACCTCCGGGGCCGGCCGATCCAACCGGGACTCTTTGAAATCTCCGGCGATCCGCCCGAAATGACGCTCCTCGGCGGCCGCTGCGAGGCCTGCGTGCGGTCGTTCTTCCCCTATCGTTCGGTCTGCCCGAACTGTCTGCGCCGCCCGCTCGCGCGGGTTCGCCTGAGCCGCCGGGGGAACTCGTCTCCCATACCGTCGTGCGCCAGGCCCTCCCGGGTTTCCAGTTCCCGTACGTCCTCGGCGTCATCCGGCTGCCCGAGGGGGTTCGGCTCTACGCTCACGTGAAGACGGCGGCCCCGGAGCCGCTCGCGCCCGGGGTGAAGCTCCGGCTCGTTCCGGGCGTCATCCGGTCCGATCTGCGCGGCCCCGTGATCGGCTATTGTTTTGAACCGCTGAAGGAGGACTGAGTCATGAACGACGTCGCCGTCATCGGCGCGGGGATCATCCGGTACGGAAAGTTCCCGGAACGGACGTTTGAGGAGCTGGGCGTCGAGGCCTGCGTGGGGGCGCTGGAAGCCGCCGGCGTCGCGCCGCGCCAGATCGAGGCCTTCTATTGCGGCAACGCCGACGGCGGGATCACCCCCGGCCAAGCGCGTCGCTCAGGACCTCGGGATCTCCGGCGTCCCGGTCTTGAACCTGGAAAACGCCTGCGCCACCGGCTCGACGGCCTTCCGCGAGGCCTATCTGGCCGTGCGGTCGGGCCTCTATGACCTGACGCTCGTGCTGGGGATCGAGCATATGTCCGTCAAGGGGGGCGGTTTCATCGACCCGAACATGCTCCGATCCATCGAGGCGCAGCTCGGTTTCGTGGCCCCCGCTCACGGATGATCTGGGAGCCGCTGACGTTGCTCGAATGTTCCCCGACGGGCGACGGAGCCGCCGCCGTCGTCGCGGCCCTCAAGAGCTGCCCCCGGGCCGAGCCGCCGCATCCGAAGCTGCTCGCCCTCATCGCCGAGGGTCGGCTGGGACGCAAAACCGGCCGCGGCTTCTATGACTACGCCGCCGAAAAAACGGCCGCCGCCTTCCGGACGATCCTCGTCCAGAGCGAGGAGGGCGTGACGACGATCACGATCAACCGGCCTCACAAGCTCAACGCCATGAATAACGTTCCGAACTCGGCTTGCCGGAGGTCCACATCGACGCCCTGCCCGGGGCGGGGGGAACGCAGCGTCTCATCCGCCTGATCGGCCTCTCCCGCGCCAAGGACATGATCATGCGGGGCGTCCGCCTCAGCGCGCGGACCGCCCACGACTACGGGCTGGTCAACATCGTCGTGCCCGAATCCGAATTTGAAGACGAGGTCCGGCGCGTGGCGCGCCAATACGCCGCCGGCCCGCCGGTGGCTCTCCACGTCATCAAAATGCTCATGAACCGTGGAGGGGCCGAGGCGGCGTTGGCCGGCGGGCTCGAAATGGAAACGATGGGCTTTGCCGTCCTCGGCGGGACCGAGGACCTCCGGGAAGGGATCGCGGCCTTCCTGGGCAAACGTCAGCCTCATTTCCAGGGGCGTTGAGCGTGCGCACGCCGATCACGGACCTCCTCGGCGTCGAGTTCCCCCTCATTCAGGGAGGGCTGTGGGGGATGGCCTTCGCCGAGTTGTGCGGTCCGGTTTCCCAAGCCGGCGCCTTCGGTCAGATCACGGCGGGGCTCCACGAGACGCCCGAAAGCCTGGCCCGCGAAATCGAAAAAGTCCGCGCCCTGACGACGAAGCCCTTTGGCGTCAACTTCCCGCTCAAGTCGCGGGACCTGACCCGCCACCTGGAGCTTGCCATCGAGGCCGGCTGCGGGGGCGTGACCGTGACCGCCGGCGATCCGGCCCCCTTCCTGCGCCTCGTGGCCGGGCGAACGCCGACGCTGGCCCTCGTCTCGACCGTCCATCAGGCTCAGCGGGCCGAGGCCGCCTCGGCGCTGGCCTCGCCCGACGGCGGGGGTCTGGCCGCGCTGAACAAAACGCCGATCGGGAAGGCTTTTACCGCGAGGCCCGGTGGGATCGCCGAACCCAAGCGGCCCAAGGGCTGCCGACGCCGCAGACCGGCAATCCGATCCCCTTCGCCGCGCCGGCCAACATCTATCGCTGCGCCAACGGTTGGGTCTTCGCCGGCGTCGCCCTCGACAAGCACCGGCAACGCCTCGCCGAGCTCATCGGCCGACCCGAGCTGGGCGCCGACCCCCGCCACGCCACGCTCATGGCCCGCCTGGCCCACCGGAACGACGTCGATCGCCTCGTCGCCCAGTGGTGCCGGCCCCGGCGCTCGGCGCGCACGCGGATGAGATCCTGGAGGAAGCCGGCATCGACGCCGATCGTCGCCAGGCGCTGCGCAAGGCCGGCGTCATCTGAACCCGCCGCGTTCCACGCCCCTATGGCCGACGAGGGCATGAAAGCGTTCTGCGAGAGCGCGATCGGGGGCGTCGAGGGCCCCTTCCGCCTCGCGCTCGTGGTTTTGATCCTCGCTTTCGTCATGATCCGGCTCCGCTACTTTCGGCGTGCCCGGCGTGTGGCGGCCCGCCTCACGCGCCGCGAAGGCCGCCGCTTCGTCCTCCTGTTCAAAACCCTCGCCTATCTGGGCTACGCCGTGATGGCTCTCTACGTGCTCTATCCGCCGGCCCTGGCCTGGTCGGCTGTCCGGCTGCCGTTCTGGCTCCGCGGGCTCGGCGTCGCCCTCGGGCTGGCCATCGTGCCCTTCATGGTGTGGATTCACCGCTCCCTGGGGCGGAACTTCTCGGCCACGATCCTTCTGCGCGACGATCACGCCCTCGTGACCGACGGCCCCTACCGGCAGAACCGCCCGGCGGCATGCACGCGGCGCTCGGCATTCTGGCCGCCCTTGTGGCCCGAGCCTTGCACGGTGTGGGACAATACGTCGATTGCGCCATGGCCGATGGTCTCTTGAATCTCCTTCATTTTGAACCCCTCTGGCGCCGCCTCCACTTCCCCGGCCCGCCCGCCTACGCCGTCTATGAAACCCGCGACCGGCATTGGATCGCCCTCGGCAATCTGGAGCCCGGGTTCTGGTCGGCCTTCTGGCGCGCCCTCGGCCGGGAGGACATCCCCGCCCGAACCCCGCGGCCCGGCGAGCACACCGACGCCCTTCTGCGCGAACTCGGCTATGCGCAGGAGGCCATCACCCAGTTGAGACAAGCCGGGGCCATCGCCTGACATGCGCAACGTGGACCGCGTGGATCGATTCGTCACCTCCGGCGGCCGGGTGCTCTATCGGCTGCCCGTCGTCGCCTTCCCCGGCCACGTAACTAACTGTTATCTCCTCATGGGGGACCCTCTCACGCTGGTCGACGTGGGTTCCGGCGCCGAACAGTCCAACCGGAGCCTCCTGGGGGCCTTTGAGGACGTTCGCCGGCGCTTCCACGAGAACGTTCGGTTGGAGGACGTCCGGCGCGTCATCATCACGCACGGCCATATCGATCACTTCGGCGGGCTGAATTTCGTGCTCGAACGCGCGCCTGCCCAGGTCGGCGTCCACCCCCTCGACCGCACCACGCTGACTCACTTCGAGCAGCGCCTGGCCGTCTCGCTCAAGAATCTCCAGATTTTCCTTCGCCGCGCCGGCCTTGCCGAAACTGAAGTAGCCTCCCTCATCCGCCTGAACACACTCTTCAAACACATGTTCAAGGCCACCCGCGCCGATTTCATCCTCGACGACGACGCCGGCTCCCCCGCCCCTCCTTTCGACGTCTTCCACACCCCCGGTCACTGCCCCGGCCACGTCTGCCTGAGGGTCGAGGATATCCTGCTGACCGGCGATCACGTCCTCCCCCGGATCACGCCCGCTCAATCCCCCGCCTTCATCTTTCATTACAACGGCCTCGGGCATTATGTGGAGGCGCTGCGCCGCCTGAAGGCGCTTGACGGAATCGCTCTCGCCCTCGGCGGCCATGAGGGCGAAATGCCCGATCTCCCCGGCCGGATCGACGCCATCCTGGCCTTCCACGACCGCCGCCTGGATCGCGTCCTCGAAGCCTGCCGGGAACCCCGGTCGATCGCCCAGGTGGCCCGTGACCTTTTCCCTCGCGTCGAGGGTTATCACGTCCTCCTGGCGATGTTGGAAACCGGCGCCCACGTCGAATACCTCCACGAACGCGGACGCCTGGCCGTCGCCAACGTCGAGGCCCTCGAAGGCGAACCCCAGGCCACGCTCCTCTACCGCAGCGAGTAAACCCCCGCCTTCTCCTCGCGCAGGGCCTGGGCGAGGGCGGGCAGGCTCCGGCCCTCCGCGCACAGCCGAAGATTCGCTCGGCGGCTCCCGCCTCTGGGATGCAGCGGTCTCCCTCGCCCAGGATGAATTCGCCCGGCTCTTCGCCGCCGGTGCCCCGCCCGGATTCGTGAGCCGCGGTTCCGCTCGCGATCCTCGGCCGCCGCGCCGACGTGGCCCTCGCCCCGCCGTGGGGAAATCCGTGGCCAACGCCTCGAACCTCGAATACCATCCGGTGCCGACGCTCCCCGACGCGATCGAGTGACCCGTCGACGCCCTCGGCCCGGGCATGGGCGGCGGTCGCTCAGCGCCGTGATGGAGTCCCATCCCATGAATCCGTTTCGTCGGGCGGGTCTCGCGACCTTCGGGCTTGCGGGATTGGCCGCGGGGTTCGCCTCGGCGGGCTGCGCGTCGGCCGCCGAACCCTCGGCGAACCCGCATCCGGCCGCCTCCGGCGATTCATCCGGATTTCCGTTGGGCCCGACGCCGATGGCGCCGATCATCGTGAACCCCGCCGGCGACGGCTTCGCCCGGGCGGATTCCGCCCGCCCGTTCGTCCCCTGGGGCTTCAATTATGATCACGACGAGGCGGGCCGTCTGATCGAGGACTACTGGGACGCCGAATGGGGGAAGGTCGTCGAGGACTTCGGCGAGATGCGCGCCCTCGGAGCCAACGTCGTCCGCGTCCACCTTCAATTCGGCAAGTTCATGCGCGCGCCCGCCGAGCCGATCCCCGATGCCCTCGATCAATTGGGCCGCCTCCTGGCTCTCGCCGAATCGACCGGGCTTTATCTCGACCTCACCGGCCTCGGCTGCTACCACAAACCCGACGTCCCCCCCTGGTACGACGCGCTTGCCGAACCCGAACGTTGGGCGGCGCAGGCCGAATTCTGGCGCGCCGTCGCCGGCCGCGCCGCCTCGTCCCCCGCCGTCTTCTGCTACGATCTGATGAACGAGCCGGTCGTCCCCGGCGACGAGGGGCGCTCCGATTGGCTTGGGGGGGATTTCGCCGGCAAGCACTTCGTCCAATTCATCACCCGGAGCGCCCGGGGCCGGCCCCGCCACGAGATCGCCCGCGCCTGGGTCGCTCACCTGGTCGCCGCCATTCGCGAGGTCAATCCTCGGACCCTCATTACCGTCGGCCTCGTCCCTTGGAGCCTCAACCGCCCGGGCCTGAACTCCGGCTTCTTCCCCGAAGCCATCGTCGGGGAGCTTGATTTCCTCAGCGTTCACGTCTACCCGGAGCGCGGCAAGGTCGCCGAAGCCGTCGGGACCGTCCAGGCCTTCGCGCTCGGCAAGCCCGTCCTGATCGAGGAAATGTTCCCCCTCCAGTGCTCGATCCCGGAGCTGGACGCCTTTATTGAAGCCACGCGCCCGATCGCCGCCGGCTGGATCGGGTTTTATTGGGGCCGGACAATCGCGGAGCTGCGGACGGACCGACCGCGCTCGATCGCCGCCGAGATCACTCGCCGGTGGCTCGAATACTTTCAATCTCGGTGGGACCTGCCGGGGAGCCTCCCCCCCGACCGTGAACCCCGGCCCGGCGGCGGCCGATCGGATCCGAGGAGAGGACGAAACCCTGAAATCCACCCCATGAAAGCGGTCACACAAAACATCGCCGCGTCTGGAGAGGGCACCCTGGACCTGATACCTACCCCAGGGAAACGGTCACACAAAACTCCTGCCCAGATCGGGCTCGACCGGAGCCACCTGAAACCCGCCCCAAGGAAACGGTCACACAAAACCACGGGGGTTACACTTTATTTTCTTTGTGTCTTTGTGCCTTGGCGGTTCAATTCCGAATCACACCCCCCCGATCGCGGTGACGCCTTAGAAAGGAGCAAACGTCAATGAACCGGAGAGAAATCACATGGGCCGTAATGTTGAGCTGTGGCCTGGCGCTGGGGTGGATCCTCCCCCGGCCGGAGGCCCTGGCCCAGCCGCGCCAGGCCCCCGCCGAAAATCCGGCCTCCCCGGCGACCGTCTGGTCGGCCGCCACCTTGGAGACGCTCGTCAAAGAACTCGAAGACCAGGCCAAAACGACCGAACGCCACGTCGTCCCCCGCCAGTTATTTCAGGCCGGGGATCGTTCCCTCCTGGCCCTCCACCGAGACGCCGACGGCGAAGCCGAGGCTCACGCCGCCGTGACCGATTTCTGGATCGTGCTCTCCGGGGAGGGGACGCTCCTCGTCGGGGGCGAAATGGACGCTGCAGGCGAGACCGCGCCCGGAGAGCTCCGTGGGCCCGCCATTCGCGGCGGGACCTCCATCCGCCTTCATCCCGGCGACCTCGCCGACATCCCCGCCGGCGTTCCTCATCAGACGCTCGTCGAAGAGGGCAAGTCGATCACTTATCTGATCCTCAAAATCAACCGCTGATCAACCGACGCCCCGCCTCATCCTGACGGATCGGGATCAGAGCGTATCGGCGCCGAGGGCGGCGCGCAGGGGGGGCGGCAGGCGAACGGCACCGGCGGCGTCCTGATAAGTTTCCAACAACGCGATCACCGTCCGCGGCAGGGCGAGGCCCGAGCCGTTGAGCGTGTGCGGGAACCGGGGTTTCGCCCCAGGGGCCGGACGATAGCGCAGCCCGCATCGACGCGCCTGGAAATCCCCGAAATTCGAACACGAGGAAACTTCCAGCCAGAGGCCCATCCCGGGAGCCCACACTTCGAGGTCATAAGTCCGCCCCGATGCAAACGAAAGGTCCGCCGCGCACAGTTCGACGCGGCGATAGGCGAGCCCCAGCCGTTCCAGCAGCGTCTCAGCGTGTCGGGTCAGGCTCTCCAGGGCTTCATCGGAGGCCTCCGGGGAGACAATCTGCACCAGTTCAACCTTGTCGAATTGATGAACGCGCGTAATGCCGCGGACTTCCTTCCCGTAACTGCCCGCCTCGCGGCGGAAGCAGGGGGTGTAAGCGCAATACCGGAGCGGCAACCGATCGGGCTCCAGGATCTCCTCGCGATGTAGATTGGTAAGTGGCACTTCCGCCGTCGGGATCAACCAGAGATCCTCCCCCTCTAACCGATACATATCCTCGGCCATTTTCGGAAGCTGGCCAGTGCCGGTCATGACGGGAGAAGTAACCAGGTGGGGAGGCTGGATTTCGGTGTAACCATGCTCGGCCACGTGCAGATCGAGCATCCAGTTGATGAGGGCGCGTTCGAGCCTCGCGCCGGCGCCCCTGAGCACATAAAAACCCGATCCGGCCAGCTTGGCCGCCGCGGGGAGGTCGAGGATGCCGAGGCGCTCGCCAAGGACCCAATGAGGCTGAGGCTCGAAGTCAAACGCGGGGGGCTCGCCCCAATGTTTGACGATCCGGTTATCTTCGGCGGTTCGGCCCGGAGGCGTCCAGGGATGCGGCGGGTTGGGGACGCGAAGGAGGAGAGCCTCGAAGTCGGCTTCCAGGCGCCGGGCTTCAGCCTCGGCGGTCTCCAAGGCTTCCTTGAGCGCCTTGACCTCGGCCTTGATGGCCGAGGCGTCCCGACCCGCCTGGACCAGCGGCCCGATCGCCCTAGATTTCTCATTGCGCTGGCGATTGAGCTCGTCGATGCGGCCGGTTAATTCGCGTCGGCCGGCCTCCAGAGCAATAAGACGGTCAACGTCGAGGCCGCCCCCCTTGGCGGCGACGGCGCGCCGCACGCGATCAGGATCATCACGGAGCAAATGGGGATCGATCATCGGCCGGGCGACGAATCTAGTCGGACCCGGCCGGCCGCGCAAGGTCGGCGTCGACGCTCAGGGACGCTCGCCGCGGCCCAGCTCCGCCCGAATGGCTCTCTCCAGCTCGGCGGGCTTGAAGCCGCCCGGGCCGGGTCCCCCGCGATAGGCGATCTTGCCGTCCCGACCGACGAGATAGAGCCGATCCGGCCAGCCTTTGTAGGCCCGGGCCGTCGAGTTCTCCATATCGTCGATCAGACAGGGGATCGAAATCTTCAGGTCCGAGACGCACGTGTTGGCGACCTGAAACCGCTCAAAGAAGGTTGTGGGGTCCTTGATATACTTGATCCGTGGATTGACGCGCATCGCCCAATCGTCGGCGGGGTGGGCTTCCTTGATATAGACGATGAAGAATCGGACGCGGTCCTTGAACTCGGCATGCAATTTTTCGAGGGCGCCAGACTGGTCCCGGAAGGGGGGTCAGGTGTAACTGCCGAAAATCAGGGCGACCGGAGCCTCTCCCCGGAAGGCGCTCAGGCGCACCGGCGCGTAGAGCTGCTCGGCGTTCTCCCGCGTGATCTCGACTTTCTCGGTCTTGAATTCATAGATCTTGAGCGGCGTCAGCTCAAAGTCCGGCGCGACGGCCCCGGGCGCCGGGCCGTTGTTCGCCGCCCCCGTGATCCCCTCCCCGCGAGCCGCTCCGAGCCGCTTCTGAATCTCGGCGGGCCCCACCCCCTCGGCCTGCATTCGGGCCAACTCCGGCGAGAGATTGGGCCCCGCGGCCCGACCGGGCCGGCGCGCCCCGGGGGGACGAGCCCCCGGCGCCTGACCTTGAGCCACCTCAACCCATAGGCAGCCGGCGGCCAGCATTCCAACGATCCCCCACCTTGCATCGCGGCCGTTGAACATCGCCCTCACCTCCGCAACGTCGCCGGAGCGCGCGAGCCCGCCGCCGGCGCGCTGAACGGCCTCGGCCCCACTGAACCACTTTAGGCCGCCGCGCCCGGCGCGGACAAGCGTAAAAGCCGCGCTCCCGCCGAGGTGGCGCTTCTGATAAACTGGGGAGGCCCCGTCGGCGTCGCACGCGCGAGCGCGGCGCCGAGGATTGTGTTCGACGGAGGGTAAGAGGCGCGATGCCGACTTACGAGTATCAGTGCCGCAAATGCGGCCGCATCTTCGAAGTCTTTCATGGCCTGAACGAGCCGGGACCTCAGCGCTGCCCTGACAAATCCTGCCGAGGGAAACCCAAGCGGCTCTTGAGCGCCGGGGCCGGCCTCATCTTCAAAGGTTCGGGGTTTTACATTACCGACTACAAGCGGCCCGGAAGCGCCCGGCCGGAGGGCGACGAAGCCCCCAAAACCGAAAAGACGGAAAAAAAGGAGCCCGTCGCGGGCGAGGGCGCCGGCGCCGCCTCCGGCGAGCGCGCGGCCCAATCCCCCTCGAAGCAAAAAGCCCGCCGCGGGACCGGCGAAAAGAACGATTGACGGGGGCGAAGCGCCCCCCCCTGGAGCGGGGGCCCTCCGGGACGCATCGGCCGCGGTTCCCCGATTATCCGTTCACCATCGCGTAAGGATACTGCGCCCGGTCGAATAGGCTCTGCATCATCGCCCGCAGCCACGGATGCTCGCCGAAGAGGCGCGCGAACCGCGAATGCAGACCATGGCGGGCCTCCACGGCTCGGATGGCCTCCTCCAGGTCTTCCAGCGTCGCTTCGGCGCGACCGGCCGCCGCCGCCTGCGCCGCCGCATAGACGCGCGCGAACCCATAGGCCAGCAACAGAAAGTTATGCCCCAGCAAAACCTCCCCGCGCGCCGGCAGATCCTTCCGAAAGAGGCAATGCGCCAAGTAATCCCTCAGCAGGCGCTCCTGCGAGGGCTCCTTCAGGTTCAGGTGGACCCGGCTGAGCGCCCGCCACGGGACCGGCCCCGGAAGCCTCGGCAGCCGAAGCCGGCCCCAACCGCCGGCCCACGCGACGTAACCCCACGTCACGCGCGCCGCCGTCGCGAGCCGCCCCCCGCCGCGCTCCGTCGCCGCCCGGAAGGCGAGCACGTAGCCGAGCGTGAGCCGCGCCAGCGCGGGCGACGTTCGCGGGCGCTCGGCCAGCGTGAGCAGTCGATCCCATCGGCGCCCCGAGCCGTCGCCCGCCATCCGTCGCCGGAATAATTCGAGCGCCGCCGTTCGTTCCTCGGCTTCGCCCGCTGAGGCCTCGCCGCCTTGAGCCCCGGCCGCTTGGCGCAGGAAGGTGGCGAGCATTCGAAGATAGGCGGCCTGCGCCAGCAGACCGGCCCCGGCCGTCGGCGTCGCCGCCAGCAACTCGGCGCAATCGGCCTCGATCCGTTCATATTGCTCCCAACTCAGCGGGACCCCCTCGCAGAGCGCCAGCTCGTTTTCGTCGAGCCTCCGCCGGGCCGGAGAATCGGTCAGCGTCCGCCGCAGGCCCTCCTCCTGCCCCGAAACCGGAGCCCCGTGCCGCCGAAGGACGGCCGTGCAGGCGAACGAGAGCGCGACGAACGTTCCCGACGGCGTTTCAACGAAGGCGAACGGAAAACTTCGGCAAGCCGCCGGCTTCGCCTCGATCCCGTGAGCGGCGTGCAGGCGACAGAGCTTGGTTTCGGCCAGAAAACAGCAGGCCCCCGTCGGGCTCGGCCCCGCGACTTTTTGCAGAATGAACTCTCCCGGCCGCCACGGATTCGGGCGGTATGGCGACACGGCTCCCCCGGACATCAACTCGGCGACGGGCAACGTCTCCAGCCGGGCGACGGCGGCCGCATCCACCCGGATCTCGTCGAAATCCTCGCAACCCCGCCCGCACTTGAGGCACTCATAGTGCAGCCCCGCGGGCAGGCGCAGCGGTGAGCCGGATGATGAGTCCATCGGGCGCAATCTCCCCCTAACCACCCTAGGCGAATCGGGCGCCAAATGTCAGCCCAGGCCGAACACCTTCCGCAAAGCGCGACCGGCCCGGCCGAACCCCGGCCCTCGCCGTCGTCTCGGCTCGCGATCGCGATCGGTCTTTCCTTCGCGCTCCAGGCCGGCTACGTGCTGCTGGCGCCGCTTGACCGCCTGACGACGATGACCGTCGTCGATGACGCCTTCTATTATCTCCAGATCGCCCGCCGGTTCGTCGCCGGCGAAGGCTTCACCTTCGACGGGCTGCACCGCACCAACGGCTTCCAACCCCTCTGGCAGCTTCTGGCGTTGCCGGCGGCGCTCCTGCCCGGCCGCGAGGCCCCCCTGCGCGGTTTGCTTCTTGAGGCCGCGCTCCTTTACCAACTGGCGGGCTTGACGCTCTTCGGCTGGCTCAGGCGCGCCGTGAGCGGGCCCGCCGCCTGGGCGGGGCTCCTTCTCTGGGCCTTCAACGCCCGCCTCCTCTTCACCTACGCCATCTCCGGCATGGAGTTCTCGCTTTTTGCCCTGACGGCCCTCCTTCTGGTCGATCGGGCCCATGCGGCCGCCACGCGGCCGTCGGGCCTGCGCCTCGGCGAGGGGTTCCTTCTGGGGGCGCTCGCCGGGCTCAACGCCCTGGCTCGAATCGACGGCGCGCTCCTCGCCGCCGTCTTGCTCGGCCATGCGCTCTTTCGCGCCCGCCGCCTGCCGGTGCCGGCCCTGGCGCGAGCGGCCGGCGCCATGTTCGTCTCGGCCGTCGCCGTCGTCGCCCCCTATCTGCTCTGGAACGCCCTCACGTTCGGTCATCTCTTGCCCGTGACGGGGCCGCTCAAGGTCTTTCGTAACGCCGAACGCCTCCGGAGCCTCGCGATCGAGCCCTGGACGTTCGGCCACGCCCTCCAGGCCTTCGAAGCCGCCGGCTTTCAACTGACCAAGAACCTGATGCGCTTCCTCACCGGCTACTTTTATTACCCCGCCCGGGAGCTGGGCCTCGGCCAGGCCCCCGCCGGCCTCCTGGGCCTCCTTCTCCTCGCCGCGGTCGCCGTCGGGGGAACGCTCCGAACCGCGCCGGGCGCCCGGCTTGCCCCTTGGCGCGCGCTCGGCCCGCCGGCGGCGGCGGCCTTGATTCACCTGGCGGCGATGGCTCTCACGCTGTCGATTTACATCGATTACGGTAACTGGTATTTCGGCCCCCTGTATGCCGTCTTCGCCGCGGCCTCGGCCGTCGCGGCGGCGCCGGTGCTCTCGGCCGCGCGCCGGTGGGCGTCGCCCGTGGCGGCGGCGTTTCTTGGCCTGAACGCGGCGGTTTTCCTTCTCCGCCACGACGAGATCAAGATCAACGTCCTCGGCGCGCGAGAGGCCCTGGCTTTCATCGAAGCGCGATGGGCCGGTGAACGCATCGGCTCCTGGAACGCCGGCTATCTGGGTTACTTCGCCGAGCGCAACACGTTCGTCAACCTCGACGGCCTCGTCGGCGATTACGACCTCGCCGAGCTTCACCTGACCCGCGGCAGCATCCGGGCCTACCTTGAGCGCCAAGCCATCGACTACGTCTGCGATTACGCCACGCGACCCGAGCACCTGGCCCAAGGCCTCTATGGGCTCCCCCCGGAGGCTTACGAGCCCCTCTTCGCCTCGGCGTTCTACGCCCCGCCGTTCATCGATTCCCGCATCTATTACGTCCTCCGCCTCCGCGACGAACCGCCGCGCCCCAGCTCCCCCGGCAAGCCCACGCTTGATTCGACCCCGGCGGCGGGGGAGCATGAGCCCGCCGGGGCCGCCGGGGCGTCCATGCCGTCGATGCTCGTCATCTCCTTCGTCGAGTGGTCCGGGGCGTTTCAGCGCCCTCAGCACCTGGCGCTCGGCTTCGCTCGCCGGGGCTGGGACGTGACCTATCTTTCCCCGGCCTACGTCCATCGCAAACGCCAGCAGGTCCCGAGCGGGCTCCCCCTGCCGGCGACGCTCAGCATCCTCCAGCCCCCGGCGCTCCCGGGGGGGCGTTTTCTCGAGGTCATCGGCCGGTGGAACCTCGCTCGCCTGGGGGCGGGTCTGCGACGGGCGGCCTCGGGCCCCTGGGACGTCGTCGTCTTCAACGACCCGCGAGCCGCCGAACTCGCCGCCTCGCTCCCAGCCCGACTGCGCGTCTTTGATCTGATGGACGATCTGCGGCTGCACGCGGGAGAGCGGGCCGGCTTCGAGCGGATGGAGCGCCGCGCCCTGGCCATCGCCGACCGCGTCTGGTCCGGAACGGCCTCGCTCGCTGACCGATGGGTCGGGGCGCACGCCCGGCTCAAGTTCATCGCCTGCGGGGTCGACGGCGAGCGGTTCGCCGCGCCGGAGCCCGAGGCCGTCGCGGCCGCGCGGGCCGAGCTCGAACCCTGGCTCGACGCCCTCGGTCGGCCGCCGCTGGCCGGCTTCTTCGGCGTCCTGAACGAGCGGCTGCGGATCGAACTGCTGGCGGCCCTGGCCGATCGCGGCTGGGCGGCTCTCCTGATCGGCCCCGTCAGCTCGCGCCGGCCCTCCCTCCCCCGCTCCTCCCGCCTGCGTTGGATCGGCCCCCGGCCCTATGCCGCGCTGCCCGCCTATCTGGCGCTCATGGACTTGGCGACGGTCCCCTACGCCGTCGACGGGCCGCATCGGTGCCTTTACCCCGTCAAAGCCCTCGAATACCTCGCCGGCGGCCGCCCTGTCCTCTCGACCCCCCTGCCGGACGTCGAACGTTTCCTCGGCGAGTTTGTGTGGCTGGCCGACGGGCCCGCGGCCTGGGCCGCCGCCGGAGACGATTGGCCCGCCCGGCGAGCCGACGCCCTGGAGCGCGCCCGGCGAGGCCAGGCCTTCGCCCTGGCTCGCGGCTGGACGGCCATGATCGACGAGATGCAGGAGGACCTGGCCGATGGCGGTCGGCTCGGCGGCGCCTGAGGCCGAACCCTTGGCCGAGAGGCTTGCCCCGATCCGCGTGGCCCATCTGCTCGACGGGCGGCATTTTGGCGGGGCCGAGCAGATGGTGCTTCGTCTGGCCGAGGCCTCGCCGTCGGTTCGCGTCGAGGCCAGCGTCTATTGTCTGGCCGAAGGGCGGACGAGCCGATCGCTCCGGGAGCGGGGCCTGAACGTCGAGGTCTTCCCCTGCGCCGGACGCTTCGACTTCCGCCCCCTGGGGCCCCTTGGCCGCTCCCTCCAGGCTCACCGCGTCGAGCTGCTTCAGGCCCATTCGAGTCGGACTCACCTCTGGGCGCGCCTTCTCTCCCGGCGCCTGGGCCTGCCCAACATTACGACCATCCAATCGCCGATCGCCCTGGATGAAAATCGCGGCTTCGGGCGACATCGCCTGCGCGCCTGGGTCGAGCGCCTGGGCCGCCCCTGGACGGAGCGGCTTTGCCCCGTGAGCGAAGCCGAAGCCGAACGCCTCATCGACCGGGAAGCCGCGCCGCCGGCCAAAGTCCGCTGTATCCCCAACGCCGTGGCGGCGATCCCCCGGGATCAGCTTCGCACGCTGCAGGACCGCGGCCCGCTCGCCGGCTGGCTGGCCGAGCGCGGCTGGCCGCCGGCGACCTTCGTCCTCGTCATGATCGCCGCCCTTCGGCCCCGGAAAGGGGCCGAGGTGCTCCTGAGGGCCTTGGGCCGGCGTGTCGCCGAAGGGGGCGAGGGTCTGTTGATCGTCATCGGCGATGGTGAGTTCACGGGCCGCCGACGCTATCTGGAATCCCTGCGGCGATTGGCCGGCGAGCTCGGCCTCGCCGGGCGCGCCCACTTTACCGGTTTCGATCCCGATCCCTGGCGGCTGGCCGCCGGGGCTGACGCCGTCGTCCTGCCGAGCCTTTTTGGCGAAGGCTTGCCGCTCACGCTGATTGAGGCGATGAATCACGCCCGCCCCATTCTCGCTTCAGACGTGCCGGGAAATCGCGAGTGCGTCGAGCACGGCCGGACCGGCTGGCTCCACGGCCCCGGCCAGGCGGCCCAGCTCGCCGCCCAGATCGCCGAGGCCGCCCGCGACCGCCCTCGCCTGACCGAGTTCGGCAGGGCCGGCCGGGGGCTGTTCGAGCGCAAATTTCAGCTCGCCGTCGTCCTGCCCCGCTGGCGGGCCCTCTACGAGGAGCTTCTGGCCGAACGACGGGGGCCGCGCCCAACGCCCCGATGAACGGCGACCCCACGGGCTCCGGCGGAAAGGTCCGCATCGGCGGCCGATTCCCGGTTGACGATCGCCGGGCGGCGTCCTATCCATTCGACGTAGTTACAGCCTTTCGGGGCTCTGGCCACTGCGTCGAGCGCCTCGAACGTGGCCAGGAGCGCCAGCCGCATCCTAAAACCCGAACTCGCCGCTCCGCCCGGCCGCTCCCCGATGGCCTCCGGCCCTCGTGGCGGCGGCTCGCCGGCTTTCATCGACCGGCTCGCCGTGCCTCGTCGCTTCCACCTGACGCCCCCTGCCGAACGCCCCGCCCTTCGGGCCCGACCGTTGCTTGTCACGACGCTCACGGGGGCGCTCATCCTGACGGGCTCGCGCCGGCCGAGCCTCCCCTCGGCCGGCGAGCCCATGAAACCGCGGTTTACGTTCGTCTCGCCGGGCTTCACCCCTTACCCGGGGACGCTCACCATGGCCTGGGGAGACCTCGACGGCGACGGCGATCTCGATCTGCCCCTCTATCTCAACAACGGCGACGGGACCTTCTCCGAAATTCCGGGGTTCCGCGACCTCCTGAGCGGCGAGCATTATCACGGCGCCGCCTGGTGTGATTACGACAAGGACGGCGACCTTGATCTCATTCTCCCCACTTATAATTCCAACAACGTCCGCCTCCGCCGGACCCGACTGCTCCAGAATCTCGGCAACCTCAACTTCCGCAACGTCGCGACCGAACTCCGCCTCAACGTCGACGGCAGCGGCGAAACCCCCATCTGGGGCGATTACGACGGCGACGGCTGGCCCGATCTGTTTGTCCCCTATTACTCCCACATTTTCCCCTACCGGTCCTTCCTTTACCGCAACAACCGGGATGGCACTTTCACCGATGTTACCTTTCAGGCCGGCGTCGCCCTCGCCGGCTTGCCCCACGAATTCCGTCCCGAAGGCGCTCATTGGGCCGATTACGACGACGACGGGGACCTCGACTTCTATTGCGCTCATCACCTCTTCCGCAACAACAGCGACGGCACGTTTACCGACGTCCGCGAGGCCTCGGGCCTGCCCCAACTGTTCGACGAAGGGGCCGAATTCGTCGATTACGATAACGACGGCGACCTCGATCTCTATATCCGAACGCTCGAACGGGGGCGGTTGTTCCGGAACGTTAACGGCCGGTTCTCGGAAGTCACCGCCGACGTCGGCATTCCCCTCGGCGGGCCCCTCTGGGGCGGGTCCTGGGCCGACGTCAATCACGACGGTTACCTCGATCTCCTTTATTTTCGGCGCGACCAGCCGGCGCTGTTACTGGTGAATCGTCCGTCGTACATGCTCCTCCCGGACGACGAATTCGAAAAGCTCGACATCCGAGCCGACAGCTCGGCCTGGGGCGATTATGACAATGACGGCGATCTCGACGTGGTTATCGGAGCTCAGGCCAAGCGTCTTGGCGTGAGCCGCCTGAATGAAAATCCGGCGTTCCCTCATAGTTACCTTCGCGTCAGGGTTCTCGATGAGGCGGGCTGCTTCACGCAGCATGGGGCCACGGTCCGACTCCGACAGCAGGGGGACAAGGGCGTTCAGACGCGCGTCGTGGACGGCGGCTCGGGTTACCTGACACAAAACCAGTATGACGCGCATTTCGGCGTCCAGCCGGACGCGCCCTGCTCGATTGCCGTATCGTTTCCTTCCCGATCGAGTCAACGAATCGTGGTCGATGAGCACGTCAACGCGGCCCTCGGCGGGGTTATCCCCGCCTCGCTTCGCGATAAAGTCATCACGGTCGACCGGGTGGGCCACGTCCAGCTCGATGGTCGCCTCTTTTCTCCCGGTGGCGGCGCGAGCCGGGTTCCCCCGCATACCTGGAAGCGCTACTGAGGCCCGAAGCGATCCGCCGGGAAAAGGGGGGCAAAGACGAGGGCCGTCACACGCGAGGCCGAGATTGGGTTTTGCCTCGCCGGTCCGCGGGACGACGCGCGGGAACGGCCGGCCCCCCCTTTTTACGATTCCATTCTCCGGCTTCAAGCGTCACAATTGCACGGGGGCCGGAATCAGTCCTCGTGACGCCGCCCGCCATCAACATCCTCCACACAAACTTTCATCGGGGCTGGGGGGGACAATCGAACCGAATTCTAATTGTATGCCGGGGCCTCGCCGAGCGCGGTCACGCCGTGACGCTGGCCGTCCCGGCGGGGAGCGTCCTCGCCGAGCGGGCGCGGGGAGCGGGCGTCGAGGTCATCGACGCCGTCCGGTTCGATCGGGGTTTTCGGCCCGCCCGAGGGTTCGCCGACGCGCGCATGCTGCGTCGCCTCGTCGGTCAACGTCGCTTCGACGTGGTCCACACGCACGGTTCGCAGGATTCGTGGGCGACGGCGGCGGCGCTCCTCGGTCTGAAGCCCCGGCCGCTCGTCGTCCGCACGCGCCACAACCTGTTCCCGATCCGGGATCACATCTTCAACCGGTGGCTCTACGGCCGGGCCACCGACGCCGTGATCTGTATCTCCCGCGCGATCCAGGATCAATGCGCCGCCAAACCGTACTTCCCGCCAGAGCGCCTCTTCCTCGTCCATAGCGCCGTCGACGCCGGGCCCCTGACCGACGCCCAAGGGACACCCTTGCGCGAAGAACTCGGTTTGGGGGAAAGCCTCCTGATCGGCGTTACGGGGCGGCTCCGGCCGGAGAAGGGCCACCGCTTTCTGATCGAAGCCTTCGCGCGCGTCGGCCCGACGCTGCCGGAGGCCCGCCTGCTCGTCGTCGGGGACGGCTCCCTCGCCGGCGAACTCAAGGCCCTGGCGGAAAAGCTGGGCCTCGGCGAGCGCGTCGTCTTCACCGGCTTTCGGCGCGATATTCCGCGCGTCCTGGCCGCCCTCGATCTGTTCGTCCTCCCCTCCATCAGCGAAGGGCTCGGGACGGCCGTCCTGGAGGCCGCCGCGGCGGGCGTCCCCGTCATCGCCTCCGACGTGGGCGGCGTCCCGGACATTCTCGGCCGCCAGGAGCGGGGCCGGCTTGTCCCGCCCGGCGACGCGGCGGCCCTCGCCGAGGCGATCCTCCAATGGGCGGCCGATCGGGCGGGGGCCCGCCGCCGCGCCGAGGCGGCCGCCGCCTTCGTGCGCGAGCATTTTTCCGAACGCGCGCTCGTCGAGGGGACCGAAGCCGTCTATCGTCGGCTGCTCAAAGTATCGCTCGGTTAGCCCCCCCCAAAGTTGCAGGCGAGGTTCGTTAAGTTGGTCGGCGGCGGCGTTCGATGTCTCAGCGCTCGACGGGGACAAAGACGCGCTGAGCCGAGGGCGCCCCAGGGGCCGCGGCGCCGGACACATCCCGCGATCGCCCGGAAATGTCATCATCAGCTTCAGCCAGGATGTTACGATATACTTCCCGGGCGGCCTCAAAGGCTTCTTCGGCCTCGCGTCGTTCCCGTCCCTCCCGGATGCGCGGCATCTTCTGCTTCCAGAGCTGGTCGATGGCGTCCAGACACCATTGGGCGCTCCGTTTGGATGCGCGGACGGGCCGCCCCTGGACCTCAACAAACACCGGATTGGTGTGCGAGGAGGGGAGAACCCGCACGGCGATCCAGCTACTGCGCTCCACCGGAACCTCGAACGCCACGGGCCGGAGCAGGCCGTCGGCCAGAATCTCCTGACGGGCCGCCACGCGCCCATTGACGACCACTTCAACCGGGACCCGCCGCGATTCCCCCAGCCGCGCCCGCTCTACGTGCCAGTAGGGCTTGACGTTATACGGCAGGTCCCGGATCGGCGCCATGGGCCGGCCGCGTTCATCCTTGTAGGGGGCGCTGCTGGGAATGCGATGGCGCGTGGGGATCAACGCCGGCAGCTCCGGCAGGTAAGCCGCCGCCTGAAGCTTCACTCGGACGGGCGCCGGCGCCTCCAGCGCGACACGCCCGCCGGAGACGACGCCCTCGACCGTAAAATCCATCAGATGACTCAGCCCGTCGGAAACGTAGGATCGCCCGGCCTGAAGGCCCGCCAGCCAACCCTCAAACGTCAAGCCGGGGCCCTCGACGCGGACGTAGCTCCGCCCCATGCCGACGCGATCGCCGTAAATGCACGGGAAATCCGTCTCGCCGCTCAGCCGGGTCTCGAACCCGCAATTGAGCGCGTGATACCAGATGTTCAGTTCCGAAACGTAGGGCGTATCCCCCGCCGAGATGAAATCGACGGCGTCGTGGGCGACGTCGACGAGATACTCCTGCGCGCCGATCCCGTTCATCGGCGGCACGCGATAATTCGGCAGGCCGGCCTCGGGAAAAACGTCCAACCCCCAGCCGGAGTGCGCCACGCCGACGACGGCGCCCGGCTGCGATTTCGCCCAACGCAGAATCGGCAGCCCCCAGCTCGGCCATTGTTGTTTTTCTTCGGTCTGGGGGAAGTCGTCCTCGCTCAGCCCCAAGAGACACAAGTGGCCCGTATGGTCGCTCGGAAAGCCCGAGACCTCGACGTCGTAGCGCAGAACCTGGCGGGCGTCGGAGAGCGGGTGAACCCCCCCCGAAAAAAATTGTTTCTGATGATACCAGGCCGGGCCCCACGTCAGCACGCAGCCCACGTTAAGCCCCTCGCCGCGAATTTGGCGGAGCATGTCCGGCGGGTCCACCCCCTGAGTCGGGCTGTGGTAATGCCTGCAGCCCGCGGCGTGGATGTGGTGATCGCCGGAGAACCATCGGAGCGCGTTCGGATCGATCCACCGCCGGAGATGGAACTCCAACTCATGCCACCGGCCGGGGGGGACGCTCACGCTGCGCCGCTCCGGCAGATACTCGGGGCCTCGCGTGCAGACGATCTCATAGTCCCCCGGCGGCAGCGCGACCGTCTCGCCGTCGGCGCGATAAATCTGCTCGTGGAAATGGAAATCCGGCGCCAGGCGTTTGGCCGGCAGCGGGTAAAGGCGGCCCTGAGCGTCCCGGATGACGAAACCCGCCGTCGTCGGCCGGCCGTCCTCGTCGCGCACCCGCAGCCGCACCTGCGCCGACGGGGCGCAGCGGAACAGCACGTAGAGGTCGTTGCGGAAGCCGATGTCCTGAGAGCCCTGGCCGACGTTGAAGGCGAAGTGCCCCTCGCGCGGGCCGACCTCCCGCGTATAAAGCTGAAGGATCCGATACTCCAGGAGGAACCCGCTCAGCTCCGGGGCGAGCGGCCGCCCGTCGAACATTTCGGCCTGCATCCAGCGCCGCTCCACCTCGGCCCGGCCGAAGGCGTTGGCCCGTGGATCATGGACCGGCCCCGAAGTCGCGCTCTCCAGCTTGAGCGCCCCCGTCACCCCGGCCTCGTTCACGACCCGCACCAGATAGACCCGCCAGCCGTTCTCGACCAGCTCGGCCACGGCCGGCCCTCGCTCGACGCTGACCCGCCCCTCCGGATTGATCTGCACCTCCAGCAACGTATACGACGCCAGGAGCCGCTGGATCGCCTCCACGGCCGCCGCGCCGTCTTCCAGGGCGATCGCCTCATAAAGGCGCAGCTCATCCTCCCGCGACGGCGGCTCGCCGACGTAATGGAGGGCCTCGATCAGCCGCTCGACCTGCGAGGCCAGCGGCTGCCGATCCACCCCGTCGATGATCTTGACTTCTCCCGTGGCCGGCCGGGCCGACGAACTCGAGGCGGTGCTCTCGGCGGCCCCGGGGCGCCCCGTGGGATTCGAGGAAGGCGTGAGACTTCGGCAGCCGGCCAGGCCCGCCCCGATGACCACAAGCAGCGCCGCCGTCGAGCCGCGCCGCCGCCTTCGCCGCCGGCGATTTCCTCCGGCGGGCATGCCCGCCCGCGCTCCGAAGCCCAGGGCCAAGGCGATTCCAGGGGCCGACCTAAACAAAGCAGGAATGGCGGAGAGAGGGGGATTCGAACCCCCGGAAGAGCTTATCGCCCTTCAACAGATTAGCAATCTGCCGCCTTCAGCCACTCGGCCATCTCTCCGGCCGAGCCTCATCGTAGGGCCCACCCCGCCCCGACATCAAGGTTCAACCCCCTGGCCCCCGGGGGGGCGTTCGGCCGCGGCGCGCTCCGCCCAGAATCGGCTTGCATTCCGGCGTGCGGCGGCTTGAGGGTACTTTATCACCCCGGGGGCGTGTCTTCACGGACGTGGACTCTCCAGCTTCGCTCGCTCCCCATCGGCCTCGCGACGGCCTCCGGGCCCGATTCAATTCCAGGGGCGCCATCGCCCTGGCCCTCTGCGCCGCCCTCGGGCTCCCGATGGCTCAAGCCGCCGACCCCCGCCTCACCGAGACCCGCCTCGATCTGGCCGAAGGGCTCGGGCCGGCCTTGCATCCGGCCGTCGCCGCTCAGACCCCCTCGCGCCTGGCCGTGGCCTGGGCGACGGTGACGCCCAACGGGGCGGACCTCCACCTCCGCCGCCGGATCAATTTCCTCTGGGACCCCTCCGCCATCCGCCTGGCGGGACCGACCGGCGCGGACCCGCGCGATCTCACGCTCGCCTTCGACGAACGGCTCCGGCTCCACCTCCTCTGGACGGCGATCGAGGCCGGGGCGCGGCGGCTCTTTCATGCCGCCGTCGCCGACGATGGGACCGTTATCAGCCAGAAGGCGCTCAATCCGGACGACCCGGCCGACGCCGATTTCCCGCAGGTCCGCGTCGCGTGGAATCGCGGCCTGTTCGTCGTCTGGCAATCGGCCCGACGCACGCTCTTGAGCGTTCAGGCCGGCCGGATCGACGCCGAACGCTTCGAACTCGATCCCTTGCCGTCCGTCTCCCCGACCCACCGCTCGGCCATGGGGCCGCAAATCCTCCGGCTTTATCCGCCGACCGTCAGTTGGTTCGAGGCCCGCGAACAGGCCAACGTCCTCCGCGTCTCCGTCTTCGACGAACTCACCCAACAATGGGCGCCGACGCGCGTGGCCGGCCTCGAAGGTCTCTTCCCGGAGGCCTATCGCCCGGCCTTGCTCTTTCCCGATCGGGGCACGCCGATCGCCTGTTGGAACGACGAAGGACCCGACGGCCAAAGCTCCATCCGCCTCGCCCGACGCCCCTTGTCCGACCCCGACACCCTGGAGTTCGAGCACCTCGGCGATCCCGTCGGCGAGCACCGCCGACCTCAGGCCCTTGCCCTGGGGCCGGACGTGCTGACCCTCGTCTGGCAAGTTTTCGCCGAGGGCCGCCAGTTCATTCGCGCCGCCCAAATTCTCTGGCAGGTCCGCCCGCCGTCGCCCTTGACCGTCTCGCCGTCGTCTCACCGCTTCCCCGCCGAACCGGCCCACGCCGGGGGGGCTACCTGGTCGGTCATCGTCTGGACGGATGACTTTCGCGACGGCGGAACGGGCCAGCTCGGCTACGCCGAAGTCGAATGGCCCCCCCTACCGCCTCAGTTTCTGTTGGCCCCCCGCTGAGGCAGGGATGCACGGGCGGCCAGAACCTCGTCGTAGATGGCCGCCACGCGCTCGGCCATGAGCCGCGCCGTATAGCACTCGCCCGCCCGGCGTCGGCCCGCCTCTCCCAGACGGCGCGCTTGCTCGGGATCGGCCAGCAAACGGCCAAGGGCCGTGGCCAGCGCCGAGGCGTCCTGCGGCGGAACGATCAGCCCCGTCAGTCCGTGCCGATTGACTTCCGGCACGCCCGTCGGCAGGTCCGTCGAGACCACCGGCAGGCCGCAGGCCATCGCCTCGATCTGGCACAGGCCAAAGGCTTCGGCCCGTTCGGTCGCCGGCAGGCAAAAGACTGAAGCCGCGTGCAACAGGGCCACGGCCGTGGCCTGATCCACGCTCCCCAGAAAGGCGACCCTCTCATCGAGACCGAGCTCACCGGCCAGCCGGCGCAACGCCGGACCCTCGGGCCCATCTCCCGCCACGACCAACCGCGCCTCAGCCAAGCCCTCCATCGCCCGCAGCAGCACCGGCAGCCCCTTGTAATATCGCAGGACCCCCAGGAAGAGGATGAACCGACCCCAACGGCGACGGAATTCCTCGGCCAGCCCGCCGCGGGCCTCGTCCAGCTCATAGTCCTCTAGCGGGATGCCGAGCGGCACGACCCGACACCGATCGGCCACCGGAGCGAGGTAAGGCGAGGTGCTCAGATAACGCTCGCTCGTCGGCATGATGACCCGCGCCCGCCTGAGGAACGCCTTGAGCAGCGGCCCGTAGAACTTGACCGCCTGCCGTTGTCGAACGATGTCGCTGTGATAGGTGACGACGGCCGGAATCTTGAGCCCGGAGGCGACGTAGGCGATCTCTCCCGTCGGATGCGGGGCATGGAAATGAAGCAAATCCGGCCTCAGACGCTTCATCGCCGGCAGGAACCCCGGCGCCACCGGTGTGGAGAGCCATCGGCCCAGACTCCCCACCTCGACCACCTCAAAGCCGGCCGCGACGACCCGACGCCGACCCCGAAGCCCGCGCGCCGCCACCAGCACCACCGGCTCGTAGGCCCCCGCCGTCAGCCGCCCCAGGTGATAAATCGTCCGCTCGATCCCCCCCTGGATCGGCGGGAAGACATCCTTATAGACGTGCAGCACTCGCGGGCGCGCCATCGCCGGCTCATTAAATCAGGCCCCGGCCGCCTCCACAGCTTTTTCCTCGATCGCCTTGACTTCGCGCCGCCGACGCTTTTACAGTATTCCCCCTTGGCCGGACTCGGCGCAGCGTCCTCATCGGACCGATGCCGCCGCGCCGGGTGACGGTCAGGCGATGACGGCAGAAGAAGAAGGGCGCGGGCCCTTCTCGCCCTCCGGCGTCCGAAGGGATTGCCTGGACGGAGCTGAGATCGAGGGGGGAGCCCGAGCATCCTCCCCGCCGGCGCCGAGGGGCGCCGGCCCGATGAGGTGCGGGGCTTCTTTCGGTTCCGGGGCGCCGCTTCAGTCAGACGCCGCCGGGTTTTTTTATCTTCGGCGGCGGCGGCCGACGACCTGACGAAGGGAGGAACGTTCTGATACGTCAACTCAGAGTCAATGAGCGGATTCGGGCGGCCGAGGTCCGCCTCATCGACCGTGAGGGGGCCCAGGTCGGCGTCGTGCCGCTGATGACGGCCTTGCAGCGCGCCGAACAGGTGAGCCTGGACCTGGTCGAGGTCGCCCCCGAGGCCCATCCGCCCGTCTGCAAGATCATGGATTACCGGCGATACACGTTTGAACAGAAACGCCGGGAAAAGGAGTCGCGCAAGAAGGCCAAAGCCTTCGAAATGAAAGAAATCAAGCTCCGGCCGCTGATCGATCCCCATGACTACGGCATCAAGGTTCGGCAAATCCGCACCTTTCTGGAGAAAGGCCACAAGGTCAAGGTGACCATGCGTTATCGCGCGCGCGAGCTCCGCCACCAGGAGATCGGCCAGGCCGTCCTCCGCCGCGTGGCCGTTGATCTCGGGGACTGCTCCGAAATGGACGAAGCCTCCGTCGGCAAGCCGATCCCTCGGACTCAGGCCATCGTCCTGGCGCGCAAACGCAAGTAAAGGCCCCCCTCGGCCGTCCGGCCCGGGCGTTGGGAAAGGATCGCACCATGTTTCGAGGCAAACTCAAAATCCGGGGGGGCGTCAAAAAACGCTTCCGCCGCACCGCCTCCGGCAAGATCAAGCGCCGCCGGGCGTTTCACTCCCATATCCTGACGAAAAAGAGCGCCAAGCGGAAACGCCACCTGGACACCCCGACGCTCGTCGATCGGGCCGACGCCAAGCGGCTGCGTCGGCTCCTGGGCTGACCCGGCCCCGGGGGGCCCGCCCGCCTCCCCAAGGCCCGCCCCGCCCACGCCGCCCGAAGGCTCCCAAGGAGGGACAACCATGGCTCGAATCACAAACGCCGTCGCCACGCGCCGGCGACGCAAGCGCATTCTCAAGGCCGCCGAGGGGGCCCGCGGCGGCCGTTCCCGGCTCTTCAAGAACGCCAAGGAGACCGTCCGCCGCGGCGGGGCCTACGCCTATCGGGACCGCCGGACGCGCAAGCGCGTCTTCCGATCGCTCTGGATCGCCCGGATCTCGGCCGCGGCCCGCGCCAACGGCATCAATTACAGCCGTCTGATCCGCGCCCTGCGTCAGGCGGGCATCGAGATTGATCGCAAGGTCCTGGCCGACCTGGCCGTCCACGACGCCGCCGCTTTCGCCGCTATTGTCAAGAAAGCTCAAGCGGCGGCCGGGACCGGCGGCGTTTAAGCCCGGATGGCCGTCGAGATCAAAACCCTCGTCGAGCGGATCGAAGCCGCCGGCGCCGCCGCCCTCAGAAGCCTGGAGGCCTGCGCCGACGTGGACGCCCTGGAACTGGCCCGCGTTCGGCTCCTGGGCAAGAAGGGGGAACTGCGACGGCTCGCCGAGCTGCTCAAGGAGGCCCCCCCGGAGCGACGGCCCGACATCGGCCAGGCTCTCAACGAGGTGCGCGTCGCCGTCGAGCGCGCCCTGGAGGCCCGCCTGGCCGACGCCCGCGCCGAGGCCCTCCAGCGCCGCCTGCGCCAGGAAGACCTCGACGTGACGCTGCCGGGCCGCCCCGGCCTCCACGGTCATCTCCACCCCCTGACCCTGGTCCAGCGCCGGATGGAGGCCATCTTCACCTCCCTCGGCTTCGAAATCGCGACCGGACCCGACACCGAGACCGAAGAACTCAATTTCGACGCCCTCAACATCCCCCTCGATCACCCCGCCCGCGACATGCACGATACGTTTTACCTTGTCGGCGGCGGCTTGCTCCGCACGCACACTTCGCCCGTCCAGATTCGCGCTCTCCGGCGGCTTAATCCCCCCTTGGCCATCATCGCCCCGGGCCGCGTCTACCGCTACGAAGCCGCCGACGACACCCACTCGCCGGTTTTCCACCAGATCGAGGCCCTGCTCGTGGATCGCCAGGTCCGCATGAGCGACCTCAAAGGCGTCCTGGCCCTTTTCCTGCGCCGGATGTTCGGCCCCGAGACGCGCTATCGGTTTCGCCCCTCTTATTTCCCCTTCACCGAGCCGAGCGCCGAGGTCGATATCTTCTGGCAACTGCCCGGCCGCGAGCCCGCCTGGATGGAAATCCTCGGCGCCGGCATGGTGCATCCGAAAGTCCTGGCCGCCGGCGGCGCGGACCCGACCCGCTGGACCGGTTTCGCCCTCGGCGTCGGCGTCGAGCGGGTCGCCATGCTCACCTATGGCATCCCGAGCATGCGGCTCTTCTACCAGAATGACGTCCGCTTCCTGAGGCAGTTCTGAGCCATGCTGGTCTCGGTCCGCTGGTTGAATCGGTTTCTGCAGCCGGGCTTCTCCCCCGATGTCCTCGCCGAGATGCTCCTTCAGGCCGGCTTCGAGATCGAGCGCGTCCGCGATCTCGGCATGGTCTCGGGCAAGCTCCGGACGGCCCGGGCCCTCCGCGTTCAGCCCCACCCGCAGGCCGACCGGCTTCACCTGGTCGAGGTCGACATCGGGGCGGGGGCGCCGCTTCGGATCGTCTGTGGGGCCGATAACGTCCGCCCCGGCATGCTCGTCCCGTGCGCTCTGCCCGGTTTCACGCTGCCGGACGGGACCGAGATCGGCGAAACCGTCATCCGCGGCCAGGCGAGCCAGGCGATGCTCTGCTCGGCCCGCGAACTCGATTTGGGCACGGATCACGCCGGGATTCTCCAATTGCCCGACGGATACGCCGTCGGCGAGCCCGTCGATGCCGTGCTCGACGTGAAGATCACCCCCAATCGCGGCGATTGCCTGAGCATCTTCGGCCTGGCCCGCGATCTGGCCGGCGTCCTCGGCAAACGCGTCTATCCCCCGACGCCGCGCTTCACCGAAACCCTGGAGCGGACCGATCAGTTCGTGGACCTGGAGGTCCAGGCCCGCCGCGCCTGCCCCCGCTACACCTGCCGCTATCTCCGGGGCGTCCGGATCGGCCCGAGCCCCCTCTGGCTGGCGCGCATGCTCGAAAGCGCCGGGTTCCGATCCATCAATAACGTCGTCGACGTGACGAACTTCGTCATGCTCGAGCTGGGCGTGCCGCTCCACGCCTTCGATTATCAGCGCGTCGGCGCCGCCAAGATCATCGTCCGCCCGGCGCGCCCCGACGAGCCCTTCCTCACCCTGGAAGGGACCTCCCTGAGCCTCTCGCCCGAGGATCTGGTCATCGCCGACGGCGACCGCCCGATCGCGCTGGCTGGCGTCATGGGCGGCCGCCAGAGCCAGGTCACCTCCGCCACCGAGGCCATCGTCCTCGAATGCGCCTGCTTCGACCCCGTCAGCGTCCGGCGGACCGTCCGCCGTCACGGCCTCAAGACCGAGTCCGCCTATCGCTTCGAGCGCGGCATCGATCGCGAGAAGCTCCATCTTTCGCTCAACCGGGCGGCTCAGTTGATCCATGAAATCGCCGGGGGAGAAGTCGCCAAAGGCTTTCTCGACGTCCATCACCCCCCGGGCGAGGCCGATAAACCCATCACGCTGCGCGTGGCGCGGGTCAACGGGCTGCTCGGGCTCGATCTCGCCGTCCGCGACATCGCCGACCTCCTCGTCCATCTGGGCTTCGAAATCCGCCACGGCGACCGCGAAATGCTGCTCGTCGCCAAGCCCTCCTTCCGCTCCGACATCGAATCCGACGTCGATCTCATCGAGGAAGTCGCCCGCGTTCACGGCTATGGACGCATCCCGGAGACGTTGCCGCCCATTGCCGCGCGGTCGCTGACTGATGTTCACGTCCCGTCGCCGACGGACACGCCGTCCCCGGCCCACCCGGCCGAGGCGTCCCACGAGCCCCCCCCTTTCAGCCTCCGGGAGTTTCTGCGCGCGCTCCAGGATCGGTTGGCCGGCTGGGGCCTCGACGAAGCCGTTCACGCCAGCCTCATCGCCGAGGCCGACGCTCGCCGCCACGGTTTCGACCCGGCCCGCCTGCCGCGCGTGGCCAATCCGCTTTCGGCCGAAACCACGGTGCTTCGACCTTCCCTCATGCCGGGGCTACTCGCCGCCTTGGCGTTCAACCAGCGGCAGGGGGCCGAGCGGGTCGCCCTGTTCGAGGTGGGGAAGACTTTCCCTCCGGGGGCCCGCGTCGGCGAGGAAGACGACGAGGGGCTCACCCTCGGGATCATTGTGGCCGGAGCCGTCCCCGCCAACTGGGCCTCCCCCGCCCGGGACTACGATTTCTTCGATCTAAAGGGCTGGATCGAAACTCTGGGGCATTCCCTGGGCCTCGGCGCGCCCGAGATCAGCCCGCCGGCGCCGGCCGCCGGGTTGCATCCGGGCCGCAGCGGAACCGTGAGCTGGGACGCGACCGCCGTCGGCTGGATCGGCGAACTCCATCCGGAAGTGGGCGAGGCATGCGATCTCCGCGGGCGCGCCGTGGCCGCCGAGATGGACGCGCGGGCGCTCTGGGATCTGACCCGACGCTTGAATCCCCAGATGCGGCCCCTGCCGCGCTTCCCCGCCGTCCAGCGGGATTTGGCCGTCGTCGTCGAGGCCTCGGTCTCGGCCGAACGCCTCCTGCGGGCCGCGCGCGATGGGGCCGGGCCCCGGCTGGAGGACCTCCGGCTGGTCGATGTCTATCGCGGGGAACACGTCCCCCCGGGCAAAAAAAGCGTGGCGCTCCGGTTCGTGTTCCGTGATCCGGAACGCACGTTGACCGACGAGGAAGTCAACGAGGCCATGGATCGGATCCAGCGCCGGATCGAAGACGAGTGCGGCGGCGTCCTCCGGACCTGATGCCGTCCGGGTCCTCCGACCCGGCCCCGCCGTCGCGCCCCCCGGCCCCGTGATGGCTTCGCCGGCCCCTCTGGCGGGCCTGTCCCCCCTTGGCCGATCCCCTGCCAACCCCTCCCCGCGTCCGATTCGCTCCGGCCCCGACCGGTCAGCTTCATCTGGGCAGCGCCCGGACGGCCCTTTTCAACTGGCTCTACGCCCGCCGCCACGGCGGAACCTTCATCCTCCGCATCGAAGACACGGACCTGGAGCGTTCCCGCCCGGACCTGATCGCCCAGGTGCTGGAAGCGTTGCGCTGGCTCACGCTCGACTGGGACGAAGGGCCGGACGTCGGCGGGCCGCACGCCCCCTACATCCAATCGGAGCGCCGCCTGACGCACGTGGCGGCCGCGCGGCGGCTGATCGAGGCCGGGCGCGCGTTTGCCTGCTACGTCTCGGCCGATGAGCTGGAGGCGCGCCGACGGGCGGCCCTCGCCGCCGGGCGCCCCTTCCGCTACGAGGGCTGGCATCGAGAACTCTCGGCCGAGGATCGGCGACGGTTCGAGGCCGAAGGTCGCCGCCCCGTCATCCGCCTTCGGGTTGACCCGCCGCCGGAGGGCTTCGTCGTCCAGGACCTGATCAAAGGCCCCACGCACTTCCCCCCCGATCAGATCGACGACTTCGTCATCCTCCGCTCCGACGGAACCCCTTCCTTTCACCTCGCCAACGTGCTCGACGACGCGGCCATGAACATCACCCACGTCATCCGTGGCGAGGATCATCTGACCAACACCGTCCGGCATCTGGCCCTGCTTCAGGCCCTGGAGTTGACCCCCCCGCGCTACGCTCACCTGCCGATGATTCTGGGCCCGGACCGGACCAAACTCTCCAAGCGACACGGCGCCGTCTCGGTGACGGAACTCCGCGACAAGGGTTATCTCCCCGAAGCCTTGATCAGCCTCTTGGCCCTCCTGGGCTGGAGCCCCGGCAGCGAGGAAGAGCGGCTGACCCGCGAACAATTGATCCGGCGATTCGATCTGGACCGTTGCGGCCGCAGCGGCTCGATTTTCGACCTCGCCAAGCTGGATCACTTTAACGGCTTGGCGATCCGGGAGCTGCCCCTGGAAGAGCTGGACCGTCGCCTGGAGCCGTTTACGCGCGACCTCCCCTCGCTGGACCCGGCGCGGCGGCGCGACTTCGTCGCCTTGTTGCAGGACGGCCTGGAGCGTCTGGCCGACTTCGCCCCCGCCGCCCGGCGCCTGCTCGACCCGCCGGTCTATGATGACGCCCTCTTTCAGGATCGAGCCCTCGAAGGCGCCGATGGCCTGCTCCAGGCGTTGAGCCTCCGATGGCAAACCCGCCAGGGGCCGCTCACCGCCGCCGAGGTCAAAGCCGACCTGGCCGCCCAGGGGCGCGAGACCGGCCGCAAGGGGCGCAACCTCTACTTCCCCCTCCGAGCGGTCCTGACCGGCGCCGACCATGGGCCGCCGCTCGACGCCGTGGCGGCGGCGTTGGGCCGCCCGACGTGCCTGGAGCGGCTGGCCCAATTCCGAGCGGCGCTGGAACGCCGCCGGCGGGAAGGGCGTCTGGAAAGCCCTCCCCAGGCGGGCTAAGCTCAGGCGATGGGGCTCCTCATTTACTCGACGCTCGCCCGGCGCAAGGAGCCGTTTGCCCCGGTCGACCCGACCGGTCGGGAGGTCACGCTCTACAACTGCGGCCCGACGGTCTATGATCGCTTCCACATCGGCAACGCCCGCAACTTCATCTTCATGGACCTCGTCCGGCGTTATCTCCGGCGGCTCGGTTACCAGGTCCGCTTCGCTCAGAACCTGACCGACATCGACGACAAAATCATCGCCCGCGCCCGCGAGGCCGGCCTCCCGGCCGAAGAAATCGCCGAGCGCTACGCCCGGGCTTACTTCGAGGACGCTCAACGCCTGGGCATCGAGCGGGCCGACCTCCATCCCCGCGCCACGGACTACGTCGGCCCGATGATTGACTTCATGAAGGAGCTTGAGGCCCGCCGCCTCGCCTACCCTGCCGCCGGCAGCCTCTATTTCCGCGTCCGCGCCTTCGACGGCTACGGCAAGCTCTCCGGGCGACGCCTCGAAGAACTCCGCCAGGGGGCCCGCGTCGAGATCGACCCGGCCAAGGAGGACCCCCTCGATTTCGTCCTCTGGAAGGCCGCCAAGCCGGGCGAGCCGAAGTGGCCCAGCCCCTGGGGCGAGGGCCGCCCCGGCTGGCACACCGAGTGCGCCGTCATGGTCCGGGCCATCTTCGGGGACCGCACAATCGACATTCACGCCGGCGGCAGCGATCTCATGTTCCCGCATCACGAGAACGAAATCGCCCAGGTGGAGGCCCTCTGCGGCCGGCCGCTCGCCCGGTTCTGGATGCACAACGGCTTCCTCAACATCGAAAGCGAGAAGATGAGCAAATCCCTCGGCAACATCCGCCGCGTCGATCAGGTCCTCGCCGAGGGCTTCTCTCCCCCCACCGTCCGTTACTTCTTCTTCACGGCGCACTATCGCCACCCGATGGACTATAACCGCCGGGCGCTGGAAGAGGCCGCCGCGGCCGTCCATCGCCTTCAGGACGCCCTCCAGACGGGCGAGCGCCTCCTGAGCCGCGCCGGCCAGGCGACCCCCTCCGGCGAGCCGGGGCGATCGACCGCGGCGGCGGGGGAACTCTTGGCCCGCTTCGAAGCGGCGATGAACGACGATTTCAACACTCCCCAGGCGCTCGCCGTCCTGCACGATCTGGTGACCGAGATTCACGAGGCGCGTTCACGCTCGGCCCTGGATCGCCTGGCCGCGCTCGTAGCCGTCGGGCGGGACCTGGCTCACTTCTTCGGCATCGAAGCCGAGCCCGCCGCCCACTTTTCGGCCAAGTTGACCGTCAGCGCCAGCGCGACGCTCGATCAATCCCTCCCGCCCGGCCAGCGCGAGCATGCGCTTCTCCAACTGGCCCGTTCGATCAGGCGCGAGGCCGAAGAAGCCGATCTGGAGGAAGCTGCCCGGGCGATCGCCGAGACGCTGCGGGCCCACGGCCTCAGCCCGCAAGCCGACGACGCCAAGCCGGCCTTCTGGAGAGTCGGGCGGGATGGCGCCCGCGCGCGCGAGGGGCTTATCGAGCTGCTGATCCAGGTCCGGAACGAGGCCCGGCGCCGGCGGGCGTTTCCCCTCGCCGACTTGATCCGCGCCCGATTGGCCGAGCTGGACATCCTTCTGGAGGATCATCCCCAGGGAACCATCTGGAAAGAGTCAGCGGCGGCGCCCTCCGGCCCCCCCGGTCCGGCGCCGGCGGATTCGCCCGAAGCCCGCCCGTGAACGCGGCCTCGGACACGGCCGAATGGCTGGAGCTCAGCGGCTTGCCGGCGGCGCTCAACGCCCTCCGCCAGAACGGCTGGCTGGTTTTCCGGAAGCTGGTCGAGCTGGATTGCCGGCGCAATCGGTATCCGGAGGCCGTCGAGTGCTCGCTGGGGGAGATCGCCGAGCGATGCGGCCTCTCCTGGGAAAAAACGCGCTCCATCATCGAGGCCCTCCGGCGCAAAAAATACGTCGCCTGTTTTCTGCCGGATAACCCCGACGAGCCGGGGCTGTTCCAGATCCGGACGCCGATCCGGACCCCTCGGCCCGCCGAGCAGGTGGCGCTCCTCGCCGCCGACCCGCTCCTGCGCGACCCGTCGGCTCTTCGCTACGCGCGGCCCCCCTCGCCGCCGGCTGACGAGGCCGCCAGAATCCAGCGCGTCCTGGACCTGTACCTAAACACGTTGAGCCAACGGCTCAATTCCTTTATCGTCGACGAGATCGAGATGCTGGCGCGCCGGTTCCCGCCGGCCGAGATCGAACGCATGATGGCCCGGGCGGCGCGTCACGAGATCGGCTCGATCGGCTGGGTGGCGCGCGAGTTGATCCGCGAGGAGCGCCGCAAGGCCGAAAAGGCGGCCCGCCAGGCCGGCTGCCGCCCCTCGGCCTGAACCGCACCCACCCGACCCCCCGGCGACCCCCATGGAAACCGATCCCAAGGCCGCGCCGTCGGAACCGCCCGAGCCGCCGGACGTGGCCGACCGGGCCTGGCAACGGGAGTATTTCCTGCGCCGGCGCCTCCGCGAGGCGCGCATCCCGCGGCGGTTCTTGACCAAGACCTTTGAGAACTTCAAAAAGAACGACGCGCTGCGGCGACGGCTGGTCGAGCATTTCCAGCGCTACGTCCAGAGCTTCAATTTCGAGAAGAAATTCCCTCCGGGAATATTGATGATCGGCCCCGTCGGGTGCGGCAAGAGTCACCTGGCGGCCGCCATTCTGCGCGAGATCATCGCCAAAGGTTACACCGGTCTATATTACAATTCCCCTGACCTCTTGCGCGACATCCGCTCCACGTTCAACCTCGAAAACGGCCGGACCGAGGACGAGCTGATCGAGGACCTGACGGCCGTCGATCTCTTCGTGCTCGACGATCTGGGGGCGGAAAAGGTGTCGGATTTTGTCCTGGATCGGTTCTATCTTGTCGTCAATCAACGCTATGAAGTCTGCAAACCGATGGTTGTAACCACTAACCTGATGGAAGAGGAGCTTCGCGGCCGCCTCGGCGACCGGATCGTCAGTCGCTTCCTGGAAATGTGTGACGTCGTGGACGCCTTTCCGCAGGAAGATTACCGCCGCCGCCATCTCCGCTGAAACGTCGTGCCGATGCGGCTCGGCGGCCCCTGGGATCATCAGCCCGACGGGACGATCGGCCTCCCCTCATCCTCCCCCTTTTTGTGTGTTTCCTCGTCTATGGGGGATTCTCATCCTCATCCCGCGGCTTGACGCGGCAGGCCCGGCGGCGCGCCTCCTTCCGGGCGTCGGGATGCGCGCGCCCCGGCGGCGGCGCGGCCCGGCGCGGCTTCGGGGCGGGGACGCGTATCCGGCCGCCGGAGCGGTCTCGGCGCCCCCGGCTCATCCGAGCGGCTCCCTCTCGAACGCCAGCGCTTCGATCTCCCGTTCCATCGCGATGATCTCCTCGATGTTACGGAGAAACCAGGGGTCGATGCCGGTCAATTCGTGGACGACCTCGCGGCTCAGGCCCCGCTCCAGGGCAAGCTTGATGTAGAAGACGCGCTCCGGCGTCGGGCTCTTGAGTCGGTTCAGCAGCAACGCCTCGTCGAGGTCGTCCCGCCCTTCGGCCCCCAGGCCGGCTCGGCCGATCTCCAGCCCCCGAAGCCCCTTCTGAAGGGCCTCCTTGAAATTGCGCCCGATGGCCATCGTCTCGCCGACCGATTTCATCTGCGTCCCCAGAACGGGGCTCGCCCCCGGGAACTTCTCAAAATTAAAGCGCGGGATCTTGACGACGCAGTAATCAATGCTCGGCTCGAAGCTGGCCGGCGTCTTCAGCGTGATGTCGTTGGCCAGCTCGTCCAGCCGATAGCCCACGGCCAGCTTGGCCGCGATCTTGGCGATCGGGAAGCCGGTGGCCTTGGAGGCCAGCGCCGACGATCGGCTGACGCGCGGGTTCATCTCGATGACGACCCGCCGGCCCGTCCGCGGATCCACGGCGAACTGGATGTTCGAGCCGCCGGTGTCCACCCCGATCGCCCGGATGATTTTCTTGGCGTCGTCCCGCATCTCCTGGTACTGGCGGTCGCTCAAGGTCTGGATCGGCGCCACGGTGATCGAATCGCCCGTGTGGACCCCCATCGGATCGAAGTTCTCGATCGTGCAGATGACCACGAAGTTGTCCGCGCAATCCCGCATGACCTCCAGCTCGAATTCCTTCCACCCCAGCAGGCTCTCCTCGATCAACGCCTGACCCACCGGCGAGAGCTTGAGCCCGTGGCGCACGATCTCCCGAAACTCTTCGACGTTATAGGCCGTCCCTCCCCCCGTCCCGCCGAGCGTGAAGCTCGGACGGATGATGGCCGGAAAGCGGACCTGCTCGACGATCTGGAGGGCTTCCTCCAGCGAGTGCGCCAGCCCGGACCGTGGCAGATCCAGCCCCTCGGCCAGCATCGTCTTCTTGAACAGGTCGCGTTCTTCGGCCCGCGCGATCGCCTCGGCCGAGGCCCCGATGACCTCAACCCCCAGACGCTCAAACACCCCCTGCCGCGCCAGGAAGAACGTCAAATTGAGCGCCGTCTGACCGCCGAGGGTCGGCAGGACCGCGTCAGGCCGCTCCCGCTCCAGAATCAACGTCAGGACCTCCGGCGTCAGCGGCTCGACGTAGGTCCGGTCCCCGAAGCCGGGGTCGGTCATGATCGTCGCCGGGTTGGAATTGACGAGCACGACCTCATAGCCTTCGGCCCGCAAGGCCTTGCAGCCCTGCGTGCCGGAGTAATCAAACTCGCAGGCCTGACCGATGACGATCGGCCCCGAGCCGATGATCAGAATTTTCTTGAGGTCCGTCCGCTTGGGCATGGCGCCTTGGCCGGTTTCGAATGGGCCCGCCCGGGCTCACCTTCTCCAGGCATGGAGGCCGTCAGCGCGGCCGTCGTTTCCGTTTGCCCCGATCCATCCGGAAAACGGCGCGGATTTGCCTTCGGAACCGCCGCAGCGCGGCGATGCATCGTCCGGCCTCGTCCCGGGTGGCCGCGTCGCCCGGATACCGATTTCGGACGGCATAGACGGTGAGCAGGGCCATCTCCTCCCGCAAGGGGCTCAACTCGGGCTCCAAAGCCGCCACGGCGTCAAGAAGGGCCAACTGATCATGAATCCGAGGGGGGTCCGCGCCGCCCGCGCTCAGCCGGCCCTTCAAGTATTTTTCGGCGCATTGCTGGGCATGAAAGCAAACGGCGTCATAATTCGGCCGCCTCCGCGCCCGCCATTCGCGCTGCGCGACGTTCCAATCGCCTTCAGTCCTGGCAATCCATTCAGCGACGATGGCCTTCATACAGCACGACGCCTTCGCTTAATACGCCGCGGATGAAGGGATCGCCCGATCGGAGACGACGTCGAACCTCCTCCGGCGTCCGGACCTGAACGTCGAGCGGAAGCGCGTGATTCAACTGAAGACGAAACTCCGTGGCCCGCCGAAGGGGACTCCCCTCGCACGCCATGACGATCAACAAATCCACGTCGGAATCCGGTCCCGCCTCTCCTCGCGCATGAGAGCCGAAAACCAGCACCCTCTCCGGGTCAAATTCACGCCCGATCTGCCGCCCCAGTTCTCGAATCTTTCGCATCGGAATCACGCGGGGCCTCCGTTGGGCTCCTGTCCCCGAACCCTCACTCTTCCTCCCCTTCCATCAGGCGCCGAAACCGGTCGAACAGATAGCCGCTGTCGTGCGGGCCCGGCGAGGCTTCCGGATGGTACTGCACGCAGAACAGCCTGAGCGCCCCGTGGCGGAAGCCTTCCAACGTCCGGTCGTTCAGATTCCAGTGCGTCGGCTCGGCCCCCTCGGGCAGCGTCGCCGCCTCCACGCAGAAGCCGTGATTCTGCGCCGTGATCTCGATGCGCGCCGTCGATTCGTCCCGCACCGGGTGGTTCCCTCCCCGGTGGCCGAACTTGAGCTTGTAGGTCCGCGCCCCCAGCGCCAGCGCCAGCAGCTGATGCCCCAGGCAGATGCCGAAAAGCGGGACGCGCCCGATCAGCCCCCGAAGCGCCTCGATGGCGTAAGTGACGGCGGCCGGATCGCCGGGACCGTTGGAGCAGAAAACGCCGTCCGGCTTCAAGGCCAGAACTTCCTCGGCCGTCGTCGTCGCCGGAACCAGCGTGATGTCGAGGTTCCGGCTCGACATCAACTCCAGAATGTTGCGCTTGATCCCGAAATCGTAAGCCACGACGTGGAGGGCGGCGCCGGCCCGCAACCGCGGCAGGCCCTCGCGCGGCTCAAAAGGACGCGCCCGCTCCAGCGTCACCTCACGGACCAGATCCAACCCCTGCATCGACGGCACCGCCGCCAGCTTCGTCCGCAACGAATCCTCATCAACGTCTTCCGTCGAGATGATCCCGTTCATCGTCCCCGCCTGGCGCAGATGCAGAACGAGCCCGCGCGTGTCCACCCCCTCCAGACCCACAACGCCGTGGCGCGCAAGGTAACGGTCCAGCGCCTCCTCGCTGGCGAAATTGGAATCCACGCCGGAAAGCTCGCGGATCACGAGGGCCCGCGCCCGCGGCCCGTCGGCCTGCTGATCCAGCTCGCGCGTTCCGTAGTTGCCGATCAGCGGGTTCGTCAGCGTTACGATCTGCCCGGCGTAGGAGGGGTCGGTCAGAATCTCCTGATAGCCCGTCAGCGAGGTGTTGAAGACGACCTCCCCGGCGCATTCCCCCTGGCCCCCGAAGGCGTATCCCTCCAGGCGCAGCCCGCTCTCCAGAAGCAGGACGGCTCGGGGGCGGGCTCGGCTCATCGACGTCGGCTCCCCGCGGGTAAAATCTTCCTATTCTCGGCCGCCCCCGCCGAGGCGTCAAGCTTCGGCCGCGCGGGGAGGCCGCTCGCCCCCCGCAGCCGGACCTTGACACTCGACCCGAGGGGTGTTAGGCCAGCGCCGGCGCGGGAGAGCGACTCCGCCGCCCGGCCCGACCGAGCCGCCGAGGAGGCCCCCGCCCGAAAGGAGTCCCCTTCATGTTCCCAAGCCGATGGTTCCCCGCTCTCCTTGTGGCCGCCCTGGCCGTTCCCTCCGCCTCGGCTCTCGCCAACGAAACCCACGTCCTCGCCGTTCCCTTCTTTACTTACCACCGGACCCCGGAGGAGCAGACCCTGACGGTGATCAACCTGCTCATCGCCCGGGGATTCTCGATCGAGACCCGGGGCGAGGCGATCGACATCGACGTCCTGGAGGTTCCCTTCGCCTCCCTCTTCGAGCATGAGATCGAGGGCGATGAGGTCGAGCTTGAGTTTCTGAGCGTGCTCTTCGCCAAGGCGTTCGCCTATGAGCGGGAAAAAGAGGGGGAGGCGACGGAAACCGAATTCCAGGTGCTGGACCTGGGTCTCCTCAAGCTTTACGAGCAGGAGCAGGACGACGAGGAGTGCGTCGTGGACGTCCTGCGCGTTCCCCCCTTCCATCTTTTCCGTTTGTTCCGGTATTCGGGCGACCGGAGCGGCTACGCCCAGGTCAAGCTCCTCGAACTCACTCCGTTCCGCCACACCTTGTTTTCGCTCTACGATTACGAGCGGGACGGGGACGCCGAGTACGACCGGAAGATTCTCAGCCTGCCGCTCGTCGGGCCGCTCTATCGGCACACCAAGGATGGCGATCGACACCGGTTCGAAATCCTGCGCGTCCTTCGCTTCTGACGCCGCAAGCCGCCCCGGGCCTCAACCGCCGCTCATCGCCATGATGATGTAGATCTCATCTTCGGGGCCGAGGGGCCGGCCCAGGTCAGAGGCCAGCGCGCCGTTGACGACGATCCGGATGTGGGGCCGGATTCCATCCTGCTCGTCGACGATCCGAAAGCGCAGCCCCGGGTATTGCCGGTCCAGATCGGCCATCACCTCGGCGAGCGTCCCCCCTTCGGCCCGCGCCTCCTCGCGCCGGCCCGTGTAGGAGTACAAGGCCGAAGGCATGTGGACGCGCATGCGGGGCTTCAGCGCGGGACCCGGGCGACCTCGACGGAGTAAATGTGCGGCAGGTGCCGCGCCAGGCACCGCCAGCTCCCCCCTTCGTCCCGGCTTCCCCACACCTCCCCGTGCGTGGCCCCGAAATAGACCCCGACGGGGTCCATGTCGTCGGCCGCCATCGCCTGGCGCTTGACCGTGAAATAAGCGTTCCCCGGCGGTAGCCCCCGATCCTGCCGTTGCCAGGAGCGACCGCCGTTGCGCGTCACGTAAACGGCGGGCCTCCCCCCCGGGCTCGTGCGCGGCCAGACTTCGGTGGCGTCCATGGGGAAAACCCAGCACGTCTCGGGATCGCGCGGGTGCAGGACGATCGGGAAGCCCACGTCGCCGATCCGCGCCGGCATCGCCCGCCCGACCCGGACCCAGGTCCGCCCGGGCCGGTCCAGCCGGTATATCCCGCAATGGTTCTGCTGATACAGCCGGTCCGGGTTGAGCGGATGCAAGCGCATGCAATGCGGGTCGTGCACGGCTTCGAGCTTCGGATCAAAACCCGCGACGACCTCCAGCCCGTCGATGAGCGGCCGCCAGTCCCGCCCTCCGTCGGCGCTCTCCAAAACGCCGCCGCTCGACATGCCGAGATACAGATGGTTCGGATCGCGCGGGTCCACGAGGATCGAATGCAGTTTGGGCCCGTCGGGCGTTTCGTCCCCGCCGCACCACACGTCGCGCTTGGGATGCTCATTGAATCCGACGACGCTTTCCCAGGTCTCCCCGCCGTCCTCGGATCGGAACAGCCCCTGCGGCGATGTCCCCGCCCACCAGACGCCGGGCTCGCTGGCGTGCCCGGGCGTTAGCCAGAAAACGTGATCCACCACGCGGCCTTTCGTCCCTTCCGGCGCCTTCGGGAACGCCGCCGGCCGGCGGGCTTCCGTCCACGTCCGGCCGAAGTCGGTCGATCGAAAGACCGTCGGGCCGAGGTGGCCCGTCCGGGCCGCCACGAGAAGCCGCCGCGGCTCCCGCGGGTCCTGCACGGCGTGATGAACGATGTGACCGAGGAACAGCGCCTTGGAAATCGTCCACGACCGCCGCGAACCGTCCCCCGTGAGCATGAAGGCCCCCTTGCGCGTCCCGACCAGCAGGGCCGTGCGCGGCGCCGAACGCTGGATCTTCTTCGGCCTCGGCCCCGCCCGACGCGACGCCGCGCGCGACACCCGTCGCATGGACCCCGTCACCACGGTCGCGCTCCTTTCTTCCCCGGGCTGGGTCGCTCCCTCGCCCGGTCAGCGGCCGCCATTATACCCATGAGGCGCCGTTTAACCAGTCCGCCGGCCCGATCCGCTTGAACCTGCCCCGTTCATCCCATCGTGGGCCCCGTTTTTTGGCTTCGCCACCTCCCGCGCCGTCCTCTACGATAACGGTTCGCCCCGACGAGGGAGCGATAGCTTCTCCGACCCACCGATGAGCTGGCAGGAAGAAATCGACGAGCTGCGGCGCCGGACGGAGCTGGCCCGCCGCATGGGCGGCCCGGAGCGGATCGCCCGCCAGCATCAGGCCGGGCGCCTGACCGTCCGTGAACGCATCGATCGACTGAGCGACCCCGGCTCTTTCCACGAGACCGGCGTGCTGGCCGGCAAGGCCGAATACGAAGGGGACCGACTCGTCGCCTTCACCCCGTCCAATTTCGTCGCCGGCCAGGCCCGGATCGACGGCCGGCCGGTCGTCATCGGCGGCGATGACTTCACCATCCGCGGTGGGGCCAGCGACGGCGCCGTCGGTCACAAAATGGGCTACAGCGAACGGATGGCCCACGAGCTGCGCCTGCCCATCGTTCGCCTGATCGACGGCACCGGCGGCGGCGGCTCCGTCCGCTCCATGGACACCCTCGGGCGGACCTACGTCCCTGCCAACCCCGCCTGGGACCTCCACGTGGCGCTTTTGTCCGAGGTCCCCGTGGTCTCGGCCGTGCTCGGGCCCGTCGCCGGTCTCGGCGCCGCCCGGGCCGTCGCCTCGCACTTCTCGGTCATGGTCAAGGGCGTCTCTCAACTCTTCGTGGCCGGGCCGCCGGTCGTCGAACGCGGCATGGGCCGACGCGTCGAAAAGGAGGAACTCGGCGGCAGCTTCCTTCACGCCCACGGCAACGGCGTCATCGACAACGAGGTCGACTCCGAGGCCGACGCCTTCCAGCACGTCCGCCGGTTCCTCTCTTACCTGCCCGGCAACGTCTGGGAGGCGCCCCCCTGCCTTCCGCCGGCGGACCCGCCCGACCGTCGCGAGGAGGAATTGTTGTCCATCATTCCCCGCGACCGGCGCCGTCCGTACGACGTTCGGCGCATCCTCGAGCTGGTCCTCGATCGCGGTTCGCTCTTCGAAATCGGGCGCTATCAGGGGCGCCCGCTGGTGACGATGTTCGCCCGGCTGCTCGGCCGGCCCGTCGGCGTCCTGGCCAGCGATCCGAATCACAAAGGAGGCGGCCTGGATCGCGGCGGCTCGGAAAAGATGGTCCGCTTCGTCGATCTCTGCGATACGTTTCACCTCCCCGTCGTCCACTTCGTCGATCAGCCCGGCTTCGTCATCGGCGTCGAAGCCGAGCGCGAAGGAACGATCCGGATGGGCGTCCGGGCCCTCTTCGCCGTCCAGCAGGCTCAGACCCCCTGGGTCTCCATCATCCTCCGCCGCGTCTATGGCGTCGCCGGGGCCGGCCACGGCAAACCCCAGGGCCTCAACCTCCGCTACGCCTGGCCCTCGGGCGATTGGGGTTCGCTCCCGATCGAAGGCGGCGTGCAGGCCGCCTTCCGCCGGGAGATCGAACAGGCCGAGGACCCGGATCGCCACCGGGCCGAACTCGAGGCCCACTACAACGCCCTCCGCTCCCCCTTCCGCACCGCCGAGGCCTTCGGTATCGAGGAAATCATCGACCCGCGCCACACCCGCCCCCTCCTGTGTGAATGGGTCGAACTCGCCTTCCGCATCGTCCCCACCCAACTCGGCCCCCGCGCCTACGGCCTCCGCCCTTAGGGCCGATTGCGACCCCCCGGAGCCATGCCCCGCATCGGCCCCTCTTCGTCTCGCTGAGCTAGGGGGCGGGGAGGAGCTTCTTGATCTCGGGCGACTCCGGCCCGAGACTTGCCCGATCAACGGTGCAGGAGGTGGGTCGCCGAACGTCAACCTGCGCCTGCGGGAGGTCGGACCATGAACGAGCGCAGCCGATGGCGAAACTTTCCAAATGGCCTTATCGCGGGGCTTGCCTCAAACCTCGGCCTCTTGCTTCTGACCGCCTCGGTTCCGGCCACCCTGGCCCAGACGGCTCGGCTTGATGTAACTGAGGTTGCAAAGGCATCCGGGGCGAACCCGACCATTGGCCCCGACGGCGTGGTCCGAATCGGCTGGTCACGTGAGGACGTGGCGGTCCGCATCTCCGGGTGGGCCCTGAAGCCCTTCGCCGGCCTTGGCTCCTGGGCGGCGTTCAAGCCCTTCGGTCAGGGCGCCCTCCTCATGGGCGACACGGTTGTCTTCTCCGATGAAGTCGACCCGGCTATGGACGCGGCTTTTGGTCACGGGCTCGAGGTCACCGCGCTTCACAATCATTTCTTCTTTGATGAACCCCCCGTCTTCTTCATGCACATCGGCGGCCATGGGGAGCCGGAGAAGCTTGCCGCAGGGGTCAAAGCCGTTTGGGACGCCATCAAGGCCGTTCGGGCCAAGGCCCCCGAGCCCGCCTCCGGCTTCCCGGGCGGGCCCGCTTTACCGGGCGCGCTCGACCCGACCCCCATCGAGGCGATTTTTGGCCATCCCGCCGCGGTACAGGACGGCGTCGTCAAGGTGACGGTCGGCCGCGAGGGATCGATGCATGGGGTCACCCTAGGCGGGTCGATGGGATTGACAACCTGGATGGCCTTTTCGGGCAGCGACGAACGGGCGGCCGTCTGCGGGGACTTCATCATGCGGGCCGTGGAGGTGCAGCCCGTCCTGCGCGAACTCCGTCGGCAGGGCATCCACCCGGTGGCGCTGCACAACCACATGATGGGCGAGGCGCCGCCCTATTACTTCGCGCACTTCTGGGGCGAGGGGCCCGCCCCCGATCTCGCCCGGCGGCTCAAGGCGGCGCTCGACGTCCAAGGGCAGGTCCCTTAAGCCTGCCGGTCGTACGGCCGTCCCGCCCCTAGCCACGTCAAGAGCCGCCAGAGAGGCAAATCACGGGAACGAGCAACATGTCGTCGTATCTTCACGTCCTGAAACGGCCGTCTCCAGGCCGCGGCGTCTTCTCGGATAGATTTCGTCGGGTCGCCTGCCGAATCCGCGCGCGCGGGTCTCCGTCGGCGTCAAGCCCCACGGCCTGTGGCCGTCCCCCGACGGCCGCGCTCTCTTCGTTCCCAATCAGCTCTCGGGCACGCTCAGCAAGATCGACGTAGTCTCCATGACCGTCGTCGCCGAGGCGCAACTCGGGCGCACGCCCACCATGGCCGCCGTGACGCCGGACGATCGGGAGGTCTTTGTCTCGCTCTTCGGTGAGCGCGCGGTGGCTGTCCTCGACGCTCAAATGGTCGAATCCGGCAGACTCCAGGCGATCGACACGATCCCCGTCGGCGAGCGCCCCGCGCAGGTGGCCGTCACCCTCGACAACCGTTACGCCCTCGTTCCATGCGAGGGGCCGGGGGCCTTATTCGTGATCGACCGGGCGGGCCACCGCGTCGTCGCCGAGATCCCCACGGGCCGTCGGGCCCACGGCGTGGCTGCCGCCTCCGACAGCCGACGCGCCTTCGTCACCAATTGGGATGACGCCAACGTTTCGGTCGTGGACCTGGAGCGGAGGGCCGTGATCGCCAGCATCCAGGTGGGTGAGGCCCCGGCGGGGGTGGACTATGTCCCCGCCCCCAGGGAGCCCTAGAGTCCCCGAAGCCCAGCTTGCCGCGCTCGATGGTGACCTTCGAGCGCCAGGTCTAAACCTTCCTTCTCCCAACGCCGGCGCGCTGGCCCATCGCGATCGAGCGAGCCGTCCGGAGCTTTCCTCCACCCGCCCGGCGGGTTGCGCGCGGCGGGTTAGCCTCGCCCCCGCGCCTACGGGCTTCGCCCTGAGCCGTCGCCGCCTATGCCCAGTCCCATGGAACTGTTCCCGGCCCTTGCGATCGGCTTCCGGCCGCTCGCCGGGGGAAGATCAAAATCTGATTCCGCTCCGCGGTCTATCTCCGCCTCCTCCGCGTCTCCGCGGTGAATCCCCCCTTCTCCCCCCCGCCGGCCGCCCCCACTTTTCACGTTTCCCGGCGTCCCGAATCGTGGCTATAATCGACCCCTTGACGGGCCATGCGGGTCGGCATCTTGCGGCCGACCGAACCGGGGGCCCTCCCGATGTCGCCACCGCTCAGAATCGCCCTCGGGGCCGATCACGGCGGTTTCGCCGATAAACGACGCCTTATCGAGCGCCTGCGCGGCCTCGGCTATCGCGTCCTCGATCTCGGCGCCTACGTCGCTGAAGCCTCCGATTATCCCATCCCCGGCCGACGGGTGGCCGAGGCCGTCGCCCGCGGCCGGGCCGATCTGGGCGTGCTGCTTTGCCGTTCCGGCAACGGGATGGCCATCGTGGCCAACAAAGTCCCCGGAGCGCGGGCCGCCATCGCCACCAACGTCCGCCTGGCCGAACTCGCCCGCCGCCACAACGACGCCAACGTCCTCGTCCTCGGCAGCGATTTCATGGAAGACCCCGCCGACCGCGTGCTGGAAGCCTTCCTCTCCGCTTCGCCCGAGGACGGACGCCATCGCCGGAGGGTTGACATGATCCGCAGACGCGAAGCCGTCGCCGCCTCCACGCTCCCGACTCATCAGCTCCTGGCCCAAGGCCAGAGCCCCTGGGTCGACGACATCAGCGATCAGATGCTCGCCTCGGGCCTCCTGGAACGCATGATCCGCGCCGAAGGCCTCCGGGGGCTCACCTCCAACCCGTCGATTTTCGAAAAGGCCATCACCAGCGGCCAGGGCCGTTACCGCGCTGAACTGGCCCGGATGAAGACCCAGGGGCTCGACGCCGAGGCCGCCTATGAGCGCCTGACGACCGAGGATATCGCCCGGGCGGCTGACCTCCTGCGGCCCATTTACGACGAAACCGGCGGGGACGACGGCTTTGTCAGCCTGGAGGTCCTGCCGGCTTACGCCCACGACGAGGAATCGACCGTGAAGGAAGCCCGCCGGCTGTTCGAAGCCCTCGGACGGCCCAACGTGATGATCAAGGTGCCGGGGACTGAGGCCGGGCTGCGCGCCTTCCGCCGGTTGACGGCGCTCGGCGTCAACATCAACGTCACCCTCATCTTCGCCCGCAGCCTCTATGGCCGCGTCGCCGAGGCTTATCTGGCGGGCCTGGCCGATCGCCTGGCCGCCGGCGGGGACGTGTCGCGGCTCCGCTCCGTCGCCAGCGTCTTCGTCAGCCGGATCGATTCGGCCGTCGATAAACGCCTGGAGGCCCTGGCCAGCCCCCCGGCGCGCGCGCTCCTGCACACGATCGCGATCGCCAACGCCCGCCTCATCTACGCCGACTTCAAATCCATCTTCGACGGCGAAGCCTTCGCCGAGCCCGCCGCCCACGGCGCCGCCGTCCAGCGTCCCCTTTGGGGCAGCACCTCGACGAAGGACCCGCGACTCTCCGACGTCCTCTACGTTGAGGAATTGATCGGGCCGGAGACGGTCAACACGATCCCCCTGGCGACGTTGCAGGCGTTTCTGGATCACGGGCGCGTGCGCGGGGCGACGCTGGAAGAAAATCTCGACGCGGCCCGCGAGCGGATCGACGTCCTTCCGCGCCTTGGCGTCGACCTGGAAGCCGTCTGCGCCGAATTGCAGACCGCCGGCGTCAAAGCCTTCGCCGACTCCTTCGATAAACTCTTCGCGGCCATCCAGGCCGCCCTCGCCTGACCGCCGGTCCCGCCAAGCCGACCGCCGGACGTCGCGGCCCGGCCCTCCCGATTGCGCCTGGCTGAATTCCAGGGAGCCGGGCGCGATCCGCGCCCGGCGCCGTCGTCCGCCCGCCAGAAAACCAACGGCCCTTCGAGCGCGCGCTCGAAGGGCCGTCAGCGGTGTCGCGATCGGCTTCGCGCTTAGCGCATGCGCCGTTCGAGCTGGCCCGTCCCGTTGCGACGGATGTCGCCGTTGCTGATCGTGCCGTTGGTCGGGTCATAAATCCCGATCCCGTCGATCGCGTTCAGCAAGTTGTTCGGGTGACACGGGTTCAGGAACGTCCCGCCGGCGTCCACGCAGAGCTGATAGTTCGAGATCTGATCCGGCCCGGAGCTCGTGATGGACCAGCGGACGATGTCGCCCGCCTCCAGGTACGAGATCGGCCCGCTCGCCGAGTTCAGGATCGTGTTGGGGAAGAGCTGGGCGTTGACGGCGTTGTCCGACGAATAGTTCCAGTAGAAATAATGCGAGGCGCCCCCGCTGAAGACCGGGCGCTCGTTGCTGAACGGGTCCTGGAACCACGCGTCGGAGATGTAGGCGATCGGCGTGCTCAGCCGCTTCATCGGGATGTCATAGACGTTGCCCCGCCCGGCGGCCATCTCCGCAAGCATGAACGCCAGCGGCATCGCCGGATAGACGTTGTTGTCCACCTTGTAGGACTCGATCGCCGTGGCCAGCGTCCGGTGATCGTTCTTCACGCGGGAGACCTTCGAGCGGACCTGAGCCTCCAGGAAGTTCGGCACCGCGATGGCTGCCAGGATCGCAATAATTGCGACGACGATAAGCAGTTCAATGAGCGTGAAGCCTTGGAGTTTCCTCTTCATCCTGAGAACTCTCCTTTGGTGCGATTAGTGGAAAGGATAAGCGCGCCCCGGAACACGAACGGTTCCCGGCGCGATCGGGCTGCTCCGCTCTCACCTCCTCTCACTGGGGCAAAGGCCCACGCGGCCCCTGTCCCCGCGCCGAATCGAGTAACCCACCACCGACCCCGGGCGGCCACCTTCTCCTGCCGCCTGATCACATCACCGCTACGTCAAGGTTTCGTTTGGTCCGGCTATCCCGATAACCTAACGAGTTCATTTACACGCGAGGCATGATAGCGATCGCCCCCGCCTCAGGCAAGCCCAAAGTGCAAACCCCCGCCGCCGGCGGCCCCCCGACGGCCCCTCGATTGCTTTATCACGTTAAAATTTTGACCGCCCGGTTTACCGCGTCCCCGCCAGCATCCTGAGCGCCGTGTCCCGCACGATCAGCCCCGCCGCCGGCCCCTGCGACATCGTCTCCTCGTAGGCGTCGTCCCGGAAATCGTAAGTCGGGATCATGTAGCCCAGCTCGTCGTTGGCCAGCCCCACCAGCAGCCGCGGATACCCCTCCATCTGCTCCAGGATCTCGAAGCTCACCTCCGGCAGCAGCTCGCCCGGCAGCGTGATGAGCTGCGCCTCCCCCAGCCGCACGTAGATCATGTCGGTCACGACCCGGCCCCGATGCAGCCCCCGCAGGCCCGACTCGAACAAGGGCTTGAACCGCGGGTTCGTCATCGGTATCTCGACCCGGCGGCGTTCGGCCGTGAAGGCCCAGCTCCCGGGCGGCGCCCCCAGGGGAACCAGTTCCCTCACGATCGCGGCCAGCTTGAGCCCCATCTCGCGCGAGGACTCATGCGTCCGCGCGCGGTTATCCCCGCTGACCATCCCGCCGACGGCGCCGTTGAGGAAAATCGGTTGGCCCAGCCCCGCCTCTTTGAGCGCCTCGCACATGTAACCCGGAAAATCGGCGCTGATCTCCCGCGCCCCCTTCTCCAGCGATTCCACGTGGCAGGCGAAGTGAACGATCGTGGCGATCGGCCGCCCGTCCCGCCCCATGGCTTGGATCACGGCGATCTGCGGATCGAGCAGCCCGGGGTTGCGCGCGTTGCGGAACAGATCGATCACCCGGATGCCGTCCATCGGCAGCTCGCGCGAGACGGCCCGCAGCTCGGCCACCGGCTCAAGCCCTTCGAGCGCCTGACGGATCCCCTCGCTGATCCGCCCCTGAATATGGGCGATGTACTCGGCGGGATAATGACCATAGACCCCGATCGTGTCCCCCGCGGCGTGATTGTGCGACATGGCGATGATCGTCTGATCGACCCCCATCGCCCGGGCCTTCTCCCGGATCACGTTGAGCTCGTCCCACCCCATCCCGAAAAGATCGGCCCCCACGAGCGCCACCGTCAGCCGCCCGTCGGTCAGGACCGCCGTCCGTGCCTTCAAGTCGTCATGAACAATATACGGATGCGGCAGCCAGGCCGGATCGGTCGGCGAAAAGACCACCTCGGAGACCCCGATCCGGAGGCCCGCCGGCTCGGCGGGCCGGGCCGGTCTCGGCTGCGGCCCCTGGCGCAGACGACTTAAGTCCATCAGGCGGCGCTCGCCTTCCGGCACGCGCGCGTTCCCGTGCGGAAAATACGCGACGCCGATCGTCCGCCCCTCGGCGCTGAGCGCGAATCGGACCCCCCGCTCGCTATAGTCCAGCATCTTCCACGTGCTCATCCGGAGTTCATACTCCGGCTCGCCCAGCCGCTCCCGGATCCCGGCTTCGGTCCCGTAGCCCTCGGGGACGCTCACGGCCTCGATATTGGCCAGTCCGTCCGTCGGCTTCTCGCCGTGCAGATGAACCACGTCGGGCAGCTCCGGCCGCCCCCGCCCCGGATAGTAAAGCTTGTAGTTGTACCATCGGCTCGCGAAAACCGGCGGGCCGAGGGCCTCAAGCACCTGGGCGTGCGCGTCCCGCCCGGGAACCAGCCCGTGATACATCACCGGCGGCGTCCCTTCGGCGGGCGCCTTACCCTTGACCGCCTGCGCCTGCGCCCTCGCCCCCGCGAGCCCAAACCCCATGAGCATCGCCCAGAGGATGGGCTTTCCGTTGAACGCTCGTCCGATCGGGCGGTCTTCCATCGGTGAAACTCCACGCCGCGCGGCTCGCAGCCGAACCCGAGCCGGGCTAGGATCGAAAGACTTGCGTCCCGGCATCCTATCAGACGGGGCCGGGCTTCCCAAGACCCTTGAGGCCCCCCTCCCCGCCCGATCTACGGCTCCCGCTCGGCTTCCTCCCGCTTGAGCCGCTCGATATAGGCTTCCAGCGAGCCCTTGAGAATTCGCATCTGGCGCGGCCCCAGCCGGATCACCTCAAGCCGCCCCTCCTGGACGAGCTGGTATATCCGCTTCTTGGAAACGTCGAGCACCTGGGCCACGCGATCGACCCGCAGGCACTCGGTCAGCCGCGATGGAGCCGCCTCGGTGGGCCGCGGTGGCGCCGGCGCGGGCGCCGCCGGCAGGCGCCGGATCAGTACCGGTTTGATCGGGGGGCGATACGGACTCATAAGCGGGCCTCCTGAGCTTCGGGCTGGAGCGGCGGGGTCCAACGCTGGAGAACCTCCCGCCGCTCGGCTGTGGCCGAGCCTAAGCCCGATCGGCCCGCCCTTACCCTTGAGAACGGTTGCCTTTTCCCGGCTTTTCCCCTGCATCGGCCCCCTCCCCGGCGCCCGGCGGTTGGCCTGCCCCGCTCGCGGCGCCTGCCTTGCGTCCGGGACAAGTTGACAACCGATCGCCCTTCTTGTCATCTTACGGGTTTGATTGCCGTGAAACGCTCGTGCCCCAGCATCGGCGGTCCAAGCAAGGGCCTCGCCAGGGCGGCCTCGGCGCCAAGGGCGGCCCTCGTCTTCATGGCCCTGCTTCTCGGGAGCGGGCCGGGCCCCGCGCAACCTCCCCCGGAGCCGGAGTCGGGTTTCATCCCCCTTTTCAACGGCGTCGACCTGACCGGCTGGGAGATTTACTCCGGCCAGGGGCTCGTCGTCGAGGAAGGGGCGCTCGTCGGCAATCCGAAGGGCCCGGGGCTGCTCCGGACGACCGAAATGTTCGAGGATTTTGACCTTCGCCTGGAGTTCTGGGTGGATCGCGGCGAAACGCACGAAGCCAACGGCGGCATCTTCTTCCGCTTCGGCGACGGCGACCCTCCGGCCCGCGGCTATGAATGCCAGATCAGCCTTCAGGATGAAAAAAACCCCAGCGGCAGCCTCTATAACCTCATCCCCCAGAACCTTGAGCTGATGCGGTCGATCGCCCCCGAGCGCCAGTGGAACCGCGTCCGCATCCTCGCCGTCGGCCCGCGCGTCCAGATCTGGTTCAACGACGAACCCGTTCAGGACGCCACCGTCGGCGAGTTCCGCCGCGGCTACATCGGCCTCCAGCACCATCACAACGGCTGCATCATCAAATACCGGAACCTGCGCCTGAAAGGCCTCACCTCCGCCGACGCCGAGCCCGGCTGGCTACCCCTCTTCAACGGCGAATCCCTCGACGGCTGGACGGCCCACGGCCAGGCCGCCTGGCGCGTCGAGGACGGCCGCATCGTCGCCGAGGGGGGGCTCGGTAATCTCTATCACACCGCCCGCCCATGGACCGATTTCGAACTCCGCGGCATGGCCTGGATCGGCCCCCAGGGCAACAGCGGCGTCCTCTTCCGCGCCCGCTGGCCCGACGATGAGCCCGACGGCTGGGCCATCGGCTATGAATTCCAGATCGACAACTGGGACGCCGCCAACACCACCGGCCTCAAAAACGTCACCGGCGGCCTCTACGGCCGCGCTTACGCCCCCTTGCTCGCCCGCGACGAGGCCTGGTTCGCCTTCCGCATCCGCGCCGTCGGCAATCACCTGCAAACCTGGGTCAACGGCCGCCGCGTCACCGACATCCACGACGACGCCTTCGACCACGGCTTCGTCGGGCTTCAGAGCTTCGGCCCCGGAACCCGCCTCATGTTCAGCGATCTGCTCATCCGGCCGGCCGAGCCCCCCGCTCAGAGCCCGCCGTAAACCCGCCCGTTCAGCCGGCCGGCCAGACACATCAGCTCATACGGGATCGTCCCGGCCTGCCCGGCGACCTCGGCCACCGAAGGCGTCCCCTCCGGACCCCGCCCGAAGAGCGTCGCCACGTCCCCCACCTGGGCCTCCGGCGCCCCCGTCGCGTCCACGATCATCTGATCCATGCACACCCGCCCCAGCACCGGCGCCGCGCGCCCCCCCACGATCACGCGGCCCCGATTCGACAAGCTCCACGGGTAGCCGTTCCCATAACCCGCCCCGACGACGGCCAGCTCGGTTTCCCGACCGAGCCGATGCGTCCCCCCATAGGAAATCGGCGTCCCCGCCGGGGCTCGCCGCCGGTAGATGATCCGCGCCTTGAACGTCATCACCGGCTCCGCCTCCGGCATCCCGGGATGAGCCCCGTAAAGGGCAATCCCGCACCGGACCGCCGGCAGCGGATACCCCTCGGCCAGCGCCAGCGCGTCGCTCCCTCCCAGGTGGTGCATCCCCCCCGCCAGGCCCGTTCGCGCCGCGAGCGTCCGCAGGGTTTCCAACTGCCGCCGCGCCTGGGTCGGGTTCGCCCAACCGTCCGGCAGGTGCGTGTAAAGCCCCTGGATGAGCGTCGGCTCGGCCCGGCGAAGCCGTTCGAGCGCCGCCAGGGCCTCCTCCGGCGACCGCCCCAGCCGCCCCATCCCCGTGTCGATCTTGAAGTGCACGCGCGGCGCCAACCCCCACCGGCGCGCCCAGGCTTGCGCCTCACGCGTCTCGGGCTCGTCCGTCACCGTCACGATATCCCCCGCCCGCACGGCCGCCTCCAGCTCCGGCCCCCGAAGGACGGAGAGGTGAAGAAGCGGCGGACGCAGCCCGACCCGTCGAAGCGCCTCGGCTTCGGCCGCCATCGCCACGCCGAAGCCGGCCAGGCCTGCCTCGCCGGTCAGCGCCCGGACCACTTCGACGGCCCCGTGGCCGTAGGCGTCCTTCTTGATGGAGACGAAGACCTGGACGTTCGGCGGAAATCTCGCTCGGAAGCGCCGGAAATTGCGCACGAGCGCCCCCACGTCGATCTCCACCCAGCTTTGAGGCCGCCCGGCCGCCGCCTCCCCCGGCCCGCCTCGCGCTGCCTCAGCCGGGCCGGCCTCCGGCGGGGCCATCGCAACGGGCCGCGGACCCATGGCTCAGCTCACCGAGCGCGTCGAGGAGGCGCCGGCGCGGCGCTCGGCGGGGGCCGGCGTGTCCATCAGGAAAACGGCGATCAGCTCGGCCAGCTTCTCCGGCCATTCCAGCATCACCATGTGCCCGCAGTTGGCGATCCCGGCCAGCCGCGTGTCCGGAATGCGCTCGTGCAGAACGCCGGCGTTCCCCGGCGGTACCAGCCGATCCTTATCCCCCTGAATGATCAGCGTCGGGGCCTGAATCCGCGGCAGGAGCTTATAGCGGTCGTCCGAGAGGACGGCTTTGAGCTGCGCCTGCAACACCTCGTAACTGGTCGGCGACGCGAGCACCCCATCGACGAACCCCTCCAGCGCCCCCGGCCGACGTTCGGCGAACCCCGGCGCGCACAGCGCCTGAATCGTTCGCCGGAGGGCCGCTCGGCCCGGCTTGGGGTTGCTGATGAGTTCCATGATCTCCGGATCGGGCGTGACGATCCGCTCGCCGCCGCAGTGGGTCGAAATCAGCACGAGCTTGCGGACCCGCTCCGGACTCCGGATGGCGATCGTCTGGGCGATCATCCCCCCCATCGAGAGCCCGGCCACGTGGCACGCCCCCACCCCCAGATGATCCAGGAGCGCAAGGGCGTCCTCGGCCATCGAGTCGATCGTGACCCGTTCCCGCGCCGGATCGCTCGCGCCGCATCCCCGATGGTCATAGGTGATACATCGGAAATAGCGCGCCAGCAGATGAAGAAACTCCGGCGTCCAGTCCGACCCCTTGCCGGCCAGCCCCATGATCAACAGGACGGGGTCGCCATCGCCGATCGCCTCGTACCAGATTCGTCCGCCCTGGGTCTCAAAGTGAGGCAACGCCTGGACGCTCCCGGGGGGTCACGATAACTCGCCTAGCATCAAGGACTCAAACAAAAAGCGGGCCCCGCTCACCCGATCCGATGCGCCGCCATGAACTCCAGGGCCAACCCGTTGAACTCGCCCGCCATCTCAATGCAATGGATGTGACTCGACCGCGCCCCCGTGAACAGATGAAACCGCGCCCCCGGGATCGCTTCGGCCACCTGTCGCCCATACCGCGCCGGCACCAGGCTGTCGATCTCCCCGGCCGTCACCAGCGTCGGCCGCTGGATCCCCCTCAGGCGCCCCATCGCGTCATGACCCAGATCGGCCGTCCACTGCCCCTGAAGCCCCTGCCGCGACGGACGATACGGATGCTGCCGCCATTGCGAAATCCACTCCAAGCGCGCCGCGTCGTCGTTGATCATCCACGGGCTGCACGCCCAGACGCTCACCGCCTCGTCGTACAGGTCTCGATCCTCCAGCCCGGCCATCGCGTGCAGCGATTGAAACACCCAGCGCAACCACGGATCCGTCCGGCCCCACGTCACGTTCAAGTGCAGCGTGCCGACCCGATCCGGATGCGCCAACGTCAGCTCCTGCGCGATCGCCGAGCCCAGCGACATCCCGATCACGTGCGCCCGCTCCACCTGCGCCTCGTCCAACACGGCCCGCAGGTCCTCGGCCAGCCGCTTCACCGTGTAGCGCTCGCTCGGCAGATCAGAGCGACTCCGGCCCACACCCCGATTGTCCGGAAGAATCACCCGATAACCGGCCTGAACCAACGCCGGCGCCTGGAACGCCCACGCCGTGTGATCGGCCCCCGTCCCCATGATCAGCAGGACCGCCGGGCCCTCGCCGAGCGTCTCGTAATAAATCTCGGTCGTCGCTTCCACCTTCGCCCACGGCATGGTTAAGCCGCTCCCTTCCTCGGGCTGCGCGCGCGCTTCGTCTTCGAGCCCAACCGCGCCAGGTTATCCCGCAGCGCCTTCAGGCCCGGACGGACGATCGGCGTCCGCCCCCACCGCCGCCCCAGCTCCTCCTCGGTCCTTAGACCCGCCAGATGCTCCCGCCGCAGCCACGGCCCGATCCCTTCTGCCGCGGCCAGCTCCGGCAGGCTCAACGGGAAGGGACGCCGATTGAAAGGACAAACCTCCTGGCACACGTCGCACCCGAACGCCCACCCCGCCCTCCAGCCGCCGTCCGGCTCTGTCCCCGTCGCCCCGTCGCGACCTCCCCGCGCTCCGGCCGCCCCCGCCTCGATCGTCCGATACGAAATGCATCGCCGGGGGTCCAGCTCGTACGGCCCGACGAAGGCCTGCGTCGGGCACGCCTCCAGACACCGACGGCACCCCCCGCACGTCCCCTCGATCGGCTCATCCGGCTCAAAGGGGATCGACGTCAATAACGCCCCCAAGAGCGTCCAGGAGCCCCCGGCGGGATCCAACACGAGCGTGTTCTTGCCGATGAACCCCAACCCGGCGCGCACGGCCAGGGCCCGCTCATCCACCGGGGCGCTGTCGCAAACCGCCCGCGCCCGCACGGACGCCGCGTAACCGTACGCAGGCGCCGCCGACGCAAGCCACCGGCCCAACCCGGCCAGCCGCCGCCGCATGAGCCCGTGGTAATCCCGCCCCCATGCGTAACGGGCCACTTTCCCCGCGGGCTCCCCCTGACCCTCAGCGTCCGGATCGCCGTGATCGCCGGCGTAATATCCGGCCGCCACGACCAGGATCGATCGGGCTTCGGCCAGCAGGTCCCGCGGATGAAGCCGCCGCGGCCGCTCCCGCGCGAGCCACCTCATCACCCCCGCCCGCCCCGCCGCCAGCCATCGCCCCCACCGCCGCTCAGCCGTCTCCCCCAAAGGCTCGGCCGTCGTGAACCCCGCCCGAACGAAACCGCGCCGCAACGCCTCGCCGCGCAACGCTTCGCGCAGTCCGCACAGGTCCCCCTGACGATATGCCCGCCGGGCCGCCATCACGAGCGCCGCGCCTGAGTCATTAACCGCTTCAGCCGATCGCGAATCTCCGCCGCCCGCACAAAGTCCTCCCGCCCCACGGCCTGCTCCAACTCCTCTTCCAACCGCTCGCGCTCGGATCGCATCGGCGAGAACGTCCCCCGGCTCGACGACCCCGAGCCCCGACGCCACGGCCGCCCCCCCGGCCCCACGAGCGTCTCCCGAAGCCGGGACGGCCACTGCCGCCATTTCACCCGCTCGCCGTCAAAGTCCGAATACACCAGCGAGTTCTCCAACCCGCGAAGCCCCAGCAGACACGTCTGAACGCCGAAGAGCGCGATCAGAAGCGTCAGTATCCCGAACCGCTCCGACCACGGGAAGGGATTGATCAGCCCGATGATGTAAAGCGCCGCCAGCGCCCCGGAGAAGAATATCCCGACAAAGCACAGGGCGTGCGTCACCCGCTCCGGCGACCACCGCGTCGAACCCACCGACCGCAGCAGCCGCGCGCAATCGAGCGGAAAAATCGGCGTCGCCATGTTGAAAATGAAGAGCATCCAGTTCACGTCCCGCGCCTCGATCGCGATCGAATAGGCCAGCCCGCCGCCGGGCGTCGTCCCCACCCCGTCCGGCAACGCCGCCACCAGCCCCGTCGCCGCCAGCGCCAACCCCAGCGACACCATCGGCCCCGGCAACACGATCAGAAACTCGTGGAACGGCGAACGCTCGGCGCCGGCGATCTCGGCCAGCCCCCCGAACGGACCCAACTGTATCGACCGCGCCGAACCCCCCACCCGCCGCGCCGCGTAGCAATGCCCCAACTCGTGCACCAGAACGCTCACCAGCAGGACGCAGGCAAAGATCGCCAGATGCAACAGCCCCAGGACCGGCTCCGGCGAAACCAGCCGCACCAGCGCCCAATAAACCAGCACCAACACCAGCGCCGGGTGCAACCCCACGGCGATCCCCGTGACCCGGCCCGCCGGAAATCCCTGGAACACCCACCGCCGAAATCGCTCTGGACCCGAACCTGCCGCCACGAGGGCATTATGGATCAACCCCCCCGCCGATGACAACTCGCCCGCCCGGCGTTGGCTTCGGCTTGGCTCTCCGCCGCCGGCCGGCCATGCCCCCCGACGCGCGGCCCCGTCCCGCTGGCCCGCTCGATCTACCCCCCCTCGGGGCGGATGTCATTCGGCGGGACGAGCGCGTCCAGAAGATCAAACACCGAGCCGGCGGGGAGTTCTGGGGCGGCGGCGCCCGGCGGCAGGCGCTCCGGCGTTCGTTCCGTGCGCAGAAGATGCCCGGCCAGCCGCGCGAGCAGGTCCTCGACGAGCGCCTTGTGCTCCGGCCGCCTGGCCAGGTTAACCCATTCGTCGGGGTCCGCTTCCATGTCGAAAAGTAACACCTTCCGGCCCGTCGGCGTGACGGCGGGGGGATAACCATCGGCGCGCGTCGTCCGCCCGGCGATATACACCAGTTTCCATCGCTCGGTGCGAATCATGATCTCCTCGTTCGGGGCGTATTCGACGATGACAGCGTCCCGATGCCGATCCGTCCGCCCTTCGAGCACCGGGACGAGGCTCCGCCCCTGCGTCGTCGGCGGCGTCGGCAGCCCCACGTAATCCAGCATCGTCGGCATCAGGTCCACGAACTCCACCAGCGCCTCGGTCGCCGCGCCCGCCCGAAGCCGCCCCGGCCAGCGCAGCACGAGCGGCGCGCGCACGGCCGGTTCGTAGCTGCAATGTTTCTCAAACCGCCCGTGCTGGCCGAGCATGTAACCATGATCGCCGAAATAAACGACCAACGTCCGCTCCGCGCGGCCCGATCGCTCAAGCGCCGCCAGCACCCGCCCGACGTTCCGGTCCATGAACTCCACCGAGGTGTAATAGGCCGCGATGATCCCCCGTTTCTCCGCTTCGGTCAGATCCTCAAAAATGGCCGGAATCTGCCAGGCGTCTTCCGGACCCACCGCCGGCGCCACAAACCGCGCGGGATCGGGGCGCTCCCGATCCTCCAGCGGAAAATGAAACGGCGAGTGCGGCTCGTGAAAACTGACAATCATAAAAAACGGCCGCTCGCCGACGCCCTTGAGAAACCGTTCGGCCTCGGCGGCGAGCCGCGTCCCGATCATGCGGGCTTCCGGCGCCGGAAACGGCAGATGATCGGCGTTCAGCCACACCCGCGCCGGGTCCAAAAATGGACGAAATCGCGCCAGCGCCCGCGTCCCGCCGGGCATCGCCGCCAGCAGCCCCTCCCAATCAGGAGAAGCGTAATCCCCCGCGTCGAAGATAACGTCGAAACCATGGCGCAGGCCGCTGTTGAAGTGCATCTTGCCGATCGCCGCCGTCGCGTAACCCGCCGCGCTCAAAATCTCGGCCAGCGTCAGCTCCGCCGCCGGCAGCGGCGTCCGCAGTTGCGTCACGCCGATCGTTCGCGGATAGCGCCCGGTCAGGAACGATTGGCGCGAGGCCGTGCAGACCGGCGAATTGCAGTAAGCCCGGTCGAAGCGAACCCCCTCGGCGGCTAGCCGATCGATATTCGGCGTGCGGACGCGGCGCTCGCCATAGGCACCCGTCACATATGCCGCGTGATCGTCGGCGATGATCCAGACAATATCCGGCCGGTCCGCCGGCGGAGCCGCCGCCGATCCGGCCGCCGCCGCCAATGCGCCGGCAGCGATCGCAAGCCTGAGGCAACCTCGCCCCATGCCCGGAGGATACGCCGGCCCCCGCGCCTTGACCATGAGATAAGAGCCGATGCGCCCGATCTCAAGCCTCCTCGCCCGGCGCGGCCGACGGCAACGCCGCCCCGCCGGGCCGCTGGGCCCTCTATCGTTGAGCACGCCGGACGGAAATCGGACTTGACGCCGGGACCGCCCATGGAGTCAAATAATGCGTTTGGGCGGGCGGAGGGTCAGGGGCGATCCCCCTCAAGAGCTGTTTTGGCTCCGCAGGCCGAGGGGGGGGAAAGCCGGCCGAGTCAACGTCCCGCCGCGCAAGGACGGCCTCGACGATGCCGACGGTCAATCAACTGGTCCGCAAGGGCCGCCTACCGCAGCGCCGCAAAAACAAGGTGCCCGCCCTTCAGGGCTGTCCGCAGAAGCGCGGCGTCTGCGTCCGGGTCTATACCGCCACGCCGAAAAAGCCCAATTCGGCGCTGCGCAAGGTCGCCCGCGTCCGCCTGACCAACGGCCAGGAGGTGACGGCCTATATCCCCGGCGAGGGGCATAACCTGCAGGAGCACTCGATCGTGCTCATCCGCGGCGGCCGCGTGAAGGACCTCCCCGGTATCCGATACCATATCCTCCGGGGCGTCCTCGACACCCAGGGCGTGGCCAACCGCCGCAAGAGCCGCTCGAAGTACGGAGCCAAACGCCCGAAGTAAACCCCCCCGGGCCGCCGTGAGTTCAAGCGGGGGGAGCGACGACCATGAGCCGCAAAAGCCGCCTGATCGACCGCCATCCGATCCAGCCTGACCTCCGGTTCGGCAACGAACTGGCCGGGCGGTTCATTTGTTGTCTCATGCGCGAAGGCAAAAAAAGCGTGGCCCGGCGCGTCTTCTACGGCGCCCTCGACAAGGTCGGCAAGCGCCTCCCCGACGTGAGCCCGATCGACGCCTTCACCCAGGCCATCGATAACGTCAAACCCTCGGTCGAGGTCAAATCCCGCCGCGTCGGCGGCGCCAATTATCAGATTCCCGTCGAGGTCGCCCCGCCGCGGCGTCAAGCCCTCGCCATCCGCTGGCTGCTGACGGCGGCCCGCGGCCGGGGCGAGAAAACCATGATCGACCGTCTGGCCAACGAGATCGTCGACGCCTACAACCGGACCGGCAGCGCCGTCAAAAAGCGCGAAGATACCCATCGCATGGCCGAGGCCAACCGCGCCTTCGCTCACTATCGCTGGTAAGCCAGGGGCAGACGGGGACGGCCTTCCGGGCCGTTCCGCACCGAGCCGGGGCCCGGCCCCGCGCCACGGGCGGCCCCGGAGCCGGCCCCCGGCGCCCCGCCCCCACGACGCCCTCCCCCAGGAGCCCTCGTCCACCATGACCGCCCCCAACCCCCTGACCCAGGTCCGCAACATCGGGATCATGGCCCATATCGACGCCGGCAAAACCACGACGACCGAGCGCATCCTTTTTTACTCCGGCCGCACGCACAAGCTCGGCGAGGTCCACGAAGGCTCCACCGAAATGGACTGGATGATCCAGGAGCGCGAGCGCGGCATCACCATCACCTCGGCGGCCACCCAGTGCGAATGGAAGGGCCATCTCATCAATCTCATCGACACCCCCGGCCACGTCGACTTCACCATCGAGGTCGAACGCTCCGTCCGCGTCCTCGACGGCATGGTGGCCGTCTTCTGCGCCGTCGGCGGCGTCGAGCCCCAGAGCGAAACCGTCTGGCGTCAGGCCGACAAATACGGCGTCCCCCGGATCGCCTTCGTCAACAAAATGGACCGCGTCGGGGCCGACTTCTTCGGCTGCCTCGATCAGATGCGCCGCCGCTTGAACTGCCACCCCGTCGCCATCCAGATCCCCGTCGGCGCCGAAGACACCTTCCACGGCATCATCGACCTGGTCGATCTGCGCGCCCGCCTCTGGCCCCGCGACGACGAGGAGCAGGGCCGCCGCTTCGTCGATTCCGACGTCCCCCCGGAGCTCCTCGACCTCGCCCGCGCCTGGCACGAACGGATGCTCGAAGCCCTCGCCGAATACGACGACGGCTTCGCCGAGCGCTACCTGGAGGACCACGACTTCGAACCCGGCGAGCTCCGCGCTTACATCCGCCGCGCCACCCTCCGTAACCACGTCACCCCCGTCCTCTGCGGAGCCGCCTTCCGCAACAAAGGGGTCCAACTCCTCCTCGACGCCGTCGTCAATTATCTCCCCTCGCCGGTCGATATCCCCCCCGTCCAGGGGATCGATCCCCGAACCAACGAACCGACCCAGCGTCCGCCCGACGCGCGCGCGCCCTTCGCCGCGCTCGCCTTCAAGATCATGAGCGACCCGCACGTCGGCAAATTGACCTATATCCGCGTCTACGCGGGCCGCCTCAAGGCCGGCGCCACCTGCCTCAACAGTTCCAAGAGCAAATCCGAGCGGGCCGGCCGGCTGCTGCTCATGCACGCCAACGACCGCGAGCAGATCGACGAGGTCCGCGCCGGGGACATCGCCGCCGTCATCGGCTTCCGGCGCACCCAGACCGGCGACACGCTCTGCGACGCCGATCACCCGATCCTTCTGGAAGCCCTCCATCCCCCCCAGCCCGTCATCTCCGTCGCCATCGAACCCCGGACCAAGGCCGATCAGGATCGCCTCGCCAAGGCGCTTCAGAGCCTGGTCGAGGAGGACCCCACCTTCCGCGTCGCGCAGGATAAAGAGACCAACCAGACGATCATCTCCGGCATGGGGGAGCTGCACCTGGAAATCCTCGTCGATCGGATGAAGCGGGAGTTCCGCGTGGACGCCAACGTCGGCCGGCCCCAGGTGGCTTACCGCGAAACCCTCACCCAGCCGGTCGTCCAGGAGGGCCGCTTCGTGCGCCAATCCGGCGGCCGCGGCCAATACGGCCACTGCGTCCTGCGCCTGGAGCCCGCCCCGCCCGGCGAGGGCTTTGACTTCACCAACCGCATCGTCGGCGGCGTCATCCCCAAGGAATTCATCCCCGCCGTCGAAAAGGGGGTCCTCGAAGCCCTCGCCAACGGCCCCTTGGGCGGCTATCCCGTCGTCGACGTGAAGGTGACGCTCCTGGACGGCTCCTTCCACGCCGTCGACTCTTCCGAACTCGCCTTTCAGATCGCCGGCAGCCTCGCCTTCCGCGAGGGAGCCCGCCGCGCCGGGCCCGTCCTCCTGGAGCCGATCATGCGCCTGGAGGTCACGACCCCGGAAGACTATCTCGGCGACGTGATCGGCCACCTGCAATCCCGCCGCGTCCGCATCGCCGAAATGACCCGCCACGGCGAGCTTCACGTCATCGCCGCCCAGGCCCCTCTGGCCGAGATGTTCGGCTACGCGACGGCGCTTCGCAGCCTCACCCAAGGGCGCGCCACGCATCACCTGGAATTCTCCCATTACGAACCGGTGCCGAAAACCCTCGCCGAGCAGCTCACCGGCGGCGCCTTGAGCCCCACCGGCGCCTGAAATCCGCCGCGAAATCCGCCCCACGGCGCCGCGGCGATCGCCGCCTTCTCCTTCCTCTCCCCGCCTCCGCCTCTCCACGGCTGGCTTTCTATTTCTTCTCCCGCAGCGTCAGGATCGAAAGCCCGAACGGCAGATCAAATCGCGCCAGCCACGCCGCCTCGGCCCGATGCCACGCCAGCAACGTCCGGTTCAGCCACGGGGCCGTCGGGTGCGTGTCGGCCATGTCCCCCCCCGGCCGCGGAAACCGCCGCCGCAAGGATCGGATCACCGCCGCCGCCGGCGCGATCGCCGCGAACGTGTAAGTCGTCCGCCGGTCGATCCATCGCCTCGGATCAAAAAGGCGTTCGAACTCCCGCCGCCGATACCGCCGTTTGTGGTGCAGCGCCACGTCGTGACCGCTCCAGAGCGCCGGATGCGCCGGCACCGTGGCCAGAAGCAGCCCGCCGGGCCGCAGCACCCGATGCGCCTCGCCGATCATCTGCGCATCGGCCTCGACGTGCTCGATCGTGTCGAACGCCGTCACGATGTCGAAGCAATCCCCCTTGAACGGCAGCGCCTGAGAATCCCCACAGACAAGCCGCTTGAGCCCCCGCCGCCGCGTGTAACCCAGCGCCCGCAAAGAAACGTCCAGCCCGAACCCCAGCCGCCCGTCCCCCTGACGCGTGAGGAACATCCCCGTCCCGCACCCCAGATCCAACAAGCGGGCGGGCCCCTCGGCCGATCCCGGCGCGTATCGCTCCAGCAGCCGCGTCACCACCGCCAGCCGCCCCTGGAACCACCAATGGTGGTCCTCCAGCTCGAACATGCTTTGGTATTCGCTCGGCTCCACGGCGCTTGACCGTCGGCGGCGCGCCCGCCTTCAATGGTCGGCGGTCCGCCGGCCTCAAACTGGCATAGCCCCCGCCCCCCTTCAACGTCCGACGGCTCGGCGGCGGCCTCCCTCCGCCCCGTCCGTCGCCGCCATCCCGCCGATGGCCGCCATCTCCTCCAACCCCTCCACGTCCTCCCTTCGCATCCTCGCCGACGAGAACATCCCCTGCGTCGGCGACGCCTTCGGCCCGCTGGGTCGTCTCGAAGTCCTCCCCGGCCGCGCCCTCACGGCCGATCGGGTCCGCGAGGCCGACGCGCTCCTTGTCCGCTCCGTGACCCGCGTCGATGCGGGCCTTCTCGCCGGCTCCCGCGTCGGTTTCGTCGGCTCGGCCACGGCCGGCCTCGATCACGTCGACGAGGCCTGGCTCGCCGCCCGCGGGATCGCCTTCGCCGCCGCCCCCGGCTCCAACGCCGAGTCGGTCGCCCAATACGTGGCTGCCGTTCTCTTTGAATTCCGGCGGCGGCTGGGGCGCCCGCTGCGCGGCTTGAGCCTCGGCATCGTCGGCCTCGGCCATTGCGGCGGGCGCGTCGAGCGGATCGCCCGCGCGCTCGGCCTCCAGCCTCTGCGCTGCGACCCCCCCCTCGCCCGCGCCGGCGCCCCGGGGCCGTTCGTCCCGCTTGAGGCCCTGGCCGCCTGCGACATCATCACGCTCCATACCCCGCTCGCGCGCGAAGGGCCGGACGCGACCTGGCGCCTGATCGACCGCGCGTTCCTCCGGCGCCTGCGCCCGGGCGCGGCCCTCATCAACGCCGCCCGCGGCGGCATCGTCGACGAAACCCCTCTCCGGGAAGCCTTGGCCGACGGGTGGCTCGCCGCCGCGGCCCTCGACGTCTGGGAAGGCGAGCCCGACATCTCCCCGGCGACGCTCGCCGCCGTCACGCTGGCCACCCCCCACGTCGCCGGCTACGCCCTCGACGCCAAGCTCCGCGGGACGGAGATGATCTACCGCGCCTTCTGCCGCCGGTTCGGAATTGAGCCCCGCTGGAGCGCTGCCCAGGTTCTCCCGCCGGTCGTCCGCGTCGTAAGGTGGCCCGCCCCCCCGGCCGACCTCGAGGCCGCGCTGGGGACACTGATCAAGGGCGCCTACCCCATCGCGCGGGACGACGCCGCCCTCCGGCGACTCCCGCGGCTTCCGCCGGCCGAGCGCCCCGCCTGCTTCGACGCGCTCCGCCGCGATTATCCTCCCCGCCGGGAGTTCTCGGCGACCAAAGTGCTCCTCGGCCCGCCGACGGCCCACCTGGCCCCCCTGCTTCATGGCCTCGGCTTCACCGTCGAGCCCGGCCCCTCACCGGGGACCCATCCGGAGCCCCCCATCTAACCGGATCACCTCGCCGTTGAGCATCGGATTCTCAATGATCTGGCGGGCAAGCCGGGCGAACTCCTCCGGCCGACCCAGCCGCTGCGGAAACGGGACCGAAGCCTCCAACCCCCGCCGCACCTCCTCCGGCAGCCGACCAAGCAGCGGCGTGTCGAAGACCCCGGGGGCGATCGTGACCACGCGTATCCCGTGCCGCGCGAGGTCCCGCGCCAACGGCAACGTCATCCCCACGATCCCCCCTTTGGAGGCCGCGTAGGCCACCTGGCCGATCTGCCCCTCAAAGGCCGCGATCGAGGCGGTGTTGATGATCACACCCCGCTCGCCTTCGGCGTTGGGCGCCCCGGCCGCGGCCGCCGCCGCCGCTACCCGACACACGTTGAACGTCCCGATCAGGTTCACCTCGATCACCCGCGTGAACCCTTCGAGCGGGACCGGCCCCTCCTTGCCCACGATCCGTTGGGAGGCTCCGATCCCGGCGCAATTGATGGCGATCTGAAGTCCGCCCCACGTCTTCACCGCCTCGGCGACCGCGGCCTCCACCTCGCCCGCGTCGGCCACGTTGACCCGGTAAAACCGGGCCGCCGCGCCCAGCTCGGCCGCCAGCGCCTCCCCCCGCTGTTCGTTCACGTCCACGAGCGCCACGCGGCCGCCCCCCTCGACGATCATCCGCGCGCAGGCCTCCCCCAGGCCCGAAGCTCCGCCGGTCACCAGCGCCACGCTGCCGTTGACGTTCATCAAAACCCTCGCTTCCGCCCCCAGCGAAGATGATTCTCACTTACCACAAAACGGCGAGGACACATACTTGCGCAGAAAAGTACTTCGACCCGTGCGCCGAAGGAGACGTCTTTATCCGATGTCTCGGATACTTTTATCGAAATGACCCGATCTACGCTCACTTTGCGAATCTTCCTTTTCGTTGAGCCGAGGCGTTTTGTGTTGGCGTGGGTCGAGCGCCCCTACCCCCCCTCCGCCGGCGGCCCCCACGCCGCGCCGGCCGCGATCATTCCCTCGATCTCCCCCCGCGTGTAACCTAACTCCCCCAGAATCGTCCGCGTCGCCTCGCCTAACGGCGGCGCCGGCCGCGGAGCCGCCGCCTCCACGTCCTTGAGCCGGATCGGATTGGCCACCGTCCTCTGTCGGCCGTACGTCGGATGGTCACACTCGAGGAAAACCCCGTTGGCGGCCAGTTGAGCGTCCGCCGGCAGCTCCGGCAGCGTCGCCACCGGGCTGAACGTCACGCCGTGCCGAGCGAAAACGGCGGCCCATTCGGCCAGCGTCCGCCGCGCGAAGATCGCGTCCAGCTCGACGATCAACCGCCGGCGGTGCTCGCGGCGCGCCTCCGGCGTCCCGAAGGCCGGGTCGGCGGTCCATTCCGGCTTCTCCACCGCTCGGCAGAGCGCCGGCCAGTCCTTCTCCGCCTGGATGCAACAGAGAATGAAGCGCCGGCCGTCCGCCGTCGCGTAATAATTGACCAGCGGATTGTGTGCATCCGTCCGCTGCCGCCGTTCATACCGTTCCGCCCCACACAATTCGGCCTGGATCAGACAACTGTTGCTCCACGCCCCGTTCGCGATGAGCGACGTGGATACTTTTGTCCCCAACCCCGTCGTCTGTCGCCGATATAACCCCAGCATGATCCCCGCGAAGAGTGCCAGCGAACTCGGGTGATCCCCCATCCCCGCCAGCGAGAGCGCCGGATCGTTGTCGCCCGGCCGCACGCTGTCCATCATCCCCGAACGCGCCCACCAGGCCGTCATGTCATAGCCCGGCTTCTCGACCTCCTCCCCTCGTTCTCCGTAACCGGTGGCATGGGCGAAAATCAGCCGCGGGCATCGCGCGCGCAAGTCATCATAGGTCAGCCGAAGGTTGCTCAGCACCGAAGGATGATAATTGGTCACCAGCACGTCGGCCGTCTCGGCCAGGCGCAGCAGCGCCTCCCGCCCCGCCTCGTGTTTCAAATTGAGGACGACGCTCCGCTTGTTCCGCCCGTCCAGCAACCAACAGTAATCAATCGGGCTCGCCGGCATCGGCGGAATGCGATGAAGGTACCGATACGGATCCCCCACCCCCGGCGGCTCGACCTTGATCACCTCGGCGCCGAAATCCGACATCACCGTGGCCGCTGCCGGCCCGAAAATGTACGTCCCCACGTCCAGCACTCTCAGGCCCTTGAGCGGGCCGCCTTCGTCCGCCATCGTCGCCGCTCCTTAGCCGGGCCGCCGCGGCCCCGCCTGCGTCCGATTCGCCGGCCCCCCCCGCTCCGCGAGCCGAACCCATCCGCCCGGTGGAATTGTTGGGACCCCCGCACGGACCTGCAAGCGCCTTCCCCGGCGCGCCCTCCAGAATCTCTCTCCTATCCCCGCCGGGCCGCCGTCGGACTTGAGATGCCGACTTCCCTGGAGTAACGTCTCCAGCGTCGGCATCGTCTCCAGATAATCTCTCGGAAAGGGCACGGCCCATGAACGATCCAGGCCGCAGAACGTTTATCAAGGGGCTGGGGGCGGCCGTCGCCCTCGCGCCCGACGTGACGCTCCGACCGGCCCGCTCGGCTTACGCCGCCGACGAAGCCGCCAGCCCTCACCTCACGCGCATCCGGCGGGACTGGCTGATCACCCCCGACGAGGCCCGCGCCTGGCACGCCGCCAAGGACGCCCTCGGCGGGCCCACCCTCGCCGGCAGCCCTTCCTGGCGTAACTTCCTCGAATTGACCGAGCGGGAACTCCGCGCCTCCGGCGTCGTCGACGTGATCCGCAACCCCTGGACCTACACCCGCTGGACGACCACCGAATGGCCCGACGATTCCCATTGGTCCCTCCACGTCGAGGGCCACAAGGTCCGCGTGGCCAGCTACGGCGGCAATTCCGGCTCGACGCCGGAGGCCGGCCTGAACGGCGGCCTTGTCCTCTACCAGCCCGGCATGCCCGCCGAGGCGCTCCGCGGAAAGATCGCCATCGTCCTCAAGCCCTCGGCGCAAGCCGCTCTCGCCGCCGCCGAGCGCGACCCCGTCTCCCAAGCCCCCGCCCCCGCCGGCGGCGCCGTCCGAACCGGCGACTACGAGTACCTCTCCGACGTCGAAACGTTCCCCGATCCGCTCATCCCGCGGCTGGAGGGGAGCCGCCTGAGCCCCTTTGGCCAGATGGGGCTCGGCGAGGACCTGGAGCCGTTGACCCGCGCCGGCTCGATCGGCGCCCTCATCGTCCTGGGGCTCTCCTACGACGCTCTCGCCGGTCTCTACACCTTCCCCGTTCCGGCCCTGCACCAGCTCCCGACGCTCTACCTCGACATCGAGTCCGGCGCGCGCGTGGTCGAGGCCGCTCGGGCCGGCCAGCGCGCGACGTTGCGCCTGATCGCCACGACGGAGGAAGCCGAAACCTACCAACTGTTCGCCTTTCTCCCGGGCCGGCATTACGGATCGCCCGAGGACCGCCGGATTCTGCTCCTCACGCACACCGACGGGCCTTCCATCTCGCAGGAAAACGGCGCGCTCGGCATCGCCGCCCTCGTCCGCTACTTCTCGCGCATCCCCCAGGCCCAGCGCCCCCGCACGCTCATGGTCTTCCTCGATTGCCGTCATTACATGCCCGGTATGGAACGCGCCTTCGCCGCCCAGGACCTCGCCGCCCGCCGGCCCGATCTCTATCAGCAGGTCATCGCCGCCATCGGCATCGAGCACCTCGGTCAGATGCAGCCGGAAGAAGGCCCGGGCCTCCCCTATCACCTGACCGACACGCCCGATCTCTCAACCGTCTGGGTCACGAACAACGACCAACTGATCGCCTGGGCCGTCCAGGCCGTCAAAGATAACGCCCTGCGGCGCGTCCAGGTTCAATGCCCGGGCCGGCCCGGCCTTCACGGCGGCGAGCAAGGCCCCTGGTACGGCCTCGGCCAGATCGCCCGGCGGCTGGGCCTGCCCGGCGTCTCCACCATGGGTTCCATGACCGCCTATTGGACCACGCGGGCCCGGCTCGCCACCTTCGACGCGCCCCACTTCGTCGATCAGGTCGCCACCATGTGCCAACTCTGCGGGGAGCTGATGCGGGCGGACGTGGACGAGATTCGGTCGGTTTAGGCGAGCAACCCCCCGGGAAATGGCAAGAGCCGCGTCGAGAGGCCCGGGGAGGGGGCGGGGCGTCGGCGCGGCTCTTGCCGGTCAGGGTGATCGATTTCGGACGGGGATTCAGAGGTGTACGCCCCTGCGGCGGGACAACAGGGGTGCGTACGGTTCGGCAAGGAGGAGCGTTAGAGGGGTTTCGGAGAGAGAGGGAGCTGCTCGGCCCCGTCCGAAGGGGAAGGTTCGATCACCCCTTTCCATGTCCAAGGCAGGCCGTGACCAGGCTGCCCCGCACCCACCGGCGCTCTAAACCACGGGTCGTCGCGGAGCGGTCTCCCTTGGACAAATCTGTGACTTTCTCGCGATCGGCTCTGAACCTGAGACCCCTAGGACTTGTAGCCATGTGAGGGCTCCGGCATCAGATGTAGCGCTTGTTCTAGCAGACCCGTCATTCTTGTCAAGCCCCTTTTTCACTTTTTTTAAACTTTTTTTGGCCCCCTCCCCTCACCGCCCCTCCCCCCCTGGCCGGTCCCCCGGCCCCTGTCGGATTCTCGACCTCCGGCCCCCCGGAACCGACCCCGATCAGCCATGGTTCGCAAACCACCTGAATGGTTAGCGGAATTGAAGCTGGACACGCCCCCCCGGCCGCGCGAATCATCAATCGACGGCCCGCGGGCGATGCTGACTTACTCACGTCTGCCTCTCTTCGACCGGATGGCGTCGGCGATCCTTATATTCACCGCGGCGATCGCGATCTCCCCTCGGGCGCGAGCCCAGCCCGAGCCGAGGGGGCCGTCGGGCCCGCCCCCCGAATCCACGCCGGCCCCCCGGCCGGACGTCTTCCTCGGCTTCGAGAGCGACCCGTTTTCCCCCGAGTTCAATCGCGATCGCGGACAGCCCGTCTCCCCGCCGCCGGCCACGCAAGACGATTTGACGCTCGACATTCTCCAGGAGCCCGATGGGCCTTACGTCAACTTCGGGGATTTCGTCCGCGTCGTGCGCTCGGTGGACCCCCGCGCCCAAGGCGAGTGGGACGGGCTCATGGGCGTCTTTCGGATCAGCGCCGCCGGCCGCAACCTTCAGGCCCTGGCCCATCAGCCCGTCCTCGTCATCGACGGCCGCTACCGCCCCGTCACCCGCCCGATCAAGGTCCGTTCCGGCAGCGTCCTGCTGCCGCTGGAGTCGGTCAAGGTCCTGCTCGAGGCGCTCAAGTTCGATTTTGAAATCGAAGGCGAAACGGCCGCCGTGGCCGAGCCCGCCGCCCGTGAACGACCGCGCGACGGCGCCGTTGGCCCCCGGCCAGCCGGCGCCGCTTCCCCCGCCATCCCGATCGCGCTGATCCCCGCCCCGGCCGGAGCCTCGGCCCCGGACGAGACCGAAACGTTTCTCACCCATCAGGGCTCGCTGCTCTCGACGATCGGCGAACGGGGAGCGCTGCCGCCGGTCGAGGCGCCCGAAGGGCCGATCGGCCTGACGTGGGGCCAACTGGCCGACGCCGCTCACCGCGCCGCGCCGCGCCGCCTGACGCTCATCCACGACGCCGAGCTGGCCGACCTGGCGCGCCGGACGGCCAACTTCGTCACGGGCGGCGTCGGCCTGGAAGTGCGCCTGATCCCCGTCGATCGCAAACGCGCCGATCCCGCCCTCCTGAGCGAGGTGGCTCGCGCCGGCGGCGATCTCGCCCTCGACCTCATGCTCGCCGGCGAGCCCGGGGCCGACGCCCCCGACCCGGCCGGCGCATTTGAAATCTGGGCCGTCCACGAGGCCCTCTGGCCGGGGGAGACCGGCGAGCGGCCGGAGCCGCGCCGGACCGAGGACCCCTACCGCCCCCATCAATTTCACAATCTCGCCCTGGCCTCGCTGCTGCGGGTCGAGCTCTCGCGCAGCTTCGCCGAATGGACCGTGCGGCAGACGCTCGCCCCGGCCTACCTCCTGCGGCGGATCGAGGCCCCGGCGGCGGCCGCCGTGATCCCGCGGGGGATTCTCGACGAGGGGGGGCCGGAACTCGACCGCGTGGCGACGGCGCTCGCCGGCGGGCTGATCGCTTACTGTCGCGGAATCGAATCGGCGCTCTGAACCGGGCGCCGGGAACTCGACCCTCCGCGCCAACGCCCTCCCCGAGCGCCGCCCGCGTCGCCGCCTCATGGGCGCCCTCCTCAAGTTCGTCGCCTGGGCCGCGCTCGTCGTTGCGCTCAACGCCGAGCTCCTGCACGTCCTCGTCAACCACGTCGCCGGCTCGCGACAGGCGGAGCCGTTCCGCCGGTCGCTTCTCTGCGCGCTCTGGCTGGGGCTCATCGCCCTGGTGACCGCCTTTCTCCTTTTCCTGCCGTTCGGGCTGCTTCGATACCTTCTGGCCTTTTTCTTCTTCGCGGCCTGCGGCGGAGCGGCCGTCGAACTCCACTTCGGCGGGCGCGTCCGGGCGCACCAGATGCTCGTCGCCCTCGTGATCCTGAACGTGGGGCTTGTCGGCCTGTTCCGCATCGTCGGCGGCCAGGCGGCCCTTACCCTCGGGCGCGGCGCGCCCCGGCTCACGCACGAAGAACGCTACCGGCGCGAGGCCCTTGAGAGCCTGGAGCAGGCCTTCGGTCGGGACTACGCGATCGAGGTGGCCGAGGAGGACGAAACCCGCGTGAAGATCGGTCCCCCCGGCGGCGAGCCGCTCGTCGAGTTCACGATCGAGGAGTTCTATCGGGTCGGACGGGAACCGCGGGAGATCGTCGATTGGCAGCGAGCCCAGATCCGTCGCGCCGAGGAGGCCCGCGCCGCCGACGCCCGCCCCCCCTCCTGAACGCTCAGGGAAGCAACGGCCCCAACCGCAGCAGCAGTCGCAGCAAGAGATCGGCCCACCCGGCCCCGAGCGAGGCCGCCACGACGGCCGCCGCCCCTGCCAGCGCCGCAAACCGGAACGGATGCCGCGCGGCCAGCCGGTAAAGCCCCCACCGATGCTCGTTGCGCCGGTGGTAATCCTCGTGCGCCTCCAGTCGGGCCAGCACGGCCCCGGTCAGCGATTCCAGATGGTGGCGCAGATCGTCCAGGCGCTCGCGCAGGTCCAGGTAGTCCTCCGCCAGGCGGCTTTCGAGCTGCTCGATCTGCAGCCGAATGAGATCGCGCAGGAGCGGGTCCGTGGGGAGCATCCTCAGCGGTTCCACGGGGGGCGGTGGCGCTTAAGGGGAAGATTCACCGCGGTGAGGCTTTCGCGGCCCCCCTCGGCCCTGCCCATCAATGATCCACAAAGCTCACCTCCCGCCAGGCGCCGTCGTAGAACAGAAGTTGAAGCACGTCCCCCCGGCCGATCGCCAGCGTGGCCGCCCCCAGCTCCAGATTGGAGCCCGCGAGCGCGCTCTCGTCGCTCAGCGTCACCGTCCCGGCGTCCCGCTTGCCCAGGTAAAGCACGTAGCCGTTGACCCCCGTGAAATCGGACGGGTCGGGGATCGTCGGCGTCGAGTTGAGCGTGTAGGAGCCCCCGGCGGTCTCCAACTCCATGAACGTCCGGGCCGGATGGATCGCGTCCCCGGCGGCCGTGATCAGCAGCGTCGCCGACCGCAGCACGAGCCGACCGGCCAAGCCGACCGGCTCGGCGGACCCCTCCTGTTCGATCCCCTTGCCCACGCGCAGGTAACCGGCCCCCGGATCGACCGCCAGCCCGACGGCGAGCGAGGCGACCGAGGCCGGCCCGTCGGTCTCCAGCCGATCCTCGACGTAGAGGTCGCCCGGCCCCGTGGCCCAGCCGTTGGTCCCGATCGCCCCGTCGTCAAGGCGGACAAGCCCGGCGAACGTGTTGTCCCCCGAACCGTTCTGATCGATGCGACCGGAGAGGGCCAGGTCGCCGACGACATCGAGCGCGGTGGAGGGGGCCGTCGTCCCGATGCCGACGTTGCCGTCCTGGATGCGCATCCACTCCACGGTGTTGGATTCGCCGAAGGCGATCACGTTGCTGGTGGAGCTGGCCCGATGAAACAGGTCGATCCAGGCGTTGGCGAGCGCGCTATCGTCGATGCTGGCCTTTAAGCGTATCCCGCCGTAATGCCAGGCCGACCCGTACGGCCCGGCCTGATCCCGTCGGATCGAGCGCACGTCGAAATAATTCTTGTTCGTCCCGGTCTGAAAGGAATCCTCCCCTCGCGTCACGAGGCCGCCGTCGAACGGATTCTCCCCCAGCGCGTTGGCGGCCTTGACGTGCAGGAGCGCCAGCGGGCTCGTGATCCCGATCCCCAGCCGCCCGCCGCCCGTGATCGACGAAGCCGAAGCCGTGGCGATCTGCACCGGCCCGGCCAGCGTCGTCGCGCTCGTCCCCAGAACTTCCAATCGCCCCCCCAGCCGCAGATCGCGGTTGAACTCGAACCGCGCGGCGGCGTCGTTCCAGAAAAGCTCGGCGTCGGCGGCCCCGTCTTCGAATTTGATCCGCTGATCCCCCTGCCCGCCGCCGGCCGTCAGGTAGAGATCGGAGCGAAACTCCGGCAACGCCCCAAAGCTCAAAGCCCCTGAGATCAGCTCCGGCTGGGAACGTTGAAGATGAAGCTGCCCGTCGGCCACGTGCGCCCCGACCGTGGCGTTCCCCCTCAGATCGGGGTCGATCGCCAGGGCCGAATTGAAGGCGGCCTCGTGCGCCGCCCCGTGTCGCGCCCCATTGAGGTACTGCGGATGATCGTCGCCCGTCAGCCCCGTCAGGTCCCCGTGGGCGTCCTTTCCCTGGCGGAGTTGACCGAGCCTGACGGGAACGGGGACCTCGACGTCGGCGAACGTCATTCGCCCCTCGGCGTCGCGTTCGATCCGGACCGCCCCGTCGTAGTTGGAGTCTCGCCCCAGCTCCAGCCGGTTCGTCTGGAGCGCCATGAGCAGGATCGCCAGCCCCAACAGGCTCAGTAGAATCGCCGATCGGCGGGGCTCCGGCCGGCGGATCAGGGCCGAGACGGACACAATGACCTCGTAGAGCTTCATGATTCGGGACTCCTTTCGACGACAGTCCAGGCGACAAACCCCTGGACGGGAAAATCCTCAGAAGAGCAGGCTCCGTTCGATGATCTCCCCGCGCAGATGAAGCACCCCCTCGGCGGCCACGAATTCGAGCGCCGCCTCGGACGGCCGCGGCGAAAGCCGCAAGCGCTCCCCGTCCGCGCTCAAGCACTGGCCGTCAATCAGAAACGCCAGAAGCGAACCTTCCCGGATCGTCCCGGTCAGATCGGCGTCTCCCCCTTGCGTCAACCGCAGAAACGGCGTCCACGTCGCGCCGGCCCCGACGGAGAAATAAGCGTCCCCCCCATCGAGCGCGACCGGCCCCGCAAACGGGCCCGCCGCGATCGGCGCCGACTCGCGAACCTCCCCCCGGAGCCGGAGGTTCCCCCCGGCCTCCAGCCAGAGCATGGGGACGCCCGCCACGTAGAGCACCGTGCGCGCGCCAAAGCCGAAAACGCGGAGGAAATCGAGCGCCGAAGCCTGCCAGCAGACCTCCCCCGCCTCCGGCGCCAGGAGCTTGAGCCGCGCCCGCCCGCTCTCCAGGTGCCCGACCGCCTCAACCCAAGCCGGAAGCGCCAGCAGCCCGAGGGCGGCCTCATCCACGAGAACCGAATCGCCGGGCTCAAGGAGCGCCGCCCCCGGCGGATACTCCTGCTCGATCTCCAGGAGTGGCTCGGCCCGAAGGCTCCACCACCGCGCCCCCAGATCGGCGAGCGCCCCCTCTTCGCGCCCGTCCAACCAGAGAAGCCGTTCCCGCGCCGGCGGCCGCTCGATGAGGTCTTGGCTGGAACGTGATCGCCAGACGGCCGCTCCCCCCGGCCGCGACACGACCAACGCGAGACCTCGTTCCGTCAAGGCCGACCGCGACGCCGTCCGGAGAACCGCCGGGGGCCACAAGGCCTTGGCGGCCCCCAACGTCTCGACCGCGCCGGCCACCGAGGGGACCAACCCCACGCGCTCGAAGCTCACGCGCGCCCCGGTCGAACGCACCCAAACGCCGGCCTCGCGGGCGGCCGAACCGAGCAGATCGCCGAGCGTCGTCTGCGCTGGAACCCGGCGAGCGAAGCCGTAGCCGACGCCCGCCCATGCCTGGCGCAGGGTCTCCAATTCGTCGGCGACCGGCGCCGTCGCCTCCAGCGCGCCGAACCGTTCATGCGTCAGCAGGAGAGCGAGGAGATCGGCGGGGTTGAGGAGCGGCTCGCCCGCTTCGTCGGGCCAGCCCTCGACCGTGGCCGACAGGCGCCGCGCCGGCTCGATGGCCGACACCGGAAAGAATTCCACCGTCAGATCAAGCTCGTGGATGAGGAATTCCGTCGCGTCGCCGTCGGCCGAAAGCTCGACCTCGATCCGCGGGGCCTCGCTCTCGGCGAAGGCGGCCCATCCCAGGGCCTCCGGGATCGTTGGCCCCAGATCGAGCGCGAACTCGTGAATCGCCAGCGAGGTCTCCACGGGGGCCCCGAGTTCGCCCGGCGGCGCCACGACCCGCCCGGTCGTCTCAACGTCGATCGGCCGCGGCAGGAGGGACTGAAAGGCAACCTCCCCGTGGACGAACCGCAACCAGGCCTGCGTCGTCGGCCCCCATCGGCCCGAGGCGCTGTAACGCAGCCGGACCCGCCCTCCGATCCACCGGCCCAGATGCGTCCCCGCCTCGGCCAGGGCGGGGTTCACGCCGACGGCCAGAAGCGACGCCGCCGCGGCCAGGCGGGCCGCGGTCGAAGTCGCGCGCCCGTCAAGGGCGAACTCCGGATTGAGCGCCGTCGAAGTCTCCAGAACGGCGTAGGCCCCCGGGCCGAGGATCTCGCCCAGCGTTTGAAGGCGCGATCGCCCGGCGTAGCGCCGCAGAACCGGCCAGCGCGGCAGCGTCACGACGTGGGCCGCGTAAGCCCCCAGCGGGCGCAGCTCGGCCGTCCACGGCGTCGCCGGCGAAAGGCTGACCCCATCGGCCCGGAGCTCGATCACCGCGGCGCACGCATGATCCGCCACCAGCCATTGAAAGCCCCCGTCGGGGACGAGCCGGACCGTCTCGCCCGGGCTGTAAAGGCGAGGCGACGGCTCCCGCGCCAAGGGACGCTCCGGAATCCCCAACGTCCGAGCCTCGGGGTCGATCGCGGCGTAACCGATCAGCTCCTCGCCGATCTGCGCGAGGCCGGCCGAGGGGAACCCGTCGATCGAGGCCACCTGCGCGACCGGATCGTTCGGCCCCAAGGGCCTCGCCAGCCGCGTGGCCTGCCCGCCACGCAGCAGCAGGGCCTCGGCATCGTCCACACGGCCGAAAACGAGCGGCAGCGGCTCCCCCAGAAGCGGCGAAGGCTCGCCCCCCGTCATCCCAGGCGTGAGGGCGCGCAAGGCGGGGCGGGCCACGACCGCGCCCAGCGCGTCGCGCAGCGTCAGAAGGAGGCCGGTGGGCTCGGCCGCCCAATCGACCACGACGCCTTCGATAAACGTTATGGCTTCCTCGGCCGCCGGCGGTTCCCCCGGCTCCGTCCAGAGCAGCGCCCCGCGCGCCCGCAACGTCCCCGGGGGCGCGACGGCCAGAAGGGACCGTAGCGAATCGGCGCCGCCGGCGACGTCGGCCACGCGAACGCGCGCCTGCGTCAAGGCAAGGCCGCCGGGATCGCCCGCGCCGGGGACCGGCCCCATCTCCACCTCCGGCGGCGCCGCCAGCCGAGCCGGATAGACCTCCTCGCCCAGTTCGATCGGTCGAGTCGCGGCGCGCCAAGGGCCCGCCGGACCGAAAATCGTCAGCAGCCAGGCGACGGATTGAGCCTGCGCGTAGCGACGAGCCTCCGTCGTGGGCGTCCGCGGCTTCATCGACGGGTCAGGCTCCCGGAGGGGGGCTGGCTCACAGGTAAATCCCTTCGCCCTCGACCAGCAGCCGCAGGCGCGCGCTGTGCCGACCCCCCCGCGCCCGGGTCTCGGTCACCAGCCCCTCGGCCAGCCGGACGGCGCGCAGCCGCCGGTCCGGCCCGATGAGCGTGAAGGCCAACGCCCCCCCTTCAAGCTCGGCGGCGATCCAATCGCCCAGCGCGCGCGCCCGCTCCGGCGTCAGCTCCTCGAAGCCCCAATCGATCGTCGTCGCCGGCTCGGCGACGCGGACGGCATAGACGCGCCCTCCGAGGCTCCGCTCGACGGCGACGCCGGTCGAGGTGGTCGCCTTGAGCGGAAGGGCCTCCTCGGCGTGCGTCTGGAAGCTCGCCTCGGCTCGCCAGAGCCGAGCCCCGACGTTCTTCGAGGCGCGCGCGGCGAGCGCGAAGCCGAGACCCTCGGCCGAAACCGACACCGCCGCGCCGAGGAACTCCGTCCCGGCCTCATCGGCTTCGCTCACGAACAGGAGGTCGCCGACGGAGAAGATCTGATCGGCCTCCGGGAGCGTGAGAGTGTTCGCCCCGGCCGGGATCACCTCCGGGAGCGTCTGTTCGGCTTGGCGGCCGCGGGCGAGGATCCATCCGGCCATCAAGGTTTCCCCGGCGGAGCCCCCAGGAGGGGCTCAGAAGGAGTCGAGGGCGTCGCGGTCGAAGAAGCGCTCCTGGTCCAGCGTCAGGCTGCGCCCCTCGAACCGGCGCAGCCGCGTCGGGACGCCTTCCAGGTCGGCGCGGCCCTGGGCGATCGCTTCCAGGCGGCCTCGCGCGGCGCGCCAGTTCTCCAGATGCTCCGGCGCCACGGCGCGCCGCCGGCGCGTGAAGAGGAGGTAAACGGCCAGGTCGACGACAAGGCGCCTCAGGGGGGGCGGCGGCGGGTCGATCGGCGTGGCGTAGCGCCCGGCGAGCGCGGCGTCCACCTCCGCCTCGGCGTCCTCGATCGCCGCGGCGAGGATGGCGGCGTCCGGCGCGCCGTCGCCATCCTCGTCGGCGAGCAACGCCAGGAGATCGGCGCCGAGCCGGTCGGTCAGATCAGCCGGTTGCGCATAGGGCATGGGGCACCTCCAGCGGCGGCCGGACGCCGCGGCTCAGGCCACGGCGGCCTTCCAGAGGAAAGCGGCCTGAGGGGCGATGAGCTTCTGGTCGTAGTAGCGCTGAACGCGGATCATGTCGGCCTTGCGACGATCCTCCCGCCACCGTTCGACGCTCAGGCCGTTGAGCCCGCCGGGGGCGGCGCTCCACTGGAACGTGTAGGCGAGGGCGACCTGCTTGAGCGCCGGGCGCGGCGGAATGAAGGCCAGGAGGGCGTCCTTTCCCCAGATGTAACTCATCGAGGCCGGCTGGCCGGGGGCGGCTTCGTTCCGCAGGGCGCGCGGGACGAGCACCTGCTCCACGTCGAAGATCTGCGCCAGCAGGTCCGGCCCCACCAGGCCCGCCGTGACGAACTTGGCCCGGTCCACGACCTGCGGATGCAGCCGCACCTTGGCGTAAACCTCATAGGGGAGGACCAGCGCGTTGGGGAGAACCTGGACGGCTTGCAGGATATCGGCCTTGCGGCTCTGGACGGCCTCGACGGGGTCGGAGTTGGCGAAGTCCGACCATTGATCCTCGCCGGTGAGCGTCTCGTTCTGGGTGATGAGATTCGCGTCGGTCAGCAGCGCGGCGAGCTCGATCTCCTTGTTGAGGCCGATCTTGTCCGTCAGAAACTCCGTCCGATCGATATCGGGCTGGAGCGGCGGGTCGGCGTTGTCCCGCTCTTCGTCCGGGATGACGGCCGTGAGGGCGTGATCCTCGCAGGCGTAGCTGTCGGCCGAGAGGGCGAAATCGACCTCGTTGGCTTCGGCGCCGGGGGCGCGCCGGTCGTCGCTCGTCCGGAAGGCTTCCCGTTCGGGATCGTAGACGAAGTACTTGTCGGACTGCTTGCGGACGTGGATCACCGGGGCGAGCCGGTCGGCGACGAACGCCGGATTGCGATAGGCGACCGACAGGTTGGTCAAGGCGACGTCAACGTGCACCTGGCTGATCTCGGGCATCGGGGGTCTCCTTTCAGGGTCGGGGAGCGCGGGCGTTACGGGGCGACGCGCTCATGGAGGGAGATGAAGATTTCGATCAGGTCGCCGTCGGCCCCGGCGCTCGTCTCGGCGAACCCGACGCACTGGATGAGCGTGCCGCTCTCCTCGTCGACGGCTTTGACCTTGCCGGAGGTCCCGGCGACGTTGACCGGCTCGCCGAGGTCGATCGGGCCGGCCGCCGTCAGGCGGGCGATCCCGGCCTTGCGCACGGCGACGTGGCCCCCCGCCCGCCCCTGACTGTGCACCGTCCCCCCCAGGATCTTGCCGGCGTTGGCTTCGGCCGGCAGCTTCGCCTCGCCGGGATTGTCGCCCTGGACGACGACGCGATAGGCCGGGACGCCGTCGGGCTCGTCGATCGCATAGGCCTTGTCCAGGATGTAACTCGTCATCTTGCACCGTCCTTTCGTAAGGGATGTCGTCGGGGCCGGCGGCCGGCGGCCGCCGTTCATGTTCATTCGGCCGCGCAGCGCCGCAGCGCGTCGGCGTAGGAGAGCTCCGGTCGCTCGCCCCGCAGGGCCAGGACGCGCCGATGCAACGTCACCGAGGCCGGGCTGAGCCGGCCCGACGGCGTCGGCAGACGCTCCTGGGCTCTCCCCTCGGGCGGGGCGCTCTCGCCCAGATCAACCAGGGGCGGCAGGGATCGGAGGAACTGGACGAACCAGGCCCGAGGCGTGGGGTCGTCGCCGGGCGACGGCCCGGCCCCTTCCAATCGCCCCAGCGTCTTGAGGAACGCCTCCAATCCCTGAGCCTCCCACCGGGGGAGCCAACGGCCCGACCGGCGCAATTCCTCGCGGAGCGGCTCCAGGGCAAAGGCCTCCGGCGCGGGGTCGAGCGGCTCGGTCTCCAGGAACTCCCCCTGCTCGGCGCGGAAGTGCACCGGCCGCGGGTCGCGGGCGAAGACGAGGTCCCGCAGGCCGGCGACGGCCGGCGCGCCCGCTCCCAGAAAGCTCACCGCCTTCAGATAAGGGCGCCCCGTCTCGGGCAGCGCGACGTAGAGTTCGACGCTGCGCTTCTTGAAGGCCCCGGCGCGTAGCAGCTCGACGAGCCCCGCGTTCAGGTCCTTGAGCCGGGCCAGCAGCCGATCGCCGCGGCGGGCGAGCGCGGCGACCCACCCCAGGGCGGGGCCTTCTTGAGCGTGATCGAGCGTGACGGGGGCTTCCTGAAGCGCCGGGTCGTAATCGGCGACGAGGCGATCGAGCGCCTCAACGTCCCACCGGCCCTTCCGGCCGTAATCGCCCGCCCGGAAGACTTCCAATTCCAGTTCCTCGTCCATGTCGATCTCCTCTGAGCCGCGGGAGGCGGGCGAGGGGATCATCGCCCGCCTTCCTCGGCGGGTTCGTCTTCGGCGGCGAGTTCGCGCCGCGTTTCATCATCGCGTGAGGCGGGACCGTCGCCGGCGACGTCCGAGGGCGGGAGGGCAGGGGAGGCGGATCGGACGTTCGCCGGCGACGGGGGCCGTTCCCCCCAAACCACGGGGGGAAGACCCAAGGAGGCGCGCACTTCATTGACGGTCAGCACCCCGAACTGCAGGTGGTATTGGTAGAGGTTGCTGTCGTCGTACCGGAGCCGGCGTTCGGCTTCGGTCGGGGCGGGACGACCATACTTCTCATAGAAGTAGCGCAGCGGAAGGGCGACGCCCATCTGGAGGAGCTGGCGATCGATCGTCGCTTCGACCTCGAGGTCCCGTTCGGGGGCCAGATCGACCGACCAGCGCGGGGCGGGGGAAGCCTCGCCAAAGTTGAAATCCATGATCCATCGGATCAACTGACCGTTGATGACCTCGGCCAACAGGCAGGCGTCCGCCCGGACGTAATCCCACCGGACGGCCTCGTGGACCCGCCCCAGGGCGAGGGAGCCGCTGCGGGCCCCTTCGGCCACGGTGAGCGTCTGACCGAGAACGGCCCGGCTCATTTCGGCGTTGCACCACTCGGCCAGTTGCCGATAGGTCTCGGCCGAGCCGCGGCGGTTCGATTCCAGCAGAGAGAGTTCAATCCCTTCGGGGAGCGTCACGCCGGCGTCGGCCTGCAACGAGGCCACAACGTCGAGGAGCCGCTGACGTTCGACGGAGGAAAGACCCGGCTGATGCCGAGCCACCACGGTCGGCGCGCCGAACTTCTCGTTGTACATCACCCAGAACTTGAGATTGGTCTTCTTGAACCACCAGTACCAGTAAACGCGCTCGCAGAGCCCCCGGCCGTACGGGCGCTCATCGGAGGCCCCGAACCGCATCAGCAGGAACTTCCGCTCCGGCAGCGCCCGGCCCGGCACCCGGCCCGGCTCGGCGCCGTCGGAGACGCCTCCCGGTTCGGCCAGGAGAAGCCGCCCGCGGTCGTCCAGGTGAAAGCGCCCCGGATGCCGCGGCCGCAAGGCGACCGGGACCACGCGTCCGCGCCGGTCGAACCCCCAGAGAATCTCCAGAACGGCCATCCCCTGGGCGAGGGCGTTGAGCAGGTGAGCGAGCGCGGCCTCGAAATCGGGCAGGCCGGCGAGGAGCTCCTCCACCCAGTGGACCGCCTGGGCGCCATCGGCCGAGGCCGGCGAGAGCCGGCGCGGCCGGGCCAGCAGGCCGTTCTTGCGCGTCTGGAGGAGGCTGAAGAGATGGGGGTCTTTCTCCTCCATCTCCTCGAACAGGGCATAAACGCCGCCGGCCCAATCCCGCGCCAGGGATTCGAGAAAACCCTGACTGCGGGCGATATGCGGGCTGAGCCGTGGGGCGGGGCCGGGCAGGCCGGGCCAGTGCCGGCGGACGGTGGCGATTTCGCGCGTGAGATCGGCGGCGGGGGCGGCGGTCATGCGGGGGAACCGGCGGGTCGCGGGCCATTCGATTTTTCTTCGCCCGACGACGCCGCGCACTCTAACCCCGCCGCGCGCCTGCCGTCGATTCCCCTGGCGGACTCTCGGCGTCCTTCCGGCGGGAAAAAGTGGTTTCGAGCGGCCCCCTCATCTTTTAAGATTCGGCCGTCGGCCGGCGTCGGCGGGCCCTCCGATGGAAACCGTCCTCGAAAAAACGATCGCCTCGCTCGAGCGGGCCCTTCAGGATAATCCCGACAACGTCGAACTCCTGGCTTCGCTCCTGGAGCATCGCGTCCGCGCCGGGCTGATGGACGAGCGCACGCGCGCCCTCTGCGAACGCGTCGTTGAGACCCAACCGGAGAACCAGCTCTCCCTTCAGGCTCAGGGGGCGATCCTCATCATCGAGCAGACCGATCAGATCGACGAGACCCTGGGTCGCGCGCACGATCCGCCGTCGCAAGAGGCCCTGCAGGCTTCGATCGAAGTCCTCGACGATTTCTTGGCCGAATGGGGGGACGCCTCCGACGACGTCGTCTTCACCTGGGTGCGGCTCTGCGCGCTCTCTGGGCTGCTGGAGCGGGTCTCCAGCGGCGTCCGACGGCTCCGGGAGCGCGGCTATCCGCGGCTTAAAGGTCTGCGCGTCGCCCTGGATTGGATGGCCCTCAAGCTGCCGCCGGAGCGGCTGGACTGGCTGACGGCCTATGAAGTCTACGCGCTGATCGAGGAGCCCGCCGCCGGCCTCCTGGCCCTGGAACGGGCATACGACAAAGGGGTCGCCCGCGAGGAGACCGGCCCGATCCTCCTTCACCATTACCTCTCCCGGTTCGATCTCGAGCGCCCCTCCGGGGTGCCGGAGACGACCCGGCTTCGATTCCTCCAGACGCTCCTGGATCACGGCGACGCGACGGTCGCCCGCGAATGGCTCGCCCGGGCTTCAACTTTCGGCTGGGACGTGAGCAGCCACGCCCGCGCCTTCGGCAAGCGTCTGCTGGACCAGGGGGAGCTTTCCTCGGCGTTCGCTGTCCTGCGGCTGGCGCCGCTGGACGCCCAGACGCGCGAGCATCTGAACGCCGTCGCCTCGCGTTACGAAGAACAGGATCGGATCGACGAGGCCGTCGAGGTCCTCCGCTACATCAACGACCACATTCTGAGCGACGACGATCTCACGCGGAGCAAGGAGGCCGATCTGGCCCGCGAGATGGAACTCACCATGGCCGAGTTCCACATGAAGAACGATCGGCCGGATCAGGCCCTGACGACCTACGTCTCGGCCCTTTGCCTGCGGCCCGAGCCCGACCCGGCCATCATGGAACGGATAGATGAGATTCTGGGCGGGCCGGTCAAGTTCGACGCGGCGGCCTTGATCCGGCTGGCCACTTATTTTCGGGCGCGCGGCGATCACTCCAAGACCGTCCTCTACGTCAACCGGGTCCTCGACCGCGAGCCCGACAACGCCGAGGCCCTCCATTTCCTCAAGTCCCTTTTTGAGGAAATCCTGCAAGCCCAGCCGGGGAACCCCGATCTTCGGCTCGAACTCGGCCGTCTGCATCAGCGCCTGGGGCATCCGACCAAGGCGATCGAGGAATACAAGCTGGCCGCGGATTCGCCGGCCCATCAGGAAGAAGCCCACCGTCACCTGGCTTATGCCTACGCCGCCTCGGGTCTCCCGCTGGCGGCGCTCGGGGAGTTTCAGGAGCTGACGCTGGAAGAGCCCGACTTCGACGCGCTCTATCAGTTGCATTTCGCCCTGGCGCGCGACGGCGATCTCCGCGCCGCGCTGACGGCGCTCGATCTCATCCGGGGGCAAAAGCCCGCCTGGCGGGACATCGACAAGCGGATCGAGAAAATCGAGCGTCGCCTGGCCGGGACGGGTCCGCATCCAGCGGCGGCCCTTCCGGCGGCCGACGAGAAAATGCGCGAACTCATCGGCGATCACGCCGTCGGGCGATACCGTTACGTCGAGCAGGTCGGCAGCGGCGGCATGGGGGTGGTTCACAAGGTGGAGGAAATAAAAACGCACCGCCTCCTGGCGATGAAGATTCTGCGGGACGGCCTGGCCTCCAGCTCGCGGGCGCTGGATCGGTTTTTCCGCGAGGCGCGGATCGCCGCGACGATCCGTCACCGGAACATCGTCGAAATCGTCGATTACAACATCAGCGCGAAAACCGGCCAAAGCTTCATCTGCATGGAATTCGTCGACGGGCCGACGCTCCGCGAGATCATCGATCGGAAGTTCGATCAGGGCGTTGAAATCAGCTCCGAATATCTGACCGAAACGTTGTACTACACTGTCCAGTTGCTCGACGCCCTGGAAGCCACGCACAGTCAGGGCATCGTCCATCGGGACATCAAGCCCGACAACATCATGGTCACCAGCGACGGGCTCGTCAAAATCACTGATTTCGGCATCGTCCACGTCGAGGACGCCGCTTTCACGCAGACCGGCGCCATGCTCGGCACGCCCCGTTACATGGCCCCCGAACAGATCACCGGCGGCAGGATCGACGGCCGCAGCGACATCTATTCCGCCGGCATCTTGCTCTACGAATCGCTCACCGGCTCGCCGCCGTTCATCACCGGCGACATCGCCTATCAACACGTCAACAAGCGTCCGGCGCTCCCCCAGGAGATCAACCCGGCCATCCCCGACGCCGTCAATGATTTCATCATGAAATGCCTGGAAAAGGACCCCGAACGACGTTACGCCAGCGCCCGCGAGGCCAAAACGATTCTCGCCCAGATTCTGAAATCTCTCGGCGGCTGCCCGAAGTATGAATCCAGCACCATGCGGGACTCCGGCGGCGTCGATCGCCTCGACCCGGGCACTCACGAGCCCACCCCCGCCGCCGAACTCGATTCGGACCTGGATCTCCAGGGTCACCTCGGCCTGGAGGAGATCGACGAGCCGCCTTCGGCGGGACCCCTCTCGGCGCCCCCCGCGGCCGAAGGTCGCGCCCCGCTCCGGGCAAAGGACCCAACCGAAAGCGGCGAGGTCGATCCCGATCTCGACGTCGAGCCGCATTAAGTTCACGGATCGCCCCGGGCGGAATCAGGGCGATCGCCGCGCCTGCGCTACCCCCGATATGACACACCCCCCTCCGCCGCTCGTCGTCCAAACCCTGGACGAACTCCTGAATAACTCAGCGGCCCGGCCGGAATTCAAGGAGGCCGTCCATCGGCTGGATCAGCTCGGCCAAGGGAGCCCACATTTGCGGTTCAACGCCGGCTCGCCGCCGGTCAAGGTCCTGCGGCTGGTGATGAAACTGTTGGAGGAGTTTCCGGGCGAGCCGATCGAATCCCTGGAAGTCGAGGGCCGTTCCGGCTGCTCCGAATTCATCGGCGAGGCGGTCGTCCGGCCGGGGCCGCTGCGCCTCCGGTTCGAATGGAATTGCTCCTGGCGCGCCGAGGAACGCGGCTGGCGCGACGCCTTCGGCGACCCCGACCAGATCCGCGCCGCGCACACCTTCCGCTATCAGTGTTTCCGTCGGTTTGAAACTTTCTGAGCCCGACGCCGTCGGTCGGCTCCCCCCCTTGCGACGCGATCCCTCCCCCGTCGCCGATGACGCGCCCGCCGGGCCGCTCCAGCCGCCGTCCCCCTCGAGGCCGGCCGCTGCCTCCGACGCGCGGGGCTCCTTCGCCCGCGCCCGATGGCTCTTTCTCAAACTGCTTGGCGTCATCTACGCCGTGGCTTTCGTCTCGCTCGGTTATCAGGTCCGGATGCTCTACGGAGAAGAAGGGCTCCTGCCGGCGCGCGAATTGTTTGAAGGCCCCCTGGCCGAGCGTTGGCGCGCTTCGGCCTGGATCCAACCGACCGTCTTTCACCTGAGCCACGCCGAGGCGGCGCTCGTCGCCGGCACCTGGGCGGGCATTCTCCTCGCCGCGGCCCTCGCGATCGGGATCGCCCCCGGGCCGATCACGCTCGCCCTATGGGGCCTGTATTTGTCTTATGTAACTATCGACCGTCGATTCCTGTTCTTTCAGTGGGATAATCTGCTGCTTGAATCGGGCTTGCTGGCCGTGTTCTTGGCTCCGTGGCGGAAGTTTTATTGGCTCCGGCCGACGGCTTCCCCTCCCGGCCCCGCTCTGTTCCTTTTTTGGTTTCTGCTCTTCCGCCTCAACTTTGAATCGGGCGCGAGCAAGTTCCTGTCCGAAGATGAAACCTGGCGCGACTTCACGGCGATGGATTATTACTATGAGACGGCCCCCCTCCCGACCTGGATCGGCTGGTGGGTTCACCAACTGCCTCACGCTTTTCATGCCTTCGAAGTCGGCGCGACTTATGTCATAGAATTCGCGGCGCCGCTCTTGATTTTCGGTCCCCGTCTCGGCCGCCTTGTCGCCGCCGGAGCCATTCTCGCCCTTCAAGGGGTCATTCTTCTTACCGCTAATTATGGCTTCTTCAATTATCTCTCGGCCGCCCTCGCTCTGCTCCTGCTCGACGATGCCGCCCTGGCCCGCCTGGTTTCTTTCGTCCGACGGAATCCCCCTGAAAGCGCCGGCGCCGACGACGAAACCCCCGGCGAGCCGGCCCGCGCCAAGTCGGAGGTCTCGCGTGACGGGCCCACTCGCCGGATCGCCCGGCGGGGGGCCCGGGCGATCGCCTGGGCGGCGGCGGCCGCTATGGCTCTCGCCGCCGTCGCGGAGTTCGGCCAGGCGTTCTACATGCCCGAGCCGGAGCGCGAAACCTTCCCGCGGCGCGCGATGGCGCGGCTCGTCGGCTCCCTGGAACCGCTCCGCCCCCGGTATCTCCCGTTCCGCTCGATCAATCGGTATCACCTTTTCGCCAGCATGACAACCACGCGCGTCGAAATCGAAATCGAGGGGAGCCAGGACGGCCGCCAGTGGCGCGCCTATGAATTTCGTCACAAACCCGGCGACCCGCGGCGCGCGCCCGATTTCATCGCGCCGCATCAGCCCCGCGTCGATTTCCAATGCTGGTTCCTGATTATCCTGCCGCGACAATTCGGTCTCCGCCCGGACCCTGAGGCCCTCCGGACGCTCGTCCCCCTCCGGTATCAGCCTCTGCGCGAGCCCTGGTTCGCGGCGCTCGTGGAAGGCGTCCTTCGCGGCCGCCCTTGGGTCCCCCGCCTCTTCGAGTCCGACCCCTTCGCCGAATCCCCGCCTCGCTTCGTTCGGGTCAGTGCCTACCTTTATGCCATGACGACCCCGCGGGCGCGCCGCGAGCGGGGGCTCTACTGGCGCCGCGATCCCATCGCCCGCTGGGGACCGTTCGCGATTGACCCAGAGACGACAAACCGCTGAATGGCCGCGGAGCCCTAGCTCGGGACTCCGCGCCGCCCGCCCCGCCTCCCGACGTGCCGTTCAATCCAACGAGCATGGCGCGCAGGGGGTCGCACGGCTTGCCCCGATGCTCCGGACTCCCCGAAAAAAGGACGCACGAATAGGAGATTGATATCTAAGGACTTAGCTGGCGCGCTCGGGAGGATTTGAACCCCCAACCTTCTGATCCGTAGTCAGACGCTCTATCCAATTGAGCTACGAGCGCGCTCGCTTTCCATTGTTAATGCAGACGTCCGCCCCCGGCAATAGATTTCCCGAACCCGCGCCCAGCGGCGGACGGACCCCGACGACCGAAGCTCCAGCGGGGGCTCTCGTCCGGCGGGCGGCGCGACGGCGGGCGCGGGCCGAGGCCGCTCCGAGCCCGTCCGGCTCACGCCCCCGGCGGGGGCCAGCCATCCGATCAAACCTCTCGACAGAGGCCGAAAGCTCCTTTAATGTCGGGACAGAGACTTTCGGCGAGGGGCGAGGGAGCGCGTGCCATGGATTTTGCGTTCACGCCGCAGGAAGAGGCCTTTCGGGAAGAGGTCCGCCGGTGGATTCGGGAGAATGTCCCGGGCGACTGGGGAAGCCCCGCTTGGCCGATTCCCGAAGATGAGCCGGCTTATTACGAGGAGGTCGCCCGGTGGAGCCGCAAACTCTATGACGGGGGCTGGGCGGGCATCACGTGGCCGCGGCAATTTGGCGGCCGCGAGGCCAGCCCGATCGAGCAATTCATCTTTCAGGAGGAACTTTCGGCTTACCGGACGCCGAGCAACCTCAACGTCATCGGAATCGGCATGGCGGGGCCGACGATCATGACCTGGGGCCGGCCGGAACAAAAGGAACGTTATCTGCAGAAGATACTTTCCGGGGAGGAGATCTGGTGCCAGGGCTTTTCGGAGCCGAACGCCGGGAGCGACGTCGCCGCCTGTAAAACGATGGCCGTCCCGAACGGCGATCATTATCTCGTGAGCGGACAGAAAATCTGGACCTCCGTGGCGCATCGAGCGCATTTTTGTATCCTTGTCACCAAAACCGACCCCACGGCGGAAAAACACAAGGGGCTAACCTATCTGATCGTCGATATGCGCTCGCCGGGCGTCCGCGTCCGCCCGCTTCGACAAATCACCGGCGACGCCGAGTTCAACGAGGTCTTCTTCAGCGACGTGAAGGTGCCGAAGGCGAACACCCTCGGCGCCGAAAATCAGGGCTGGCGCGTGGCCATCACGACGCTGATGCACGAACGGGTCAACATCGCGGCGATGCTCTACGGCCAGATCAAGCGGACGCTGCGGGACGTCGTCGAGCTGACCCGCCGCGCCCGCCGCAACGGCCGGCCCCTCTGCGAGGACCCGACGGTCCGGAAGCGGCTGGCTCACTTTTACGCCGTGGTGGAAATGCAGCGACTCAACAATCTGCGGATGCGGGCGCATCTCAAGGCCGCCGATGACCCGGGCCCGATCGGCTCGATTTTCAAGCTCATCTGGGCCACGGCCAATCAGGCCCTGCTCGAGCTGCCGGTCGAAATTCTGGGGCCCTACGCCGAGCTGCTGCCCGGCGGCGGCGCGCACAACGATCTGATCGGCTCCTGGATGAAACAATTTCTCCGCTCCCGGGCCAATTCGATCGAAGGGGGGACGTCCGAGATTCTGCGCAATATCATCGGCGAGCGCGTGCTCGGCCTGCCGCGTTGAGGGTCGGCTGGGGAGCGGCGGAAAGGTAACAGCAACCCCAGACTCGAGAAGACGCAGGGATGAAATCAACGATTCCAGAACTTATCCGGATAGTAACATGATTCCGCGAACGGCGAGGATGTGACCTGTATGCATCTTGAGCTGACCGAAGAGCAACAATTGCTGCGCGACAGCGTCCGGCGGTTCTGCGAAGCCGAGATGGGGGCCGAGAAACTGTTCGGCTGGGCCGAGGAGCCGACGGGGCTCCCGGAGCCGGTCTGGGCGCGGATGGCCGAGCAAGGCTGGATCGGCACGATGGTGCCCGAGGCCTACGGCGGGCTGGGGCTCGGCGTGACCGAGTTGGCGCTCATCGCCGAGGAGCTGGGTCGGGCGCTCGCGCCGGGGCCGTTTTTCGCCACGGCGGCGCTCGCCGGGCCGGCGCTCGCCCTCGGCGGGAGTGACACACAAAAGGAAAAGTGGCTGCCGGGCCTCGCCGCCGGCCGGATCCGAGCCACGGTCGCGCTCCTGGAAGAGGACGGCCAGCTCGGGCCGTCTTACGTTCGGGCGCGGGCGTCTCGTCAAGGCCGCGGCTACGTTCTGGAAGGGGAGAAACGGCTGGCGCCGAATCTGATGGGGGCCGATATCGTCATCGCCGCCCTGCGGACCGACGACGACCCCGATGAGGGAACGACGTTGTTTCTGATCGAAACAGCCGCTCCCGGCGCGCGCGTGGAGCCCAACCGGCTCACCGATATCACCAGCCGCTCGGGCCAGTTGATTCTGGATCGGGTGGAGGTCGGGCCGGAAGCGATCGTCGGCGAACCGGGCCGAGGGTGGGCCGTGATCGAGCCGACGCTGCGGATCGCCAATGTGTGTCTGGCCGGGGAGTCCGTCGCCGGAGCCGAGCACGTGCTCAAAAAGACGGTCGCTTACGCCAAGGAGCGCATACAATTCGGCGTGCCGATCGGCAGCTTCCAGGCGGTGAAACACCCGCTGGCCAATCTCTTCGCCGAGATCGAGAGCGCCCGCTCCGCCTATCACTACGCGGCGTGGGTGGTCGACGCCGGCGGCGAGGAGGCGGCGGCGGCGGTCGCCGTCGCGCGGCTGGCGTGCACGGAAGCGTATCGGCGGACGACGCTCGACTGCCTGCAAGCGCACGGCGGCATCGGTTTCACGTGGGAGTATGACCTCCACTTGTATCTTAAGCGGGCGATGCACAACTGCGCCTTCCTCGGGGTCAGCGCCGACTATGAAGAATCGATCGCGCGCAAGGCGTTGGGGATCTGATCCAATAAAATGTCTAAAACAATCGCCGTCCGCCCTACGCCGGGCGCGCTCGATGACCGAGGCGGGCAAGTTCCCCCCCCCGTTCAGAGGCGCAGCGGCAGGCCCCTCAGGCGGCGGCCGGTGGCGGCGGCGGCAGCGTTGGCCAGGGCGGGCGCAACGGCGACGATCGGCGTTTCCCCCGCTCCGGCGCTCGGCAGATCCGGACGGTCCACGAGCGCGATCTCAATGGGGGGGACATCGGCCAGGCGCGGCACGCGATACTCGGCGAAACTCCCGTTCCGCAGCCGACCCCCTTCAAACTCGATCGCCTCGGTCAGCGCCCCGCCGAGCCCCATCACGACGCAACCCTCGACCTGAGCGCGCAGCCCCGCCGGGTTGAGAATCTTCCCGCACTCGAACGCCTGGCAAATCGCCGTCGGTCGGATCGTCCCGCTTTTGAGATCAACCTCCACCTCGGCGCACGCGGCGGCGTAGGAGCCCTTCTCCGTTCCGCAGGCGATCCCGACGCCGCGGGTGGGGTTGCCCGCCAAGGCCTTGCGCCGCTCGGCCCAGCCGAAGCGCTCGGCCGCGGCCCGGAGCACGCCCGCCAGGCGCTCGTTCGTCAGATGCTTGAGCCGGAAGGCGAGCGGGTCCTCGCCGGCGGCGGCGGCCAGCTCGTCCATAAACGCCTCGCGCGCGAAGACATTAGCCGTCGCCGCCAGCGCGCGGTATGAGCCCTGCCGCAGCGGGGCCTGCGAGGCCCGAAACTCCTGACGCACGTGGGGGACGGCGTAAGGCGTCGCCAACGCCGAAGCCCCGGAGTTGACGTTGACGAACTGCCAGGCCGTCAAGCGACCTTGGGCGTCCAACCCCGCGCGCGCCTCGATCACGCCCGCCGGCCTGAAATACGCCCAGGCGAATTCTTCCTCGCGCGACCAGGTGAGCTTGACCGCGCGGCCGGCGGCCCGGGCCAGACGGGCGGCCTCCACGGCGCACTCGCCCGAATGTTTGCCGCCGAATCCACCGCCGGCGTCGGGGACAATGAGCCGCACGTCTTCCGTCCGCAACCGGAACGCGCGAGCCAACTCGCCGCGGACGTCAAACGGGCGCTGCGTCGCCGTCCAGACGGTCAACCGGTCGCCGTCCCACTGCGCCGTCGCCGAGCGGGGCTCCATCGGCGCGTGCTGGATGTAAGCGATTTCGTAGGTCGCCTCGAACGTGCGGGCCGCCGCGGCCAGGCCGGCCTCGACCGAGCCGGTCTCCTGCCCACGGGAGCGCCCGCCGCGCCCCTCCTCGGCGTGCTCCTTGAGCCATGCGAACAGTTCGCGGCTCGACGGGTGCGGCGGCCGTTCCCAACGGGCGGTCTCGGCGAGGGCTTCGACGGCGAGCGCGGCCAGCGAAGAGGTCGGGCCGTAGCAGCCGACGAACTCGCCGTCGCGCACGGCCTTAACGCCGTCGAACGCCTCGGCGGCCGAGAGGTCCACCTCCAGCAACCGCGCCCCATAGCTCGCCGGACGAAGCACGGCCCCATAGAGCATCCCCGGCAACCTGATATCGGAGGGGTAACGGTGCGTCCCGGTGACGATGGCCTCGGCGCCCTTTCGCTGCTGCGGGCGGCCGAGAAACGTCCAGTCCTCGACCCGACGGACCTCGACGCCTTCGACCGGCGAGCCGCGCAGCGTCGCCTCGGCCGCCGGGTGCGCGACCAATTCCGCCAGCGTCAGCTTGAGACCCGTGGCCGGATCGTCGACCTCCCCCCCTTCCAGTCGCAGCCGCTCGGCGTCGCAGCCCCAGCGCGCGGCGGCGAGGGCGAGTAGGGCCTGACGGGCCGCGGCGGCGGCTCGACGGACGGTCGGAACGGTCCGCGGCGTCGTGAGGCTGCCGAAGGTGCCTCCGTCGTTCGGCGTCCGCTCCGTGTCGGCCATCACGACATCGATCCGCTCGATCGGGAGCCTCAATTCCTCGGCGACGGCCTGGGCCAGTTCGGTGCGGGCGCCCTGGCCGACCTCGACTTTCCCCGTCAAGAGCGTGAGGCGCCCGTCCTGACCGACGTGGAGCCGCTCGCCGAGCGTCCCGCGCGCCGGCGCCGGCGCCGATTCCTCCTGCGCGCCGGCCGTCACGACGCTGAAGACGAGCCCCGCCCCCAACGCCTGAACAAACTGCCGCCGCGAAAGCTCGAACGCATACGGAGCGGGTTCGCGCGCCTCGTAGCGCTCGGGTTCCTGGCCGGGCGCGAAATCGAGCCCCGTGGGGCCCCGGTTAAGGTTCGAACTCATGGGGCCGCCTCGGTATCCCCCCGGCTCATCCGCGCGGCGCGTTCAACGGCGGCGAGGATGCGCAAATAATTGCAGCACCGGCACAGGTGGCCGCTCAGAGCCTCGTTGATCTCTTCCCGCGTGGGGCTCGGCTTTGCCTCCAGCAGCGCCGCCGTCGCCATGATCATCCCCGGAACGCAATAGCCGCACTGCATCGCCCCCTCTTCGATGAAGGCTCGCTGCACCGGGTGGAGCCGCTCCCCCTCGGCGAGGCCTTCGATCGTCGCCACGCGCTTGCCGCCGAGCTGGCTCACGGGCGTCAGGCACGCCCGCTCCGGACGGCCCTCGATCAGCACGGTGCAGGCTCCGCACTGACCCTCCCCGCAGCCGTATTTCGTCCCCGTCAGGTCCAGGTCCTCGCGCAGGAGGTCCAGGAGCGTCCGGCGGCGGTCGGTCTCCAGCGTCACCGTCCGTCCATTGAGTTCGAAGCGAACTTCCACGTCGTGATCCGCCGGGGAGATATCGGCCTTGAGGTTCTATTGGTAGCGCAGGGCCCCCTCAACGGGCAACAGGAACTTGACACGAGCGAGCCGCCGACCCCCCCAGAAGACCCCCGCCGCCGGCCACGGACGAACACGGGCGCAAGGTCCTTACGCTCACTGCCGGCCACGGGTTCCATTCCGCCCGTGCCCGGGCTCAACTCGGCGGCCCCGGCTGCCGATAGAGAAAGGACGGGGGGGATCACTCGCGCGACCCGTTGGCCTCGGCTCAGGCCAGGCGGGCCGCCGAGCCCCGCCGACGGGAGGCCCGGACCGCCATGCGACCGAAATACGAGATACAACGCTCGCGCGAGACGTTCGCGCAAGCCGAAGCTTCCCAAGGGCGGGCGCGCAAGTGGGCCCGCATCACCATTTGGCGCCGGATGGAGCCGGAGGATTGGGCGCGCCTCCGGGGCGAAGCGCTGCATCTGCTGGCGCGCGGCTATCGGTGCTGGGAGCTGGACCTGACGCCGCTTGAGTTCTGCGATTCGCTGGCCATGGGGATGGTGCTGACGCTGCACGCGAGCATCCGGCGGCGCGGCGGCCGGCTGGACCTGCGGCTGGACGGCGACACGGGCATCCTGCCGACGCTGGCCGCCGCCGGCGTCGATCAGATCGTCCCGATCATCGCCATCTGAGCTGATCCGTCGCCCGAAGACGCCCGACCCCAGGGGGCGACGCGCTGACCCGATCTTCGTTTTCTAAAGCCGTCGAAATCACTCGCGCCCGCCCCGCCGGCGCTCTCGGAACCCCAATCCGCCGCGGCCCGGCTCGCCGTCCCCGCGCCCCCCGCGCGAGAACGTCCCCTCGCCCGGTCGGCCGCCTCGGGCAGGGCCGCCTCCATGGAACCCGGGCCCGCCCCGCCGACCTTCCGGCCCGCCGCCGCCGCGTCGAGGTCCGCGGCCTTCACGTTCGCCGCGGCGCGGTCGGAACTCAGGGCGCGCCATTTCTTCCTCCGTGGCGCCTCGCTCTTCCATGAGAACCAACCGGCGTGAAAGGCGGACGCGGCCGGACTCGTCGATATTGATCACCTTGGCGCGGACCTCGTCCCCGACGCGCAGGACGTCCTCGACGCGCTCGACGCGCGCCTCGTCGAGCTCGCTGATGTGGATGAGCCCGTCCTTGTTGGGCAGGATCTGGACGAAGGCCCCGAAATCGGTGACCCGCACGACCCGGCCGGAGTAGATCCGATCCATCTCGGCCTCTACGGTCAGCGCGCGGATTTCGGCCACGGCGGCTTCGGCGGCCTGCCCGTCGGTGGACGCGATATAGACCTTGCCGTCGTCTTCGACGTCGATTCTCACGCCGGTCCGCTCGATGATGCCGCGAATGATCTTGCCGCCGGGACCAATCACCGCCCCGATCTTGTCGATGGGAATCTGGAGGATAGTCAGTCGCGGCGCGTAAGGCGAGAGCTCCGGCCGCGGCGCCGGCAACGTCTGCCGCATCGACTCCAGAATGGCCAGCCGCGCCTCGCGGGCCTGATGGAGCGCCTTCTCCAGAAGGGCCACGGGCAGACTCTCCACCTTGATGTCCATCTGAAGCGCCGTGATCCCGTCGCGCGTGCCGGCGACCTTGAAGTCCATGTCCCCCAGATGATCCTCCACGCCCTGAATATCGGTCAGGATGGCATGGTCCCCCTCGTAGGCCACGAGCCCCATGGCGATGCCGGCGACCGGCTTCCGGATCGGAATCCCGGCGTCCATCAGGGCCAGGCAGCCGGCGCAGACCGAGGCCATCGACGAGGAGCCGTTGGATTCGAGAATCTCCGACACGACGCGAATCGTGTACGGAAAGTCGGCGAAATCCGGAACGAGCGGGGCGAGCGCCCGCTCGGCGAGCATCCCATGGCCGATCTCGCGGCGACCGGGCCCCCGCATCGGGCGGGCCTCGCCGACGCTGAAGGGGGGAAAGTTATAGTGCAGCAGGAAACGCTTGTCGGAGATGCCGAAGAGGTTGTCGATCTTCTGGGCGTCTTCCAGCGTCCCGAGCGTGGCCGATCCGAGGGCCTGAGTCTGCCCGCGCGTGAACAGGGCCGAGCCGTGCGCCCGGGCCAGCACGCCCACCTCGCAGCTCACGGGCCGGATCTCGGTGAAACCGCGCCCGTCCACGCGACGACCCTCCTTGCAGACGAGCCGCCGGACCTCCTCGGCGTGGAGCGTTTCAAAGGCCGCCGGAAGCGCGTGAACCCACGGCGCGTGCGTCGCCTCCATCGCCTTGACCGTCTCGGCGCGGATCGCCGCCTCGCGCGCGTTATAGGCGCTCTTGCTCAGACCCGCCCGGACAAGCTCGGCCAAGGGCGCGGCGGCCAGCTCCCGCAGCCGAGCCCGCGCATCGTCGGGCAGCGTCGGCGTGGCCGGGTCGAACTTCGGCTTGCCGGCCCGCTCGCCCACGGGCCGCATGCCCTCGATCAGGCGCACGATCGCCTCGTGACCGAGGCTCAACGCCTTCAGCACGACGGCCTCGGAAACCTCGCGCGCCCCCGCCTCGACCATGTTGATCGCCGTCGACGTCCCCGCGACGACCAGGTCCAACTCGGCCTTTTCCAGTTGAGGATACGTCGGGTTCAGAACGAGCTCCCCTTCCAGGGAGGCCACGCGGACGGCGGCCACGGGCGTCGGGAACGGGACGTCGGAGAGTTGAAGGGCGAGGGAGGCGGCGTTGAGGGCCGGCACGTCGGCGGGGTTCACGTTGTCGCTCGAAAGCACGGTGACGTAAACCATCACCTCGTGGCGGAGGCCCTCGGGAAACAGAGGCCGAATGGCCCGATCGATGAGGCGCGCCTTGAGCGTTTCGGGATCGCCCGGGCGCGACTCCCGCCGGAAGAAGCTGCCCGGAATCCGCCCCGAGGCGTAGAATTTCTCCCGGTAATCGACCATCAGCGGGAAAAAGTCCCGCCCTTGAAGCGGCTCCTCGGACCGGGTGACGGCCACGAGCACGGTCGTGCCGCCGACTTCAGCGACGACGGCTCCATGGGCTTGCTGGGCCAATCGGCCGGTTTCCAGACTGAGCGGTTCCGGCCCAAAGGCCAGCTCGACGCGATGTACGTTCATCTGACAGGTTCCTTCCATGACCTTCTGACGGCGCGCCCTGAAGGACGTCGCCGGGCCGGCCGCGGAAGGCTTTGGGCGGGCAAAGACGGAATGCGGGGTTTTAAGCGCAAGGGCCGACGGGGCCGCGTCCAACGAGGCGGGGGCCGGCCATTCCAATTAAAATCCCGAAGTCCCGTCCCACGAGCCCATGCCGGCCGAGGCCGGGGTTGAGCGTTGAAACTCGGATTCGGAAACCCGGCGGAGACGCAGTCCATGCTCCGCGGGGCAGGCGGACCGACCGAACGGCGCGTGGCCTTCGGCGGCCGACGGGGTTTTGAGCGTCTCCTTTCTGCCGGCCTCTTAAGGCCGGGCCGTGCTTACCGGCGCAACCCGAGCCGCTTGATCAGCTCGCGGTAGCGCTCGACCTGAGTCCGCTGCATGTAAGCCAGCAGTTGTTTGCGCCGACCGACCAGCTTGAGCAACCCCCGGCGCGAGTGATGATCCTTCGCGTGAACCTTGAAATGATCCGAAAGGTTGTTGATCCGCTCGGTCAGAATCGCAATCTGAACCTCCGGCGAGCCCGTGTCCCGCTCGTGAACCCGGAAATCGCCGATGAGCTTCTGCTTGACCTCTTGCGTGATGGACATGCCTGCCGTCTCCTGATCCGATCCGGCTGCGCCCCCCGCGGGCCGGATTCCGGGCTTCGCTCGCGACAACCCCAGCCCGCGGCCGGAGACGGACCGGCGGGCCGAGCCTTGCGCGGCCGGCGATCGAGCCCTGCCCGCCTGCGGCGGGCGCTCGACCTTTGGACAAGGATACGGGGCCGATCGCTCCGCTGTCAATGACGCAGACTGCGAGGCGAACCGGGCGAAGAAGCGCTCAATCCCCGCCCAGCAGCTCCGCGTAGGCCGCATGGACGCCCTCGCTCATCGTCCGAGCGTTGAATCGGCTTAAGATGGAGGCTCGTAAAGCGGCTCGGTCAATCTTGCGACGTTCGGTCTCGCTCAAGACGTTTTCGAGGGCGGCGACCAGGGCGCCTTCATCGTTGGCGTCAAACAGCCACCCCCCCCCGGGCTCGATCAACTCCGCAATGGCCCCGCGCCGAGCGGCGAGCACGGGCGTGCCCATCGCCAGCGCCTCCAGACCGACGAGGCCGAAGGCCGGATGCGTCCGTTCCGGCCAGACGAACACGTCGGCGGCGGCCAGAAGGCGCAGTTTGAGCGGCTGCGGGGCGCGACCCGTGAATTCTACCCGATCGGCGAGCCCCAGGCGCCGCGCCAGCGCCTTAAGTCGTCGTTGCCGGCCCCCCTCCCCGACGATGACGTACCGCCACGGGCGATCCTTGAGCCGCGCCAGCGCCTTGAGCGCCAGATCGTGCCCCTTCTGCCACTCCAACCGGCCGACGGTGATCAGCACGGGCCCCTCAGACGGCTGATCGCCCCAACCGAGGGCGGCCCTCGCCGCCACCCGATCGATCGCCGGCAATTCATCCTCGGCCAGGCCCAGCCGAACCCGCCGCAGCCGAGGGAGAAGCCTCGCGTCGAGGCGCTCAAGCTCGCCGAGCGTGAAGTCCGAATCGACCAGAAGGAGATCGGCCCGCCCGAGCGATCGACGCCACCACGGGCCGTAAAGCCACCGTCGCCCGAAGCGCGCCACGGCCCAGACCTTGAGGCCGAGCGAGAGCCCGGGGAAGACGCCCGGGTCCAGCGGGGTCTCGCTCAGGAGCGTCCCGTGGACGCTGAGGACGAGCCGAGGGCCGAAGCCCGGCGGGGGTCGCCAGAAGCCGAAGCCGAACTCATGGCCATGAATCACGTCATAGCCGATTTCGGCGTTTAGCTGCTCGATCCGCGGCCCGACGAGCCGAAAGTAGCGGATCGAATATCGGCCCGGCGGCGCGCCCAGGACCTCGTGAACGCTCAGGCCGGGCTCGGTCAGTCGCGGTTCCCCGCCGGGCGGCAGCGGGGTCGTCAGCACGTCCACGGCCAAGCCCCGGCGCGCCAGAGCCCGCGCCAGCTCCACGACGTGAAACTCCAGACCCCCCGCCACGTGACACGGGAGCGATCGGCTCACGAGCAGGACGCGCGGCATCGGCCGGGGCGAGGCGCCGGGCGCCGTCATCCGATCGTGGCGAACATGCGGTCGGATTGGGCGAAGAAGTCGACGATCGCCTGCGGCGTGGCGAGCGCCCGCAGGGCTTCCAACGCGCCGGGCTCCCGCGCGATGTTGGACAAGCGGGCCAGGACGCGCAGATGAACATCCTGGCGGGCGGGCGGGCCGATCAGCAAAAGGACGAACTCCACCGGCGCCCCATCGAGCGATTCATAGTCCGTCCCCTCCCGGATGACGCCGATCGTCAACTTGAGGCTTTCCACCTGCGGCGTGAAGGCGTGCGGAAAGGCGAAGCCGGTCTTGACGGCCGTCGTGATCAACGCCTCGCGCCGGATCAGCAGCTCGGCCAGCGCCTCGGCGTCCTCCACCTCGCCCAGGGCCGCCAGCCGGCGACACACCCCCCGCAGCAGCTCAGCCTTAGGGGCCGGCGCGAGGTCCACGAAAACCCGCTGAGGGGATAGGATCGCGTCCAGCATCGGGGCGTTGAGGGTCGCGCGCGCCCGACGCGACCGGCGGAGCCGTCACTCGAACTCGTCGGCCGAGGGAAGCTGACCGATGGCGTCGAGCACGTGAGCGGCGACGAAGATCGGGGCGCGGCGCCGGGCGGCCAACACGATCGCGTCGGAGGGGCGGCTGTCGATCAGCACCTCTTCGCCGGAGTTAAGCTCGACCACCAGCTTGCCGAAGAACGTGTCGTCGTGCAGATCGTCGATCAGGACCCGCTGAAGGCGGCCGCCCATCCCGTCGATCACGTTCAGCACCAGATCATGCGTCAACGGACGGACGGTCTCCCGGCCGTGGAGGGCCCGGTCGAGGGCGTCCATCTCATTGATCCCGATGAAGATGGGGAACTGCCGCTCGCCCGAGGCCTCCCCGATCACCATGATCTGGGCCCCCGGGCCCTCGGTGGCCTGAATCTCCTTGAGCACGCACTCGACCACCTCAAGCCCGTCTTTCACGCCTGGCTCTCCTCCCGGCTCCGCTTCCGTTATAGTGAGCCCCGCCGGGGGTGTCAAACCTCGCGTGCGGCCGCGCGGCCGAGGGCGCCCCGGCGCTCGGCCGGGGCCGTTGCGCTTTCGAGCCGGCCCGCGCACAATGGATCGCCTTCAGGGACGCCCCCGCCGATGAACGTCACCTCTCAGGCCGGAGCCCGGGCCAACGGCGCGGCCCTCTGTCGCGTCACGTATCGGATGACCGATCAGATGGGGATGGTCTATTACGGCCATTACCTGGAGTTCTTCGAGATGGGGCGCGTCGAGCTGATGCGCGCCGCCGGCCTGAGCTACCGCCGAATGGAAGAGGCCGGCTATCGCCTGCCGGTCGTCCACGCCTGGTGCGATTATCTGACGCCGGGGCGCTACGACGACCTGTTGGAGATCGAGACGCGCGTCCTCAAGCTGACGCGCGCCCAGATTCACTTCGGCTACGAGATCCGACGCCGCGACGAGGCCCGGCTGCTGGCTCGCGGGGAGACCCGCCACGCCTTCCTGGCCGCCGACGGGCGACCCGTCCGCCTGGACCCGGCCTGGTTCGAGCGCTTGAGCCGCCTTCGACCCCCGCAAGAGGCCGCCCCCCGGTGAAAGCCCGCGTGCTCGTTCGCCTCAAGCCCGAAGTCAGCGACCCGCAGGGCCAGGCCATCGGCGAGGCGCTCGCCACGCTCCACTACGACGCCGTGCGCAACGTCCGCGTCGGCAAGGTCTTCGATCTGGAGCTCGACGAGACGGACCCCGAGCGCGCCCGTCGGGCGCTGGAACGGATTTGCGCCCAGGTGCTCGCTCATCCGGTCGTCGAAGAGTTCGACTTCGAAATCCTGGAGGCCCCCGCGGATCGAACCGATGGAGCGAAGCCATGAAGGCCGGCGTCGTCGTTTTTCCCGGCTCCAATTGCGACGAGGACCTGATCGACGCCCTCCGACGCGTCATGGGTTGGGAGGTCGAGCGTCTCTGGCACAAAGCCACGGCCCTGCCGCGCGAGCTGGATCTCGTCGCGCTGCCCGGCGGTTTTTCCTATGGGGATTACCTGCGGGCGGGGGCGATCGCGCGGTTCTCGCCCCTCATGAGCGCCGTCGTCGAGTTCGCCCGCCGCGGCGGCGCCGTCCTGGGTGTCTGCAACGGCTTTCAGATTTTGACCGAGGCCGGCCTCTTGCCCGGCGCGCTCTTGCGCAACCGCTCGTTGCGCTTCCTCTGTCGGGACGTGCATCTGCGCGTCGAGCGGCCCGGGACGATCTTCACGGATTTTGAAGCCCGGCGGCTCCGGCTGCCGATAGCCCACGGCGAGGGGCGCTACGTCATCGACCGCGAAGGCCTGGCCCGCCTGGAAGGCGAGGGCCGGGTCGTCTTGCGCTACTGCGACGCCGCGGGCGAGCTGACCGAGACGGCCAATCCCAACGGCTCGATGGCGAGCATCGCCGGCGTCGTCAACGCTCAGGGGAACGTGCTCGGGATGATGCCGCATCCGGAACGGGCCAGCGAGGCCGAGCTGGGCGGCGAGGACGGCAAGCTGATTTTCGGTTCGCTGGAGCGCGCTTTGAGCGGCGCGGCGGCGCGGCGTTGAGGCGCGCGCGCGGCGGTCGCCCCGCCTTCGGCGACGGCTAAATCCAGAACTTCAAACGATATTCACCGACGAGGCGGCGCGCCTCGCGCGGGAAGGCGACGGGTCGATAAAAATTCTCGACCGCGCCCCTTGAAACTTCCCTTGATTGGACTATCATGAGGCCCCTGTCGTTCATCGGGCGTTAGATTCAGTTCCCTCGCATCGAAGAAGCGGAGAGCCATGGCACGGCGTCCACCCAAGCCGGAGGACTCAACGGTCTTTTTTGCGCCGACGCGTCGCGACGTGCTGATCGCCCCCTCCATCTTGAGCGCCGATTTCGCCAACCTGGGCCGCGATCTGGCGCGCTGCCGTCGCGCCCAGGCCCGCTGGATTCACTTCGACGTGATGGACGGCCATTTCGTCCCGGCGATCACGCTGGGGCCGCCGCTCCTCAAGAGCTGTCGCCAGGCCGAGCCGAAACTTTTCTTTGATGCGCACCTGATGGTCGAGGAGCCGATGAACCTCGTCCCGATGTTCCAGGAGGCCGGCGCGCAGATGATCACGATCCACGTCGAGGCCTCCAAGAATCCCGTCCGCGACCTCAAGGCCTTGCGGCGCAGCGGCCTCCGCGCCGGCATCTGCATCAAGCCGGCCACCCCCGTCCGCGCCATTCGGGAGTGCCTTCCCGAAACCGACCTGGTGCTCGTGATGACCGTCGAGCCCGGCTTTGGCGGCCAGGCGCTCATCCCCAAAACCCTGAACAAGGTCCGCGAGCTGGACCTGCTGCGGCGGCAGGACGGCCTTCATTTCCGCCTTCAGGTCGACGGCGGGATCAATCGGCAGACGGCGCCGCTGGCCGTGGCCGCCGGGGCCGACGTTCTGGTGGCGGGCACGGCCGTTTTCGCCGCCGGCTCGATCGCCGATAATCTCCGTCTCCTGCGTGAAGAAGCCGCCAAAACCGCGCCCCGCCCTTCCCCGCTCCGGACGCGCGGCCGGCGGCGAACCGCCGCCTGAGGCACCCTGGCCCTCGGGGGATGAACGCGGGGGGGGAGAAAAAATCCCGGCGTTCCACGAGGGAAGCGCCGGGATTCTTCTACGAGCGAGCGAAACGCGAGTCGAAGGGCGGCCGGCTTTCAGGGGTGTGGCGTTGGGTGAGAGACCCCGCTGAGTCTGTGCTGGACCGCGCTTCGTCGAGCCGAGCTTAACCGTCGGCGCGCCCACCGTATCGCGGTGGGCGGCGGGCGGCTGGGCTCATGCTCGGTGATTCTCCTTTCGCTCGGCTGCGTCGTCGAAGGATGAGTGACGTCGGACGGGGCTTACGCCATGCCGGCCTTCGTCGTTCGCTTGCGGGCCGCCTTCTTGCGGCCGCCCTTCTTGGCGGCCTTCTTGGCCCCCTTCTTCTTAGCCGCTTTCTTCTTCGCCATGAAGCGTCTCCTTTTCCTGTAGCATTGGCGAACCACACCCCTGTGGCGTTTGCCGTCCCCAGACGCGAGCACTCAGGACCACGGCGTGGTAGGAAGCCTGAAGGCGGGACTCGGTCTGAAGGCTTCGACGAAGCATACGGCAAACTTTTCGCATGACTTCTGGAAACGAAGTCACTTGACCCGACATTTTTTCCTTCGCTCCCGAAGGCTTGTCAAGATCAAATCGAAAATTTTCCGCACGATTTTTTCGCGTCGGCCGCCGCGCATCGCCGCCGTCCCGCCCTCAGGCGATCGCCGTCGCCGCCCCGGCCGCCCTCTCGCCGCCGAGGAATCGCTCCATCCCGAACGGACGCAACGCCTCCGGCAAGCGCCCCGTCGCGATCAACGTCGCCATCAAGCGGGCCGTCATCGGCGCCAACAGAATGCCGTTGCGGAAGTGCCCCGTCGCCAGAAACAACCCTTCGATCGGATGGCGACCGAGAATCGGCCGACGATCGGGCGTTCCCGGCCGAAGCCCCGCCCAGGCGTCCACCCACGCCGCCTCGGCCAGGGGCGGCGCCAGCGCCAGCGCCTCGCGCAGCAGCCCGCCCAACGCCCCGGCCTGAATCGTTTTGTCGAAGCCCGCCTCGTGCTCCTCGGTCGCGCCGACGACGACCCGACCGTCGCGCCGCGGCGCGAGATAAACGCGCGCGCTGTGCAATACGTGCTCGAACAGCGGCGCCCGCGCCTGCAGCAGGATCACCTGTCCCTTCACCGGATACGTCGGCGGCGCCGGCCGGACGCCTTCCACCTGATGCGACCAGCAGCCGCCGGCCAGCACGACCGCGCCGGCGCAAACGCGTTCGCCCGCGCACTCGACGCCGACGACGCGACCCCCCTCGATCAGCGCGCGCCCGACCGGACAACACTCCCGCAGCCGCGCCCCCTGACGGCGCGCGGCGATCGCATAGGCCTGAGTCAGCAACCTCGGATCAAGTTGATGATCCTCCTCGAAAACGACGGCGCGGGCGACGGCCGGGCTCAGGTTCGGCTCCAGCTCCAGGGCCGCCTCGCGCGTCAGCAATCGCGCCCCCACGCCGAGCGCCTGCTGCCATCGCGCGCGCGTTTCGATGACGGCGGCCTCCTCCTCGCCGAACGCCGCGTAAAGCATCCCCTCGTCGCGATATTGCGGGTCGATCCCGGTCGTCTCGCGCAGCCGTTCGATCACGGCCGGATAAAGCCGCCGCGAGGCCAGACAAAAATCGAAATACGGCCCCGGCTCCGGCATTTCCGATTGCGGGGCGAGCATCCCCGCCGCCGCCCAGGAAGCCTCGCGCCCGATCAAGCCCCGCTCCAGCAGCGTCACGCCCAACCCCTCGCCGGCGAGGGCCTCGGCCAGCGAGCAGCCGATCACGCCGCCGCCGATGATGATCACGTCGGCCGTCGCCGTCGTCGAAGGCGCCATCGTCATCGCCACCGAGGCCATTATGCGGCCCGATGCGCTCACCGCTCAAGCCGTCGGCTCTCCCGGGCGCGGCCCACCGCCGGTTGTTCACGCGTCAGACAGTGAATCGCTCCCCCCCCGACGATCAGATCGGCGGCGTGGACGCCGAGAACCCGGCGGTCGGGAAAAACGTCGGCCAAGAGACCGAGCGCCCGCCGATCCGCCGGATCGTTGAACGTCGGGACGAGGACGGCTTCATTGCCGATGTAGAAATTGGCGTAGCTGGCCGGCAGACGCGCGCCCTTCCAATAGCGCGGCTCGGGCATCGGCAGCGCGATCAGCTCCGGGCGCGAGCCGTCTTCCAGGCGGGCCGCGGCCAGCCGTTCCCGATTGGCCTCCAGGCGCCGATGATCCGGGTCGCGTCGGTCCGGCTGGCGCGCGTAGAGCAGCCGCTTCGGCCCGACGAACCGGCAGACGCCGTCGACGTGGCCGTGCGTGTCGTCGCCTTCCAACCCCCTCGCGAGCCAAAGGAGATTGCGCGCCCCCAGCATCGTCGCCAGCGCCGCCTCCAGTTCCCGTCGATCCGTCGCCGGATTGCGCGGCTGGGCGTCCCCGTCAAGCAGGCACTCCTCGGTGGCGATCAGCGTGCCGCGGCCGTTCGGCTCGATCGCCCCCCCTTCGAGGATAAGCCTCCACCCGGCCCATGTGGCGGGAATCCAGGGCAAGGCGAGCGCGCCCGCCAGACGCCGGGCGAGCCGCGCGTCGCGCGCATGGCCGGGGAATCGCCCCCAACCGTTGAAGCCGAACCCCGCCACGGCGAGCGCGGGCTCGCTCCCGGCGTTCCTCGTTTCGACGAAGCAGGGGCCGGAATCCCGAATCCAGGCGCGATCCGTGGGGGCGTGAAAGAACTCCACCCGCGCGAGGTCAACCCCCGCCGCCTCCAGCCGCCGCCGAGCGCGCCGCTGCTCGGCCGCGTCGCTGACCACCAGCCGGACCGTCTCCCCTCGCGTCAAATGACCGATGATCTCGGCAAACGCCCAGCCGACGGCCGTCAACCGGCCCGGCCAATCGGTCCGATGATGCGGCCACGCCATCCACGTGGCCTCGTGCGGCTCCCATTGCGCGGGGAGCCGAAACCCGTTCGGCGCGGCGGTCGGCTCCGGCGGCGACGCCTTCGGAGCGCGCCGCGCCGCCTGCCGGCGGGCCGCGTCTCGGTCCATGTTTACCCGCTTGCGTGCGTGGCTGTCCGTACCCCGCCTCATGCGGGGCGCTCGTCCAGGAACCGGCGCTGGAGCCCGGCGTAGGCCTCCGTCCGACGATCGCGTAGAAAAGGCCATTGGCGGCGGACCGCCTCGACGCGGCCCGGATCGATCTCGGCCACCACCAGCGCCTCCTCCTTCTCCGGCGCCTCGGCGATCAGGCGGCCGAAAGGATCGCAGAGGAACGATCCGCCCCAGAACTCGATGCCGTGCGCGGGCTCGGACGCCGCGCCGGGTCGCCGGATTTCCTTGTCGGCGCGCGGCGGCCCGTGAGGCAGCGCCTCGGCCGGCTCGAAGCCCACGCGATTGACGGCGGCGACGTAAAGCCCGTTGGCGATCGCATGGCCGCGCTGCACTGTCCGCCACGCCTCGCGTTGGGCTTGCCCTTCGGCCTCGGTTTCCTCGCGCAGCCGGCCGATCGCCGTCGGATAGAAAATCACCGTCGCTCCCTGGAGCGCGGCCAGGCGAGCGGCTTCGGGATACCACTGGTCCCAGCAGATGAGAACCGCCAGGGGCCCGCTGGGGCCCGCGAACACCGGAAACCCGAGGTCGCCGGGAGCGAAGTAAAATTTTTCGCAGAAGCCGGGGTCGTCCGGCACGTGCATCTTCCGGTAAAGCCCGAGCAACGCCCCCTCGGGCCCGATCACCGCCGCCGTGTTGTGATACAACCCCGGCGCGCGACGCTCGAAGATCGGGGCGATGACGGTAATCCCCCGCCGGCGGGCGACCGCCCCCAGCGCCTCAGTGGTTTCGCCCGGGATGGTCTCGGCCAGCTCGAAGCGGGCGGCCTCCTCGCGCTGACAAAAATAGCGGGTGCGAAAGAGTTCCGGCAAGCAGACGACCCGCGCCGACCGGGCGGCGGCCTCCTCGACGGCGGCGATCGCCCCCCGGAGGTTGACCGCCGGGTCCGGGGCCGCGCGCATTTGGGCCAGCGCGATTCTATAAACGCTCATCGGGGTCCTGGGCTGAGGATCGAGCCACGAAGGCTCGGAGGAGGCGCCGGCGCGCCGCCGCCGGCGTCCCCCCCTCACGGCGCGCGAAGGGCTTCCAGCAGCGGGCCGCGCAGAAGCCCGGCTGCCGCCGCCCCCGAGCCCAACCCCGCCAGCAGCACGGCCGCCGTCGTCGCGGCGATCGATCCCCACGGCATCGCCGCGGCGTTCTGAGCGAGATAAGGGGCCACGGCCACGAGCGCCGCCGCGCCGCCGATCGCCAACCCCAACGCCAGCAGGCAAGCGTTTTCGGCCAGAACGAGCGTTGTCAAGGCCGAACGCCGATAACCGACGCAGGCGAGCAGGGCCAACTCCCCGCGCCGCTCGAGGACGTTGCGCGCCATGACGGCGGCCAGGCCGAGCGTCCCCAGCAGGAGCCCGAGCCCCCCGAGGGCCTGAAACGTCGAGATGTAAGTGTTCTCGACGGCGAGATAACGCTCGATCCGCTCGCGCGTCGGGTAAAGATCGAGCCCGAACGGGCGCAGGTCGGCTTCCAGACGCTGCCGGACCGCCGGGGCCGCCTCGGCGGGGGTTTCGATCAGAAAGAACCGATAGCCGCCGCGCTCGGGGAAGAGCCGCACGAAGTTGGCCTCCGAGATCACAAGCTCCCCTTGCAGAGCGCTGCGCCGCAGAAGGCCGACGATCTCAAGCGGCGTCGAACGGCCGGCGGCGTCCTGAATCATGAGCCGCCCGCCGAGCCCGGAGCGGAGCATCCATCGGACTGTCGTCGCGTCGCCGATCGCCGGGATCGCGCCGTCGTGCGGCTCACGCTCCAGAAGCCGCCACGGATTGGCGCGCTCCTCGGCCGTCGCGGCCAGCGAACCCTGAAACGCGAACCCGCCGCGCTCGATCAATTCCCGCGGCGCGCCGACGATCCTCGGCTGCTCCGGCCGATAAAGGTTCAGGCAACTGGCCTCTTCGCCGGGATTCAGCCGCAGTCGGAACAGCCGCGTTCCGGCGAGCGAAGCCACCGTCCCGTCGGTCAGCCCGAGCGATTCTCGCCCCGCCGGAAGGTTCAGGTCTTCAAACACCGGCAGCTCGGCTTCGCCCATGAGCGCGAAGCCGCCGTTGCCGGCGTCCGGTCGAAGTTCCTCCCGTCCGGTCTCCTGGCGATTGGCCGCCACGGCCACCAGAATGAACATGGCCGAAGCGATCAACGCCACGGTGGACAAGCTGCGCGCCGGATGTCGCGCGGCGTTGCGCCACCCCAGACGCGCCACCGGCCAGCGCGCGCCCGGCCGCATGGTCGAGCGCGGCGGCCGCCGCAGCAGCGAGGCGAGATAAAAGAGCAGCGCCGCCAGCCAGGCCGCGCCGCCGCCGTAAAACAGCCCGGCCTGGGCGGCCGCGCCGCTCCAGGGCGCCACGCCGACGGCGCCGACGCCCACGAGCGCGGCGACGTGACCGCAAAGACGTTCCCGCCGCGCGCGCGCCTCGGCGTCGGCTCCCCGCGAGAGAGTCGGGGCCAGCGCCGCCCCGCCGGCCAGAAGCCGAACCGGCTCGGCCGAGGCGAGCCCGCGGACGGCCCAGATGATACTCAGGAGGCTCGCGACGACGCCGGCCCCGAATCCGATCAAGATCGAGCCCGGCCGCGCGTCAAACCACAGAAACGTCGTCCCCACCGAGGCGACCCACCAGGTCTTCAGCCCCGCCAGCATCAGCGCCGCGTATCCGAGCCCCAGCCCCACGCCGCCGAGACCGGCGACGACGGCCAACGTCCCCGCTTCAACCAACAACAGCCGCCGCACGCGACCCGGCGTGAAGCCTTCGGCGAGCAGCAGCCCGATCTCGCGGGCCCGCTGTTCGATCCCAAGCGTGAACAGTATCCGCGCCAACAGAAGCGCCGCCACGATGATGAACAGGCTGAAGCCCAGAAACAGAAGCCCGAAGTCATTGGCCCCGCGCCCGGCGGCCAATCCCTGACGCTTGACCGGCTGAAAGACCAGCCCCGCCGCCTCGCTCCGGAGATGACCGCTCATCAAGAGCTCCGCCAGCCGCGCGGCCGCCTCTTCCAAGTCCGTCCCCTCCGGCGGGGCGACCCGGACCGACGTCAGACGCCCGAAGCGGCTCGTCCAGAGCCGCAGGCCGGTCTCCAGGGCGATGAAGCCCTTCGGCGCGGCGCGGTGAGCCTTCCAATAAGCCTCGTCCGCCTCGCCGATCATGCGCAGATCGATCGGGAACGGCGGGTCCCAATCGCGGATGCTCTCGGCGTCAGTGACGCCGGGATAGTCCGGCGTCAGCCCCGGGTCCAGCGCGGGGGGCGCCATCGCCACCACCCCGCGCAGCACAAACTCCTGGGGCTCGCTCGTCAGAAACTCCCCCAGCGGCCCGCTTTCGTAATAGGTCATGCGGAGCCGGTCGCCCCGCCGCGCGCCGAGCCGCTCGGCCGCCCACGCGTTGAGCAGAATCTCGTTCTCCTTGAGCGCCGGAGCCGGCTCCCCGTCCGCCAGCGCGAGCGGGCCGAACGGCGCCGGGGCGTCCGTCGTCATCGCCGCCACGGTTGAATAAGGGACCTCCCGATCGCCGACCCGAAGCTCATTGGCCAGATAGGTAAGCGTCGGGGCCGAGCGCCACCCGAGATCGGCGGCCGCCGCCTCCACCGCGTGGCCCTCGCTCTCCCGCAGCACGATGCGCGAGCTTTCCACGCTCAGATAGCCCCGCTCCGGCCTCGGCCGGATGCGCAGATTAAAGTCCTCCAGCGTCGCGCTCGTCTGGAGCAGTCCCTGGAGCGCGCCTTCGGCGGTGCCGTCCGGCGCATCCTCGTCGCCGGCAGGGGCGGCGGGTTTTTCAGCCACGACGAGAGTGTTGACGGCCCGCCCGGCTTCCAAGCGCCGTTGAAGCGCGGCCAGAGGAACAAAAACGTTCAAGGGGAGCTGCTGGCTCGGCGTCAGGCCGAACCGGCCGAGCCCCCGATCGGGAAGTATCCGCCCGACGTTGAATCGCATGGCGACGATCCCCCCCGTCCGTCGGCCATGAACGGCCTCGGCCGGGATCGGGTCCGGCTTGCGGAGGCGGATAAGGATCGGATCGCCCGTCTGGGCCCCCAGTTCCTCGGCCATCCGGGCGTTGAGCATCACGGTTTCGGCCGAGCCCTCGGCCTGGATCGGGCCGCCGGGCCCCGCCAACCCCCAGAAGCGTTCATCAACGCCGAGGACGGAGACGCCCCGGGCGAAGGCCCCCGAATCGGCGTGCTCGACCGAGCCGTTGAGGAGGATCAGGCCGACGGCGGACTTAAAGCGCCCGCCGAAGCCCGCCTGCGCCGCCAGGTCATCGGCCAGAGTTGCCCGGAAAAAGCGGTCGGCGACCAATGCGTGGTCGATGCGGCCCAACCGCTCAAGCGTCATCCGGCGCAGACTGCCCCGAACGGAATCGCCGACGACCAGCGCGCCGACGAGAACCGCCGTCGCCACGGCCATCCCCGCCGCGACGGCCCCATGCGTGCGGCGATAAAACGTGAGCCCCCGCCAGATCAGCCGGCGTTCGTTCATCGGCCTGGCCCCCTGGGCGGCGGCCTCATGCTGAGGAGCGCGTCGAGGCCATCAGGCGGCGGACGATCCGCGTGATCACCGCCCGGGGCATGAGCCGGACGGAGAAGGCGAGCAGCCGATTGAGGAAGCCGGGGATCACGACGCGTCGCCCGGCCATCAACCCGGCGTAACCCTCGCGCGCCACGCGCTCGGCCGAGGTGGAGTAACCCGAAAGCAGCCGCGAATCCTCCATCTTCGCGCGGGCCTGAAACCCCGTCGGCGTGACGCCCGGACAAAGCGCCGTCACGGTCACGCCCGAGCCGCGCAGTTCCTCGGCCAGCGCCTCGGAGAAATGCAGCACGAAGGCTTTGCCCGCGTAATAGATCGCCATGAGCGGGCCCGGTTGAAAGGCCGCCGTCGAGGCGACGTTCAGAATGCGGCCGCGGCCCCGCCGGATCATCTCCGGCAAGACGAGCCGCGTCAGATGCGCCACCGTAACCACGTTGAGCTGCATCATCTTGAGCTCGTCCTCGATCTCGGTCTCCGCATAAGGGCCGTACGTTCCGAACCCGGCGTTGTTGACGAGGATATCGACCTCCAACCCGGCGGCCTCGACCGCCTTCATCAGCGCGGCGGGGCCCTCGGCGTCGGCCAGGTCCCGCGGAAAAACGGCGACCTCGCGCCCGAACCGCCCGCGCAACTCCTCGGCCACCGCCTGGAGCCGTCCGGCGTCGCGCGAAACGAGAATCAGATCGTGCCCGCGGGCCGCGCAGACGCGCGCCAACTCAAGCCCGATCCCGCTCGTCGCTCCGGTGATGAGCGCGCGTCCCGCCGATGAAGCGCCGCCCGGCATCGCCGCCATCTTACGATACGTTTGGCCGAACTTCGACGATAGGGCCGGCGGGGGCGGCTCCGGCGACCGGGTCAGGCGCCGCCGCCAGCGGAAACGTCCGCACCTCCTGGATCGGCAGGTCGACAAGGTCCCCCAGCCGGCGATCCTGCATCACCCGGCGGATCGCCTCCCCCATCGGCGCCAACGCCCCGCCCGGCGCCTCGCCCTCGCCGCGCCACTCGCCTTCGCGGGCCAGCCGCAGAACGTCCAGCAGGGGCACCTCTTCCGGCGACCGGCAGAGGACGTAGCCGCGGGGCTCCTCGGTGCGCGCGGCGAGCCCGGCCCGGCGAAACAGTTCCAGCATCCGCGCGGTCGGCTTCGACGGGACGGCCATCAGATCGGCGGCGCTCTCGACGGTCACCGGCGAGAAGGGGCCCTCCGCCGGCGCGCGCATCGGCCGCGCCAGCAACGCTCCCAGGCGCAGGGCGAGCGTTTCCCATTCGGCGGGCGTCCCGCCCCACGGCCGACGCGCCCGCACGTGGTGTTGCCGCGTCTGATGCGCGTGAGCCACCTCGGCCCCGAAGAGCAGAATCGACCAGGAGACGAAGACCCAGACCACCAGGATGGCCAGCCAGGCGAAGGCGCCATACATCCGGTGGTAACGGTCGGCGAGGAGTTCCACGGTGAAGCCGATATAGGCGGCCTGAGCGAGTTGCCAGAGCGTTCCGCCGATCAGCCCGGCGAGGACCGCCGATCGCCACTGGACGCGCGTGTTCGGGATGAAATTGTAGATGAAAATAAAAACCACCCAGACGGCGAGAAATGGGAACACGCCGAAGACCGATCGCAGCAGCGGACTGTTGAGGGCCTGGCTCGCCGCGGCCGCCAGCCCGTCCTCGCCCGGCAGCCGCGCCAGCGTCGTCAACGAAGCCCCCAGCCCCAAGAGAATCGGCGCCACCAGCACCAGACTCAGATAATCGGCTCCTTTGCGCAACCAGGGCCGGCCCCGCTCGACTTCCCAGATGGCGTTCATCGACTGCTCGACCGTCGCCAGCAGCGAAATCGCCACCAGCACCAGGGCCGCTCCCCCCAGCCCTCCCAGGCTTCCGGCGCGGATCCCGTCGACGAACTCGACGATCTTTTCCACGCCCTGCCGGACGGGGTCCTCTTCGCGCACGGCCTCGGCTCCCCGCGCGATGTACTCCAGAATGCGATCGGCCAGCTCGCGCTGATAGCCGAGCGCCGTGAGAATCGCCACCGCCACGGCCAGAATCGGCACGAGCGAAAGAAAGGTCGTGTACGTCAGCGCCGAGGCGCGCAAAAGGCAGCCGTGCCGGCCGAAATCCCGGCCCGCCAGTGCGAACACCTGCGTCCATCGCCGGGCCAGGCCCCTCGCCGAGCCCGCCTCCTCCGGGACTTCGCGCCAGAGCGCCCGCTCCCACCGCCTCCAGGCCCCCTCGAGCGGCCCGAGCCATCGGGCGCGACCGGGACCCGCCTCGACCTCCGGCGGCCCGATCTCGGCTCGCGGAGAGGATTCTTCCGGCGCTGTGGAGCGATCGGCCATGAAATCTCGCCGAGCCTTCAGAGGACGGACGGGCGGAATCGGGCGGGTCGATCGGCCCGCTTAATAGCGCGGGAATTGATCCGGATGATCCGTGAACACGCCATCGACGCCCAGCTCATACAAGAGAAAATCCGTATAGGAGCGAACGTCCGGATAAAGGTCCGGCAACGAAGCCACGTTGACCGTGTACGGATGCACCAGGAGCCCCCGGCGCCGCGCGGCCTCCAGGCGCGATCGGTCCCGCAGAAGCAGCCCCACGGCCGGGCCGATCCCGTCGGCGTAGGCGGCGACCTCGTCCAGCCCGGCGTCGCTCAACAGCGTCGCGGCTTGACCGCCGCCGACGAGCTGAATCAGCCGATACGTTCGGCCCGTCAGGCGCCGCATCTCCTTGAGCGCCTCGGGGCTGAAGGATTGAATGAAGACCGGCGTGGCGGCTTGACCTTCGGGCCGATCCAGCCCGTGCGCGGCCAGGACGGCGGCGACCGCCGAGGCCATGTTCAATCCGAACTGCTCGTAATAACCCGGCTCCTTGAGTTCCGGGTAGACGCCGGCCTGGCCCGCCACGAGCGCGATGGCCTCCTCAAACGTCGGGATGCGTTCGCCGGCGAACCGGGCGTCGAACCAGCTCCCCGCGTCCAGCCGCCTGAGCTCGTCGAGCGTGAAATCGACGACGGGCCAGCTCTCCACCGCCCGGCCGCCGGCTTGGCTCCGCCGGGCGCGGTCCGGGAAGACCTTCTGAACGTCGGTCGTCCGCTCGAGCGTCGTGTCGTGCAAACAGACGAGCGCGCCGTCGCGCGTCATCTGAAGGTCCTGCTCGACGAAATCGGCCTTCATCGCCAGCGCGAGCCGATAGGCCGCCAGCGTGTGCTCGGGGGCGTAAGCCGATGCCCCCCGGTGAGCGATCGCCGTTTTCGCGTTCACGCGTTGTCCCTCCCCGTTGCGAGGCTCTCCCGGCGCTCCGGTCGGCTGAGCCCGGCCGAGGGCGCAGGCGCCCGCGATTACAATCGCGGTCAGCGCTCGCGCCGCCGGCCCGAGCCCGCGCGTAAAGCCGCCGAACGATGCTGATACCATCGGTCAGGACCCGCCGCCGAGCGCCCCATCGTAGCCCATCGGCCCGCCGTTGACGAAGAAATCCATCCTCGAAGGCGCGGGGCCGGGATGAAAGTTCCGTTCTTCGCGTCCTGGCCTCTTGGTGGCCCCACCGCGTAAACCGGCTAACCGGGAGCCTTCGCCCCAGCCGTCGCCGGCGCTTCCATCAGCTTGTAGCGGCCGTAGTGCGCCATCAGATACCAACCGGCGTAGTGGTCATACTCGATCAGGCTCACGAACCGCGCCGAGGGCCGCTCCTCCCCGCCGCGCAGCCATTGCGTGAAGGCGCGCGAACGGATCGCGCTCGGGGCCAGGAGGGCCAGCTCCTCGGCCAGGCGGCGGAAGCCGTGAGTGGCCTCGACCGGGCCGGAGCCCTCCCCCAGGTCGATTTGAAGCGTCCCCCGCCACAGTCGCAGATGCAGGCCGGGCCCGGTGTAGAACAGGTCGATCACGTCGCGTTCGGGCGCCTCCGGATGCAGCTTGACGCGCCCGCCGCTGAGCGCGATCAGGCCGGCCCATTTGCGTCGCAGCGTGCGGCCCTCGGTCCAGAACGTCGCCCGGCGCGCCCCGAGTTCCACCCGCCAGGCGTCGAGCGGCGGCCCGAACGCCAGCCGCTCGTCGTGCTCGATCAGGAGAACGTCCTGACCGGCGCGGACTAACCGCTCAGCCAGCTCGATCCCCTCGGCCCGACTCAAGTCCGTCGCCAGCAGACCATGATGACGCCGCAGACCATGCAGCACCCCCTCCCGGCTCATCGTCAGCCACTCGCTCATGACTCCGACGACGGCCTCGACCGCCACCGCCCGGGCCGGGGCCAGAATCACGCTGTACCGATGTTCCTCCCAGTAACGCGGCCGCCGGTCGCGGGCGTACTGCCGAAGCCAGGTCTCGGTCTCCTCGGCGTCGGATTGGGCCGGATCGAAGGGTTCGCGTCCGGTGCGACGCCGATCCTCCGTCGAGAGGCCGAAGGCCAGCGGCGGGGGAGCGGCCCCCAGCCGAACCGGCTTCACCTCCGGCGCGGCGGTCTCCGTCCGGGCTCCGGCCCACGGGGGCTCCGGCCGTTCTTCGGTCTTGAGAGGCTCAAGGCGGATCGGCGGATGGCTCTGCTCCCCAGCCTCACTGGGCTTGACCGGCGAGGCCGGCCGCCCGCCCTCCTCCCGAGCCGGCAGGCCGGCCGGGGTGGCTCCCCCCGCCGTATCGGCTGGCTCCGGCGGCGAATCTTCAAGCGAGATCGGCGTAAGGTCTTCCAATTCCTGGACTTGCGTACGTGCGAGGTTCCCCGATGAGCCGGGGTCAGAGGTTTCAATCGATGGCGGGAGTTCAGCCTTGGAGCCGATCTCGGCTCCGAAAACGTCCGGCGCCTCCCGCTCCGACGGAGCGGCCCCTCTCAGGCCGAGCCGTTCAAACCCCTCCGTGTCGGTCGCATCCGTCGCGTCGGCGGTGGGGCCGGAGGCAGCCTCTGCCGCCGCCGGTTGGCTCCCCACGTCGTCCGGGCTTTCCCCCAGTGAGCTAAAGGCCTCATTCAACTTGACTTGCGGTGTCGGCTCCTCGGCGTCAGGCGGGTCGAAGACGGGATCCAGGGGTTCGGCCGCGGGGCTGGCCGCCCGCAGGCCTTCCGGCAAGTCAGCCAACCTCAGTCGTTCCAAGGCCCGACGGGCCCGCCGCCGCTGAGCCGGCTCAAGCGGCTCCGGCAGCGTCCCAGGAAAGGCTTCCGGACCCGGGGCATCCCCGGCTTCGAGCGCTTCCTTAATATAGATCATGGCGGGGCCACGCATCTCCGCCTCCTCGGCGTAGAGGAGGCCCAGCTCGAACCGGGCCTGGGTGGACCAGCGGCCATGCGGATGACGGGCCAGGTAACGCTTCAGCAGGTCGACCGTCGCCTCCTCATACCCCTCCTCCATCAACAGCCGGACCAGCCGCCAATGATATTCCTCGGCCAGGCTGGCCTCCGGCCGGGCCGCGACGTGCCGGCGATAAAGGCGATAGGCCCGACGGCCGTCCCCCGCCTCAATGGCCCCGATCAGCGCGGCCGACTCCTCGGAGAGCAGCCCCACAACGCTTGGCTGGAAAGGAGTTAGCGCAGCAAGCCCCTTTGGGGCCGTCCTCGAGGTTGGGGGGCCGGCTAGGGGGTCTTTATCCGCCCGAGGCGGGAGACCCTCCGGGGCACGCAAATCCTCGTAAAGGTTTAAGGCAAACAATATCAATGCTCCGCACAAAGCGGAGACCACTCCTGCGATCACCTCCACTGAACGGGCCCCCTGCGGCGTCCTCCACGTCACCAGCAACCAGGCCAGCCCACACGCACCGAAGATGGCCCACTCGCCCAGCCAACCCATCCCATCGGGCGAACCTTTCTCATGATTACGGCCGGGGCGACGCGCGATCAGAATGCCGGCCGCGGTCGCGCCCAGAAAGGCCATCGGCCCGCCCGGGAGCGCCCCCAAGGAACTCGATCCGGCCATCCGCTCACCGAGAAGCGCGTAAGTTAAGCCCGCAGCCAGCCCCCCGACGCCCAGCGTGGCGACCGATCCGGCCCAGCGCAGGCGATGCTCCAACGGCCAAGCGAGCGCGAGGACCATCGTGGCCGCCAGCGCGCCTCGACCCGGATCAGCCCCGACGAATCCCCGGAGCGGAAGCCACAACGCGGGCGACCCGGCCTCTTCGGCTTCGAGCGGGAAGGCTCCGGCAAGCTGGGCGATCAGGACGATCGTCGCCTGCAGAAGACCCGCGCCCAGGAAGGCGGGGACGATAATCCGATTCGACGGCGCGGGGGGATGGTCCGTCATGCCGCTTGGGCTCGCTCGGCGGGGAGGTACCCCACCGAGAACGCTGAACCCTTATATAGCAAATCGATCGGGGTGGGGATACGCTCCTGGGTCGGCGAGCGCCATCCCGGCCCGGGGTTTGCGCCCCTGGCTCCGGGGTCGGGGATTGGCGTTGCGGGGGGGGCCGGATTTGATAAGATCGCGGCCGTGGGGGAAGCGGCCGGTCCGCAATCTTCCCGCCACGGGTTTTTGAGTCCCCGTTGAACATCCCCTGGGAGGGAGAACGTTGACCATGAGTTCGTTCGATCCGATCGAAGAGGCCGCGCCTGCGACCGTGGCCTTGACCGAGCCTCGAGCTGACGGCGAGCCGCTCCTGGAAGACGCCGATCCGTTGGCCGATCCCGCCGCCGACGTCTGGTCGGTCGATCCGCATGGCCGATGGAGGGACGAGGACGAAGTCCGCGCCGCGATCGAGGCGCTGCTCTTCGCCTCGCCGGAGCCGCTCTCGCCGAAGGCGATCGCGCGGGCGTTGCCCGGCGTGGCCGAAAAAAGCGTCCGGGCGCAACTGCGGCGCCTCTTGGCCGAAACCGCCGCCGCGGGCCGCGGAGTGCAGCTTCTCGAGGTCCCCGGCGGCTACGCGCTGGCCACGCGGGAGCGTTACGCCGAATTCATTCTGAGGTTGGGGCTGCGCCGCAAACGCCCGGCGCTGACCTCGGCGGCGCTGGAGACGCTGGCCATCGTCGCCTATCGGCAGCCGATCATCCGGGCCGAGATCGAATCGATCCGCGGCGTGGAGTCCAGCGGCGTCCTGCGCAATCTGCTGGACCTCGGCCTCATCGAGGTCGTCGGGCGGAAAGAAATCCTGGGCCGGCCGGCGCTCTACGGGACGACGACCAAGTTCCTGACCACGTTCGGCCTCAAGCGCCTGGGCGACCTACCGCCCATCGAAGGCTTGACGGCGACCGGCATGGAAGCGCCGACCCCCGCCCCGGCCGCGTCCCTCGCCGATCCCCACCTCGAGCGCGCCGCCCCGGCCGGCCCGCGCGCCCAGGATGACGACGACGAGGACGATGACGATTACGACGAGGAGGAAGAAGAGTACGAGGAAGAAGACGACGACGAGGAGGGGGAAGATGAAGAATTTGAGGACGACGAAGAGTTCGGCGACGAAGAACCGGAGGATTCCTTGAAACGCTCCTCCGCCGGCGCGCGTCCCCCCCGGCCCCTCTGACGCCCCGCCTGCCACCGTTCGGCGGGTCGCGCGGGGCATGGGCCCGCGAACTTCCAGGGGGCGGCGGCTGGTCCTCCAACCCCGCGGGCCGGAATTCACGGCTCGGCTTGTGTCTCAGGAAGGGGGCGTGTACGATCGTTCTCGCTCTCTTGGGCGGGTGGCGGGCCGGGGGTTCGATTTCGAGAGGGAGGCGCGGTCGGATCATGAGGAACGGAAGACGGGCGCGGGGGGGCCGATGGGTTCGGGCGGCCGCGGCGGCCGCGCTCGGCCCGATGCTGGCGGCCTCCGTGGGCTGCGCGACGCTCTTCAGCGGTCGCGAGCAAACCGTGACCGTCCGGACGCGCCCCGCCGGCGGATCGGTTCTCTACCAAGGCCAGCGGATCGAGGACGGGCGAGCGGTGACGCTCCGCAAGGAACAGAAGACGCCGCGGTTCGACGTCGGCGCGCCGGACCGACCTCACTACGTTGACGTGACCTACCAGGCCGATCTCTGGCTCATCGGGGACGCCGCCCTTTTGCTCCTGGGGGTGATCCCCGGGCTGATCGCCTTCGGCGTGGACGCGGCCACGGGCGCCTGGCGCAACTTCGACGCCGAACAGGAGATCGCCCTCCCTTCGGCCGCGGCCGCCGAAACCGCCCCTTCGGGCGAACCCCGGGAGGCCGACCGCGGCCGCGGGAGAATCCAACCCTGAGCCGAACGCCGCCCCCAGGCGGGAGCCGCTCATGAGCGAAAGTTGGGTGGGCCGGACGATCGGCCATTACGAAGTCCTCCGCGAGCTGGGTCGCGGCGGGATGGGGATCGTCTATAAGGCGCACGAGACGTCGCTCAACCGGCCCGTCGCGCTCAAGGTGTTGCCGGCTCACCTGGCGGGCAACGACGAATACGTCAAACGGTTCACGAAGGAAGCCCGGGCCGCCGCCCGGCTCAATCACCCCCACGTCGTCACGATCTACGCCATCGACGCCTTTGAGGGGTCCCCGTTCATCGCGATGGAATACGTCAAGGGGCGGGAGCTGGCCGCGGTGATCGCCGAGCGGGGGCCGCTGCCGATGGCCGAGGCCCTCGAAATCGCGGCCCAGGTGGCGAGCGCACTGGCCGTCGCTCACGGCCTGGGGATCATTCATCGGGACATCAAGCCGCAGAACGTCATGATCGACGCGGCGGGCCGGGCCAAGGTCATGGACTTCGGCATCGCCAAAGTGCTCGACGAAAAGACGATGGCCTTGACGCAGGACGGCTCCGTCCTCGGGACGCCGGCCTATATGTCGCCCGAACAATGCTCGGGGGGGACGGTGGACGCCCGCTCTGACGTTTACTCTGTGGGCGTCCTGCTCTATCAGATGCTGGCCGGCGCCGTCCCGTTTCGGGGGGAAACCCCGCTGGCGATCCTGCACAAAATCCTCAACGAACCGCCGCCGCCGGTGCGGGGCTTCAACCCCGCCGTCCCGGCGGCGGTCGTCGAATTGCTCGACCGCGCGCTGGCCAAAGCGCCCGACAAACGCTACCCGACGGCGGCGGCTTTCGAGAGCGATCTCCGTCGCCTGGCGGCCCGCAGCGCCGCTGCCACGGAGAACCTCCGGGCGGCCGTCACCGAACGCGTGACGCTCGGCGCGGGCCCTCCTCCCTCGGTCGCTGACCGCCTTCGTGGCCTCGCGCCGCGGCTCCCGGCCTGGGCGCAAGGTCTGCGCGGGGCCGCGATCGCCTCGGCGGCGGCGGCGGGACTCCTGATCATCTTGGCCGTCGCTCGAGCCGGACGCGACCGGGAGGCGACGCCCCCGGCGGCCGATGAAGCGCGCTCGGCGGCCGCGGCCTACCCGCCCGAGACGGCGGAGCCGGCCTCGCCCGCGCTCGATCCGGCCCTGAGGCTGGATTGGACCGAGGGACCGCCCGAAGGGGGACGGATACGAACGGCGCAGGTGCGGCTGGCCTGGCGGCCCGTCGAGGGGTTGCCGGTCAGCGGCTTTCTCCTGGGGATCAACGAGCCCGCTCCGCGGCGGATGATCAACGAGCCGGAAATCGAATTGACGCTGACACATCCCGGCCCGCAGACGATCCACGTCGTCGCCGTCGGCAAGGACGGGCGACGCGGGGAAACCCTCGCGCGGAGGTTCGACTACCTGCCGAACCGAGCCCCGGAGGTGGAGGCGCGCGCGCAACCGACGCGCCTGCGCAGCGACGAAACGTTCCGGCTGACGGCCGAAGCCCATGACCCCGACGGCGACGAGGTCCGGCTGGAGTTCCGGCTGGACGACGGGGCGTGGCGTCCCTTGACCGCCGGGGGTCAACCGGTCCGAAACCTCCGCGCCGGGGTGCGCCGCCTCGAAGTCCGCGCGATCGACGCCGAGGGCCTCGCCTCGGACCGTTGGACGGAAACGCTCCGGGTCGAGGCCGCGCCGGCCGACCCCGTCGGCCAGGCCGTCGCCTTCTACACGGGTCAGGCGGGGCGAACCGACGAAGCCCGCGCAAGGGAGATGCTTCAAGCCGAGCTGGCCCGGGCCAATCCCCGGGCGCAGATGTGGCTGGCCTGGCTGACGCATTGGGGCCGGTGCGGACTGACGAAGAATCCGACGCGGGCGGCCGAGTGGGCGCACGAGGCGCTGCCGGACATCCGCCGCCGCGCCGAGGCCGACGAGCCCGAGGCCGCCTTTCTTCTGGGCGCCGCCTTGGACGAAGGGATCGGCGCGCCGCGCGCTCCCGAGCAAGCGGTCCATTGGGTCTCCCAGGCCGCTCAGGCCGATTTCCCCCCGGCGATGAATTATTGGGGTTGGATGCAGGCCGAGGGGCGCGGCGTCAAGCAGGACGATGCGCTGGCCGTCGATTGGTTCCTCAAGGCCGCCGATGCCGGCGACACCGGCGCCATGCATAACCTCGGTTGGATGTATGCCGACGGACGAGGCGTCGCCCGCGACGATGCCCAAGCCTTCGCCTGGTTCCTCCGCGGGGCCGAAACCGGCAGCCCCCGCAACATGAACAACGTCGGCTGGATGCTGGAGCAGGGCCGCGGCCGCGCCCGCAACCGGAACCAGGCCGTTGAGTGGTATCAACGCGCCGCGCGGCTGGGCGACGCGACGGCCCGCGAGAATCTGGAACGGTTGGGGGAGCGCTGGTGAACGCATGCCTCATCGAGCCGGCTTGAACCTCATCGCGATCGGACGGGCGGCTCGGCCCGACCCGCCGAGAAAGCCCTGCCCCGGGGGCCGCTTTCTCCTGGCGGCGCTGCCGGTTGCCGCTCTGGTCGGACCGTGGGGGATCGCGACGGCGCGGGGGCAGGAGTCCCCGGCGATTCGCGTCGATCTCCTGCGGCGGGAAGGCGTCCAGGGATTTGAGCCCGCGCCCCCCAGAGACGCCGCCTTTCAATCGCGCGCGCACGGCGTTCTGGGCTCGGGCTGGGCGGTGCCCCTCGAACCGGGCGAGGCCTTTGAGTTCACGCTTCAGGCGGCTTCGGCGGCCCCGGGGCCGTTCTGGTCGCCCGATCAGCGCGACGGCGGCGCGTTGGCCTGGACCGAGACGATCGCCTGGATGCTGGCCGGCGGGACGCTCAGCCGGTCGGCCTCCGGGCAGCTTCGAGCGCGGGCGCCGACGACGCCGGGCAACCATCGGCTGTCCCTGACGATTCAAAGCTCCATCCGCCTGGGGGAGACCGAGCTGCCGGGCCCCACCGGACTCACGGCGGAGATCACGCTCTTGGTCAAGGCCCCCTTCGATCGCAACGGCAACGGCCTCATCGCGGGCTACCCGATCGGGATTTATCCCAACGAAGCCGGGGCCGAAGCGCCTTCGTTCGTGCGGCAGCATCAGCGGCTCTATGCTCCGCCGCAGAGCTTCATTCTCGTCACGCCTGAGGTGGAGCGATTGCCGGTCTCCGAGCATTACGCCCTGGGGGATTTCTCGCCCGCCTCGGAGCGGGGCCGCCCCCATTACATCGCGCTCGACCGACGGCTGATCGAGTTCCTGGAAGCGGCCACCGAGGAACTCAAGACGTCGCTGGCGTCATCGGGAGCGACGGCCCCTCTGCGTATCCTGACGGCGTTTCTCTCGCCCAATCACCTGGCTCAGCTTCGCGCTCAGGGCGTCGCCTACGCCCCCTTCACGCGATACCAATATGGCGACGGAGCCGCCGTCGTCTGGGACGGCGACGGCGACGGGCTGCTCGATGATCTGGACGGCAGCGGAACGGTCGACGTGGCCGACGCCGGGCGCCTGGCTGATCTGCTGGCCGAGACGCAACGCCAGCTCGGCAAATTCGGCGGCGTCGGCGCCGCGGCCGCCCCCCGGAACTCTCAGCTCCCCGCCACACCCTATGTCGACGTCGACCTGCGCGGCGTCGCCAGCCGATGGTAAACTTTGAGAAGGGGATCGGCGAATGGCCGGGCGAGGCGGTCAAGAGAAGGCGACCCCCCCGTCGACGACTGATTCGTTAAGATGAAGGACGGGCAACCCTATCGACTGGTCCTGGCCTCGCAGTCGCCGCGGCGTCAGCGGCTCCTGGAAGGGCTGCGGCTGGAATTCGAGACCGTGGCGCCGGGCATTGACGAAGCCGGCATCACGGCGGCCTCGCATCGGGCGCGGGTCATGGCCGTAGCCTCGGCCAAAGCCCAGGCCGTCGCGCGGAAACTCCCCTTTGGGGATGCCTCCTGGCTGGTCCTGGCCGCCGATACGGTCGTCGTCCTCGACGATGAGGCGCTCGGCAAACCCGCCGATCGCGAGGCCGCCGCCGCCATGCTGGAGCGACTCTCCGGCCGTGCTCATCAGGTGGTGACCGGCGTGGCGCTGCGGGGGGCTCACGGCCGCTTCTGGATCGACGCCGACCGGAGCGAGGTCACCTTCCGACCCCTTGAAGACGCGGTCATCCAGCGCTACGTCCGGTCGGGCGAGGCCGACGACAAGGCCGGGGCCTACGGCGTGCAGGAGGTCGGGGCGACGTTCATCGAGCGCATCGAGGGCGATCTGAGCAACGTCATCGGGCTGCCGTTGGGCCGGCTGCGGGAGGGCTTCAAGGTGATGCTCGGGCGGAACGTGCTCGAGGGGCAGAGTCTGCGGCGGGCCGTCATGCGGGCCTTCCCTGATCTGGCCGGGCTGCCCGCCGAGCACTGGCTGGGCATTCCTGATTGACAATCGGCCCCGGCGGCGGGGGAAAATGTGGATTCCACGTCTGGCCTTCCCAATCGGAGCCCCTTTCATGGACGCCGACCTTCCGCTTCGCGAACCGCTTCAGACCTCGGCCGGGCCGGCCGCCAAGGCTTCGGCGCGCGCCGCTTCCGGCGGCGGGCTTCAGGTTTTCATCGACGGCGCGTTCTATCCGGAGGCCGAGGCGCGCGTGAGCGTTTTCGATCACACGCTCCTCTACGGCGATGGGGTGTTTGAGGGCATCCGCCTCTATAACGGGCGCATCTTCCGGCTCAAGGAGCATCTGGACCGGATTTACGATTCGGCCCACTACCTGATGCTCAACATCCCGATGAGCCGCGAGGAGATGACCGAGGCGATCGCCGAGACCGTCCGGCGCAACGGCCTGCGCGACGGTTACGTCCGGCTCGTCGTCACGCGGGGGAAGGGGACGCTCGGGCTCGATCCGCATCGGTGCGAGCGGCCGACGGTCTTCATCATCGCCGCGACGATCCAGCTTTATCCGCCCGAGCTGTATGAAAAGGGGATGAAGATCATGACGGCGGCGACCCGGCGGAACCTGGCCGAATCGCTCAACGGCCGCGTCAAGAGTTGCAACTACCTGAATAACATTCTGGCCAAGCTCGAGGCGCGCAACAGCGGCTACGAAGAGGCGCTCATGCTCGACGCCCATGGTTTCGTCGTCGAGTGCACCGGCGATAACATCTTCATCGTTAAAGGGGGCGTCATTTCGACGCCGCCGGTTTACCTGGGGGCGCTCGCCGGGGTGACCCGCGGCTGCGTCATCGAACTCGCCCACGACCGGGGCCGCGACGTCCGCGAAGAACCCTTCACGCGATACGAGGTCTTCACCGCCGACGAATGCTTCCTGACTGGGACGGCCGCCGAGGTGATCCCCGTCGTCGCCGTCGACGAACGCCGCATCGGGGACGGCCGACCGGGCCCCGTCACGCGGGAAATGATCAGCGCCTTCCGGGCGCGAACCCAGACCGACGGCCATCCGGTCTGACGCCTCCTCGCCCCCTCGGAGGGCTCCACGGCGCCATGGCGCCGGGTCGAGCGGGGCCCCTCTCCGGCTTTACCCATAGAGCGTGTCCAATAAGCCATGTTAACGGGTAACCCTTCGACGATCAAGAATCGGCATGGCCGAATGCAGACTCGGCCGCCCATGCCCGTTGCCGTTGCTCTGGCAGGAGATCCCGCCGATGAACCGCCGTGGCTACCCCTCGGATCTGACCGACGAGCAGTGGGCGATCCTCGCCCCGCTCATCCCGCAGCCTCACGCCGGCTGCCGCCCGGGCCAAGTCCAAATGCGCGAGGTCGTCAACGCCATCTTGTATCTGTTGCGCACCGGTTGCGCTTGGCGCTATCTGCCCACCGACCTGCCGGCCTATCGCACGGTGTATTACTACTTCGCCAAGTGGCGCCGGTGCGGGGTGTGGAGAAAGATTCACGACACGCTCCACGCACGCGTGCGCGAGATGAAGCAGCGCAAGAAAACCCCCAGCGCGGCCATTCTCGACAGCCAGTCGGTCAAGACAACGGAAAAAGGGGGCCTTCGCGCGGTTATGACGCTGGCAAGAAGGTTCAAGGACGCAAGCGCCATCTTGTCGTCGATACCCTGGGAATGATGGTCGGGGCGGCGGCGCGTTCGGCCGGCGTGCAGGACCGCGAGGGCGCTAAGTTGGTCATCCAGAAGATTCGCTTCAACTGCCCGCGGCTGAAGAAACTCTGGGCCGACGGCGGCT